>RRZU011446910.1_pt1 | contig 16712 bp, 17 predicted proteins | sample 2165561 | NCBI WGS metagenome assembly RRZU01 (sample SAMN10456909, study PRJNA506462) | wastewater metagenome | isolation source: wastewater sludge | place: USA: Moscow, Idaho
CTTACGAATACTTAAAGGAAAAGGGCTGTCACTTAACCTTAGCTACGACTCCTAGAAAAGCTTCAAAATGCTGCGGCGTCTGTATAATAAAAAAAAATAGTGAAGAGTTTAAACAAATAAAAGGACTTCTTGAAAAAGATAATATTCCCCACAGCTCTATCTACGAAACGGAAAACGACTTTGATCCGAATCGAAATAAATATTGCTAAAAAAACAGAGAATATCAAAAGATATTCTCTGTTTTTTGTATTGGTAAAATCTGATCCTTTAAAGAAAGCTCTATCTTGCCGGAAACTGCACTTGGTCTTCCTCCTATAATGACATTTTATAGCAGAAACTTGAATCGTCTCCTCTAGTTGACAAACATTTAAAACAACTTACTTCTAGAAAACTTCCATCTGACCAAGGCTTATATCCCCTTTTTTAACAGAACCTCCTCCAGGAAATGGATTTTTACAAAGTTTTCTTTTTTATTTAACATTTATTAAATAGAACTAGCTATAATCTCTTTGTTACGTTATAATTTAATCGAAGAATTAACCTAAAGTTTACAAATAATTCATAATTATAGGAGGTTTTATGAATATCTTTATGCTCCTTTCTTTAATCGGAGGCTTGGCCTTATTCCTTTATGGAATGGACACCATGAGTGTAGGACTGGCGAAGCTTACGGGAGGAAAACTACAGAAAATACTGCAGGAATTAACATCGAATAAATGGAAGGCTTGTGTATTAGGAGCCGTGGTCACAGCCATTATCCAATCTTCTTCTGCCACGACTGTTATGGTTGTCGGTATGGTTAATTCCGGTATCCTCAAACTAACTCAAGTTGTAGGCATCATCTTCGGAGCCAATATCGGAACCACTGTTACCTCTTGGATCCTAAGCTTGTCTGGATTACGAGGAGAATCCTTTTTAGTACAGCTCTTTAAACCTACAACCTTTTCGCCCATACTCGGAATCGTAGGAGTTATCCTTATTATGGCTGGAAACAAGCCTTATAAAAAGGATATCGGCCGAATTATGATCGGCTTTGCAATTTTAATGTTTGGGATGAATGCAATGAGTGATGCTGTGGAACCTTTGGGAGAGATTCCAGAATTTGCTCAGATTATGACCCTTTTTAGCAACCCTTTATTAGGCGTTCTTATGGGAGCTGCTGTTACAGCTATTATTCAATCATCCTCAGCATCCGTAGGGATTTTACAGGCTTTATCTATGACAGGAAGTTTGTCTTATGCTAGTACGATTCCGATTATATTAGGTCAAAACATCGGAACCTGTGCCACATCGCTAATCTCTTCATTAGGAGCGAACAAAAACGCAAAGGCTGCCGCTTTTATTCATTTGTATTTTAATATTATAGGAACCATTCTCTTTTTAGGAGCTTATTTGCTTGCATTGGCATTATTAAATCTCCCGATCTTAAGATCTGTAACGACCCCTGTGGGCATCGCTATTATACACAGTATTTTTAATATAGTGTCTACGATTATACTCATGCCTTTTGCTGAAAAGATCACAGATTTAGCTACTTATACCGTATATGGAAAGGGTCCTATCCCAGAAACTGTGGACTCAACCCTAAAAAAACTCGATCCGATCTTTCTATCCAACCCATCCTTTGCTGTACAGCAGACAAAAGATGTAGCTGCTGAAATGGGAAGAAAATGCTATAATGCCTTAGTCATGTCCTATGACTTAATTGCGAATTATAATCCTGGCGTACATGAAGAGATTGTACGGATTGAACAGAAGATAGACGACTACGAAGACCGCTTAGGAAGCTATCTTGTAAAACTTAGCGCTTTAGAATTATCTGAAAAAGATAATCGGGTTATTACGATTATCATGAACTCCATCAGTGATTTTGAAAGAATCAGCGATCATGTGGCAAATATTGCAGACAATTGCAAAGACAAACACAAAGATCATGGTATCTTTTCCACCGCAGCTATGGCAGAAATGAAAGTCTATCAAGACGCCTTGGAAGATATTATGAACAAAACAGTAAAAGCCTTTGAAACGATGGATTTAGACTTGGCCGCTACAATCGAACCCTTAGAAGAAGTCATCGATCGTATCAACAGCAAGATCAAGAAAAAACACGTAAAGCGTCTTCAAACGGGAATCTGTTCTATCGATATGGGCTTGATCCTTATGAATATCGCCACATCTTATGAGAGAATCTCTGATCATTGTTCTAATATCGGTGCCAGTATGATCGAAATTATGGAAGATGATTACGATACACACCGCTATTTGACAGATATAAGAGAAGATGAGAATTATAAAACCCTCGTCAAAGAATATCGTAAAAAATATCAGCTCCCTGCTAAAAAAGCAGTATAACCAGGCAGAATAGGAGAATAAGACTGATAATAGAAAGATGCAGAAAAATTTCAGCCTCCTTCTAAATAGATAGTCTAAAAGCGAAAGAAGGTCCTTGATCAGAAAGGACCTTCTTTTTTGCTCCCGCTAAATGTAGTGCTAATACAAGTTGGTCAAATCTACACCTTGATATATTTATATATTATGATAGACTTATGTTTTAAAAATTTAATAGAAGGAATGAATGCCTATCGACAGTGATTTCTAATATAACTATTTATAGTCCAAATGGCAGAAGGAGAGACTATAAAAAATGATACAAGTGACGTGGTTTGGACTATACTCCCCATAGGACTATCAATCAAATGGTCCTGCAGGAGGTTTTACTATTCAAATTAATGATAATAAAATACCTGCCGACAATAAATTTAGACAAAATGTTATTGTCCATGAAATGGGTCACGCTCTCTGTTTAGGCCATACAAGCCATCATCCCTCTATTATGAATATTCACAGAAATCCTAGAATGATTATAACCCCCTTTGATGACGATATAAGAGGTGTAAATTATGCATATTAAAAAATTTATAACAAGCAGCTTTATGATTTTGATTTTCGGCCTGCTTCTTTCTGGCTGTAATAAAGAAGTAGATAAAAGCTCCAGCCCTGACACTACTCCAGTGTCAATGGAAGCTGATTATCCGCACTATGAAAATCTAGAGTCCATTGTAAAAACAAGTACAGATGTTATTCGTGGAGATATCGTTAAAGATCAGGGCATCCAAGAACTTCGTATCAAAGATGATCTCGATCCGGAAAATGACATCCTATTAAATTATCGTATCTATACTATAAAAGTTACAGAAAATTTGAAAGGAAATTTAAAAGAGGGGGAGGAGATAGAAGTTAAAGTAGATCAATTCGAAGAAGAAAAAGAACTTACTCCCGATGGCCTTTATTTTCTAGAAACCTATGAGGACAGTCCTGCCAGTATATTAAATCCTACTCAAGGCAGTATCCCCATCGAAGAAGGTATCCTGCAATTAAAAGAAGATACAAAAATTCTCTTTCTTCCAAAAGAAGATTCAGCCATTAGCAGGTCTTCCCATACATCTCCAATAACGATTGAAGAGGCAGCACAAGAAATTAAAAATCTTCCATAAATAAAATGTTCCCTAATAAGCCGATGAATCCTAGCTTAATGGGGAACGTTTTTATTTATACATAGGTTTTCCATAGTTTTTTTAATCTTTAAAGTACTGTGTAAGCCATAAAGAACTTTGATTTTCTTCCACCTTGCTTAGATAGGCTTCTCTTAAGGCCGCCCAGCCCTATAATTCTAATAAGGGGGGCTATATCCATTGAGTGTATAGGTGTTTTCAAAAAAGATTGTCCTGCTTAAGCCAGGACCTTGGTCCATGCTGCCAATCCCACCTTTGTGGTATTTTTCTCCTCCTTATTCTATATAGCGAATCCACCGCTCTTCATATTCTTTCAATCTCGGAACCTTTGTTATGGAGTATAAGTTATGAAGAAGTTCAATATGAATCGCATGATATCCCGGTATTAGACGAGGTTCTACATCAAAATTCATATAGCCCAGATCATAATTTGTAAAACCGCCCACATCGTAAAGATGAATAATATAACAGAGGGACTCAATTCCATCACTGAAGACTTTCCCTGCACTATTCCTTCCGACTACATTCGGATAGGTCTCCGTTAAAATCTTCCAATCATATATCCCTAAAAGAGTAAACATATAACCGTTCAATGTATAGCTGCTGGGATTCGAAACATATTCTTCAAAGAAAATCTTATCCGACAGCCTTTCGTCTAAATCTCCCAAGGAAGTCATCGTGCCTCCTTGCAGCTTGTCCTTTATCAAGAAGCTGTAGGCTTTTCTACCTGCCTCTATATATTTCTTATCCTTTGTCAAATAATAGGCTCTGGAAAAACAGCTTAAGCCGTGTCCTTGAGCCATTGCGCTGATCCAGCCCTTCTCATAGACTTCCCCAGTGTTTCCGTTCTGCCATGGAAATGGATAGCGAAAAGCGCCATCAGAACTCATTAACTCAATAAGCTTGTCGGTAGCTCTTATAAAATTGTCCGCATTCCTTTGTCCTTTCTGATATTCTCCGTAGCTTGATAGGGCGTACTGGGCTATGGTCACAGGATTGTAGTGGTATTCCCCTTCATAACGCACTTTCGGGATTCCATCTTTATCCAGCTGGATTCTTTTCGATTCCCGATATCCCCTCGCCGTAACAAGTCCAGAGAAGATTCCTTTTGGATCATAATCCACACTACCGTCTCTATGGTCTCTATCTTGTTTATGATAAAGCTTTACCGCTTCTTCCACTTCCTTAGCATAGCTTCCGCTTTTTATAGGACTTGTTAATAATGTAAAGCGCACTGCCGAATTCTCGATTTCTCTTAGCTGTTTTTCAACTTTTCCAGAAACCGCCTTCTCTCCTCCTACGATAATAAAATGCTTAATATCCTTATCCATCAGATATTCTAAAGTGGGCAAAGGCAGCCCCTCTTCTGTTGTTAACAAGATGGGTGCCTTGTATCTCTTAGAAATAGGAAGAGCAGATAGAGCGTCTGCATAGTTCTCCCCGGATACTACAATAATCGACTTGAAATCTCCATATTCTTCAGCTGCTCTTAAGGCTGTAATATATCGATCTTCGCCGCTGATTCGTTTATAGTCTTTTATATTTTCATCTGCAATCTTGTTCTCTCCTCCGAAGACAAGCCCTTCCCCTCCCAATGTGGAATCCTTATGATATAAAAGAAGGGGCATCTTCTCTTTCAGGGCTATGGGTCCCGCCACAAGGGCATCTGGAAAGTCGGATCCAGGAGCATAGGCCATCTTCACTCCAGGCATACGTGCTGCCACTTCCAAGGCTGTTTCATAGCGGTCCTTTCCGAAGATGACTTCGCTTTTTTGAATATAAGGACTTGCAAAATCAGATATTGCCCTATCCCCACCGATAACCGCTGTATATTCTGGCTCGATACGTCTTAACTCCTCTTGAACTACCTGAGGAATGCCTTCTTTTCCTGTCAGAAGAAGCCTTGCGTTAATATGATTAGCATAAACCCCTGCAGAAAGAGCATCCGGAAAGTTTTCCCCCGATGCTAAAACGACGTTTTTCCCTTTATCTTCTAAAAAATGACCCACCTTCACAGCTGTTTCGTAGCGGTCTTTCCCCGCTACCCTTTCCACAGTAAGCTTAGCAGGCACCTCTACCGGCTTAAGGGCCTCTGTTAATGTTGGATTATTTGGACTTAATAAGGAAGACAGAACCATAGCTGTTATTAATAATTCCATAATTTAATACTGTCCTTTCTTCTTTTTATTTGCATCATCACTTTAATTTAACATTTTATCATAAACGAATTCTTATTCTAAATCTTTCTGCACAATAACTACACTTTCATATTGTATACTTTTGTAAAAGATTAACAGCTATAAACGATATGAAAGGAGATTCTATTATGAAAAAACCCCTCTATCTAATCGGAACTTCTTTAGCAGCTTCCTTGTTCTTGTTTTCCGGCTGCAAACCGGGGCAAAGCACCTTTTCCGAAAACAATCCAGTTCCTGTAGACCAAGCCGGGAAAGGCTATTATCCCGGCGCCCAAGTATCCTATCCTTAATATGGAAGCCTTCCTTATATTGTCGGTTCTGCAGATGCCATAACAATAGCAACTATTGTAAAAGACCATGGTATTATAACCCTATACGACGGAACAGACTATTACGACTACAGACTCTACACCTTAAAATCAGAACGCTCTTTTAAACCAGGGCTTGGGAATGGGGAAGAATTTCAGGTCATGGTAGATAATTACGCTGAGCGTAAAGTACTTTCACAAAGGGGCCTTTATTTTCTTTCCGAACGCAGCGACAAATACCAATTCAATCTCATTTCGCCAGAACAAGTAGACCTCCCTATTGAAAAGGACAAGATTTTACTAAAAGAAGATACAAAAGTTTTCTTCCCTGAACAAGGAGAAAACATCCCAGTCAAGAAAGCCATTGAAGAAATCGAAAACATCATACAATAGTTAGACCTAAAAAAGAGCGGCCATTCCTTTCCCAATCATGATATCTTTTATGACTGGCTAAAAGGGTCACTCTTTTTCTCTTTCCACTCTTATTCATTTATCAAAGGTTCTTCCTTCTATTTCTATGGATACTGTGTGTCCCTAAAGAAATAGAGAAACTCCTTCTAGATATGATACAAAAGCTCTTCTTTTTTCAGTACCTGGATTTCTTTGTCTTCTATAGAAAGGATCCCTTCTTCTATATAAGACTGAAGAGCTTGATTCAAACTGCTGCGGTTCACGTGCAAAATATCAGCCAGCACTTCCTGAGAGTTGGGGATGGAGATTGTCCTATTCGGATCATTCATATAGGTTAGCCAATAAGCCAGCCGATCCTTTACTTTTCGGTACTGGACACAGCGAAGCAAAAGCTTGCTGTGACATGTATACTGGGATACAAAGATCAGTACATTTTTCAAAAATACAGGATCATTATTAATAATCGGTCTTAATTCCTCCACAGGGAGCCAGACAACAGAGGCCTTTTTTACACAGTATGTATGGGAAAGGTGATGCTTCATGCCGCCATAGACCATATAAAAGGGGAAGGCATCTCCTCCAGGGTATACATCCTCTCCGAAGAAATAGGACGAATTCAACTCTTTCCCATCAATTGTATATTCGGTAGATTTTAAAACTCCGCTAACGATAATACAAATATGGTCGATGGGATCTCCTTCAGAAAGTATTTTTTCGTTAGCTTGATAATCCGCATTTATTTTATTCATTTTTATAATAGCTTCTTTCGATTCTTCGGAGATATTTCGAAAAATCACTCGATTCCAAAAACGCTCATCCATTCCTATTCTCCTTTCCTTCAAATTGCATCATTTTGCAACTTATATATCCTATTATACTCTTTTAAACTTCCCAATGGAAAAAACGGATCAAAAAGATCCGCTTTGCTATTTAAATTCTTTTCCACTGAATGCTTCGTATAATCATAATTGCTAACAGAAGCATTCCAACATAGCCATTTAATACATAAATATAATTTACAAGGACATCAAAATCCAATAGCGCTCCGATCACACCACCGATAATTCCTAAAACTAGAGTCAGCATACGGAATTTTTGAGTCTTTTCCTTTGAAAAACGTGCAACTACAGACCACAATAGTGGAACGGCAGTTGTATAAATTCCTAAAAAGATGATGATAGAAAATACGAGGGCAAGAACTGGATGAATCTCTCCTGCTAAAATCAACGTTGGAATCTGGCTTCCTTTTACTACATTTGCCGCTAATAATATTCCTAGAGACATAAGAAAGGTAGCTGCCGAAAAACCTGCTGCTCCGCCTACCGCTCCAAGTTTTCCTTCTTTTGCACTGTTTGCACCAGAGCCCATCTTTCCTAAAAAGGCTGCAAGCCATAGCATACAAAATCCTACATAAGATCCTGCTGCCAGCCACCAGCTAGTCGATGCTACTTTTACTTCTCCTGCAGCAACTGCCTGTTCCATGACTTTTTCTGCTTCGCCAAGCATACCCATATGTTGGAAAATAGCAATGGTTCCTACAACGATAGCCATTATAACGATTGCAGGTCCGATATTTCCGATAACTTCTACAATCTTATTTAAACCAAAGATAACAGTTGTCATCGCTAAAACCATTAAGATTACACTTCCCACTATCGGCGACAATCCATAATGCTGCTGGAAAGTAGCACCGGCTCCGGCAACCATGACGGTATAAGAAAGGAAGAGGAAAAACACGGAGAAATAGTCGTAAAATGTTCCCAGTAAATTTCCGCAATAGTATTTGTAGATATCATTGGGCGTTTCGAAGGTATTATGATAACCTGCCGAAACAAAACTTACTCCTACATAAGCAAGAAGGACAAAGGTTGCCGCAACTCCTAATAATCCTTTAAAACCCCAAGATGCGAAATACTGCATCAATTCCTGCCCTGTTGCAAAACCGGATCCGATTAGTAAAGCAATAAATGCCCCGGCATAATTTAACACTTTATAAGGAACAACACGTTCCTTTTTATTATCCATAAGAACCTCCTATGTATGAGGAGGGCTTTCCGGCTTGCAAGTTTTCTTGCAAGCCTTCATTCCCTGCTGTTTAAAACGGAAGGACAAACTTCCTTTTATAGCTTAAATATTGTGGATTCTTCAACTTCTGTACCTAGAGCTTCCACAGCCTTTTGTACAAGTTTTAGTCTCAAATCTTTTTCTTTCTCTCCTAAATCAGGATTTCCTACAGGATAAGGAATGGATATAGTAGGGACAATTCTGTTCGCTCCTACAGACTGAGAAATAGTAGTTATAGTCGCCATATGAACGATTGGGATACCATATTTTTCGATTTCTTTTACCATTGTTGCACCGCAACGTGTACAGGTGCCTCAGGTAGAAGTAAGTATAACACCGTCAACTCCGGCTTCTTTTAACTCTTTTCCAATCTCTTCTCCGAATACGATAGAGTTTCCTACAGCAGTTCCTGTTCCTGTTGTTGTATAGAAATAATCATAAACTCCGCCGATTTCTCCATCTTCTGCCATTTTCTTAAGAGCATCTACTGGAACAACACGATCAGGGGATTCGTTTGCATACACTGGATCGTATCCTCCGTGGATTGTACAGAAACCTTCTTCTAAGTCTTTCAACTTGGATATATCGTATTTGCCCCATTTTTGTGCAGAAGCGGATTGAATATGGTCTGGGTTTCCTATAGGAACGATTCCCCCTGAAGTAACAAGAGCAATCGTCGCTTTTGTTAAATCTTTTATGGCTGGAGCCGGTTCTACTTCGTCAAACTCCGGCATAGGAAGTTCTGTTTCAAATTCTTCGTCATTTAATCGTTTACGAAGCATTTCGATAGCACGAATCGATCCTGTTTTTTCTGTAATAACAGTAAGTCTCTTTCCTTGTGGAAAATAATCGTCTTCTGCCGGTTTGGGCTGTTCTTTATTCAACACTTTATTTGCAACAGCTGTCATCAACGGAATGGCCTTTTTCATTTGAGCGGCACTGTCTCCTGTTTTGATTACATAAGCGTGAGCTTTTGCAGTATCTACCCCAGGGTTTTCTTCATACATTCCAGAAACAACAGGAACATCTAATCCGTCAAAAAATTCAGCTACCCCCGCACATGCCATACCATAACGTCCCGCATTGAAAGCAGGTCCTGCGATTACAAGTTCTGGCTTCTGTTCGTCGTATATTTTTTGCAAGAATGCCAAAGCATCTTCCTTGTTTTCGTTAAAATAGTTGTCTCCGCAAATAATTGTTCCAACTGTTTCACTGTCTTCTATCTGTGCTGCCATCGCTTGAGCCGGTCCTACTGCTTTTTCTTCAAAGCTGGGTCCTACATGGGCCTGATCTTCTCCCCCGATTTGTCCGAAAAACTGATTTAAATAGTATAGTACTTTTTTAGACATTCTGATTCCTCCTAATATAACTCAACCGTTGCGTTATGAGTTCCGATTTCTGAACAAGAACCGATAACTGCATTCAGCTCGCATTTCATGGTGCCGTCCTCTGGATTATAAGCTCCTTCCCATCCTCCGGCAAGGTTCGCGATTGCTTCAGGATCTCCTAAAACCTTATCCGCTTTTTCGAGTTCCACTACATGCGATACATTTCCTGTTGAAATTACAGCAACCGCTTCTTTTGCTGTATCTGTAAGGGGCTGACTCATACCGTCCCATCCAGAACATTCATCTGTGATAAGAACAGTCTTGATTCCTTGTTTCTCAAGTCTAGAACAAATCATAACCAAATCGGAATCTGGATTTCCATAACCTTCTTCAGAAACGATAACGCCGTCTGCTCCCATTTCGCGGGCAAGCATAGCTGTATAATCACAGGATACAAACTTTCCTTGAAGTGTTGTTAATTCAGGAACCATAATTACCCCTAAGAAATTAATCTCTTTACCGTGTAGAGCAAAAAGTTCCTTTATTACATTATTGTTTTGATGCTGATAAGTAGTAATTTTGTCGCAAGCTGCTACACAGTTTCCGCTGATAACCGCTCCGTCAAGCTCTTCTGTAGGAGCAAGATAGGTTGGAAGAATATGAGCAGAGTCTGTTCCATAAATAAAACTTGCATGAAGAAGACCTTGAGAGATCAGCATTTCTACATAAAGCACCTTTGGAAGGTCTGGATATTTTAAAGACTCTTCTGCCATAGATCCTTTTTCGTAGACTTCAGTAGAAGTAGGCTCTGCATCTTTTGCAGCCTCTCCGATGACTTCCGAAGCTCTAAGACCTACTAAACGGCAAAGCTCTTCATGCTCATGAGGAGATAGTCCTTCTACAGGTGTAATATCTACAACGATATTTAATGTCTTAGAAAACGGAGTCCACTTTGCTCCTTCTCCCCACATATCAATTACACCTTCTTGGAATCCTACAATATCCCCAATTGTTACGACTGCCACATTCTCTAGGATCTTAACGATTCCATCTCCTAAAGGTTTTGCATCTGTAGTAACCCCAGCAAATCCAGGATTTCCCTCTTCCTTGTATCGTGGTTCTATAACATCTTTCACAGGGATAATTCGAGTCTTCTCTCCAGGCTTCGCAAGATCTACCTCGATACTCTTAACATTTTCGTTTTTCTTAAGCTCCTCGATTAAAGCCTCTTTGTTTACAGTAAGGGTACTGCCTTCTACTTTTGTTTCTTCACCAAACTGAACATCTTGAATTTCAATTTTCTTATATTCTAGTTTCAAAATTTTCACCCTTTCTAAAATCTATTTATTTCATCGATTGCACTTTGCAAACGATTCCAATCAATAATTTCATAGTCTGACTGATTTCTTTCATCAGTCTTTCTCTCGCCTAAAACTTTTCGTAGTTTTTCTAAACTGCTTTCTGCAATCCCTGAGGACTCTTCGTGAAACGCTTTCCCCTCTTCCATCAAAACAGATGTTACAGGTGAGTGAAGCATTTTGATGCTGGCTCCTAGGGGATAGGATAAAAGCTTATATCCGGAATGTGTCAAATCTCGAACCTTTATCAAAACATCTTCCGAATCTCCTTCGACGGCAATGCATTGATCCACCGCTTTTTCTAACGTAATTTTGTTATTTGTAACGATAACTCTCATTGTCAACTCCTTAACAATATATTGTATACTTGTCCCTTTTAAGAAAAGCAACAATCTTCTTTAGATCTAAGAATCAGTTGTTACTGTCATTTTATGATAATGTTTTCTTAAAATATAGTTTGTAATCCAACATATTTAAAAAGATATAACGGCCATCAAGTTTTTGTTATATACTCCCCTTCTATAAGACCAATAAAAAAAGAACCTTTTAAAGGCTCTCGTGATTCTATCCATAATGGCTAAAATATATAAATTCGTTTAACCGACCTTTTCCTTTCTTATTGCCTAAATTCCGCCTATCTTAATCCTTAAGATTTCAAACCCTGGAAAAGACGATCTTCCCTTGACTTCTTTCAAAAAAAGAAACAGGCCCCTGTTCCTTCCATACTTTCTCTCTTTTTCAAAACTTCCTTCTCTCATCCGCCAGACTATTCTTTTAATACCGATTCTGCCTATTTCTTCCTAAATCGGTATATGAAAAAATGTCTTTATCTGAACTTCCCAAGCTGATTGTTTTAGTATCTTTCTCTGCTCCTCTCCTTCTATGGGAAAGATTCGATATTCCCCGGATTGAAGATCCATCTCCATTAATACCTGATCGAAAAACAGATAGACAAAATCAAAAGTATATTTATATTCCCTTGGAGGATTTTCTGCTAACTGTAAAAAATCTATTACCGCCTTTTCTTCATAGATCCAAGAAAAGATAAAAAGATTGTTTTCTTCAAAGAGCTTATATCCTCCTGAATTTAAGTTTTTCAGCTTCTGAATATATATCCGTTCATACTCATGAATTCCCTCTTCTAATGAAATATCCCTATCACTCTCGCGAATCATTTCGATTACCTTATCCTTAAGAGGATAAAAATCCCCATTAAAAACAGAAGGCTCCTTGGCCATAATTTCAAAGATCGGTGTAATGAGAGAATTTGTCACTTCACAACCCACACAAGGGCTGACAATATCCGGCCGATCCGACAGCCTTGCCTTGTAATATTTTTGGGGAAATATAAACCGCAGCAGCCGCTTTGCCCTGTTTTCCCGAATTAATTTTTCAGTACTGGGAGAATTTATTTTCATAACAAACCAGTCCTTGTTTAAAGAGATCGATTGCCTTTCGTTTATCATCACGCTATTTATACCCATAAAAAAAGAACGGACCTTTGTCCGCTCTCTTGTCTTCAAAAACTAGAATTTAACAAATTTATCCCAAGTTGCAGCATTACATACTGGACATTTATCTACCTTTGAAGTTTCGATATTTCCACATACAGGACATAGATAGAAATCTAATTCTGTGTCGTTGTCGATATTATCTAAAACTTCTTGATATAATCTAGCATGAATTCCTTCTACTTGACCTACTTCATCAAAGAATTTAGCTGCTTTTGCATCATTTGCTTCTTCAGCATTTACTTTAAATTCAGGATACATGGATTCTGTTTCGTAGCTTTCCCCTTCAATCGCTGCTTTTAAGTTTTCTTCTGTAGAATTAATATTTCCAGCCATTCTAAATTCTCTCATAGCGTGGATTGTTTCTGCTTCTGCTGCTGCTTTGAACATTCTAGCTGCATTTGTTTTTCCTTCTTTTTCTGCTTGTGCTGCATAAGCTAAGTACTTTCTGTTTGCTTGAGATTCTCCCGCAAAAGCTGCCATTAAATTTTCACTTACTTTACTCATTTTACATACCCCCATTTAATTTGTAATTATTATAAACTTAGATTGATTACTGCTATAGTGTAACTTATCTTTTTTTATTTGTCTAGGTGCATTGTTCTGCAACTAGGTTTCGTAAGCCTTTATAAAAAAGAATCCACTCTTTTTTCTGTATCAAATAGAATATAAGCTGATAAACTTTTATGAGAAATCACCATCTTGTCTTCTGATGACATTCCCTCTAATTTTTCCTTTATAATGGAAAGTTCTTTTTCTGAAGCTCCTTTATTCTTATACCTATGAATATACTTTCCTGTCATAATCTCTGCTGAGTCCGTGTTTTCCCTTTTGCTTTCCATCATTTTAATCTCCGGAAAAATCCCCTTTAAGTACAAGAGATTATAAAGATAATACAGGATACCGAGGCCCTTATCTTTTTTCTCTTTCCATTCGAGTATCCTTTTGATTTCTCGATCTATAGAATCTTCCCTTGTTATATGAGGGATTAAAAACACCTTCCCTTTGGAAGCCTTTATCAGCTTTTCAAAATTTTCCGTGCCGTTCATAACAGGACTTTTTGATACAAAGACAAGATCAAAATAGTTTTCCCAGCCTCTTTCCTTTAGATCCACCTCTTCCCAGGGCCCTTTATAGAGATAATACTCTCCTGGCTCTTCCTCTTGTATAAATGCCTTTGCATTTTCTACCATATTTCCGGATAACTCAACGCCATAGACTTCAGCTCCTGCACGCTTGAAGGGGACTAAGTATTTACCAGAACCAAAACCCACATCCAGAACTTTTTTCCCTTTTAAATCCATATATTGACTGAGAAAACCCATGGCAGGAAGCTCTTTGTCTTTTCTGGCAAAGATGCCCAGCTCCCTTGCTCTGTCATCCCACATAATTTCATCTGCCTTATAATCTCGTGCAAAAGCATCAAACTCCTGCTCTAATTTTCGAATCCGCTTTTCCATACTCCCCTCCTGTCTCCCTCTTTTTCAATTGTATCAAAAACAGCCTTAATCTGCCTTGATAATAAAAAAAGCGCCAAAGCGCTTCTTTTATCTTCTGTTTTCCATTGTCAAAGAGACGATCGTAGAAACAAGACCATAAACCACACCAGCGATCGGCCAGACAATCCAAGTCATATGCCAGTCCCAAGTTGTAAAGCTCCAGAAGAGAAAGATAATTAAAGCAATTGTCCAGTACACACCGCCGATAGACTCTAACAAATTATTCACTCTCTTGTTGCTATACTCGCCTTTTTGCAAAATAATACTATAAGAATCATTGATGATAGAGCCTTCTACAATCATTCTGACCCCAATTGCTACAAGGATTAAAAGGAGTGCCACCGCCATCATCAAAAGAGACTCATTTTCTTCCATAAGAATAGATGTAAAGATCACCGGAAGAACAGCGATTACACAAAGAGGAATACCTACTGAAAGTTTTCTTCTGTAAGTATCTTGATAACGACCTTCTTCTTTTTCGACTTGGGTCTTCTTCAAAGAAGTCATTTCGATATCTTTATACTCAAAATCAGAATACTTAGACATTTTCATCCCTTCAGGAACAAATATAGATACTGCAAATGCTATCATAACAAAAAGAATTCCAACTCCTGCAGCCGTAGAAAATTCTTCGCTAACAGGCTGAAATCCTATAAGAAGCATCAAGGGAACTACAGCGATAATACAGATTAAAACACCGAAGGCTATCTTCTTCCCGTATACTTTTCGGTCTTCTAAAAATTCTTCTACCTCCTGGTCTGATAGACCTATCCTATCTTTGAGTATCTGATCTTTTCCTCGAAAATTAAGGTCTTCTTCCAACTCTTCTAATGTGCCAATCCCTGCAATCACTTCGCCTACAGCCTCATTCTCACTTCTTCCCTGAGCCTTCAAATCCAAATACTGATCTTCCATCATCTGATACAGCTCTTTTTTTGCCTGGCGGATTTCAGGGCTGTCTTCATATTGTCCAAATAAACCATCAATAAATGCTCGAATCGTATCCATTATTCTCCCCCTCTCTAAGGAAATGCTCTATAATCTGATTTGTCTTTTTCCATTCCCTGCACTTTTCGTAATAGCCTTTTTTGCCTTCTGTTGTAATTTTATAGTAGGTTCTTTGTTTTCCATTCGTTTCTGTCCCATGAAAAGATTCTAAATCTCCCTTCTTCACAAGACGCTCGAGAGCCGAATATAAGGTCGTATTTTTAATATTATACTGGTCTTCCGTAAGCTCTGAGATATCCTTGGAAATCTGATACCCATAAGAAGGTTCTTCATATAATACATACAGCACCATCAAATCGATATAGCCTCGAATCGCATCACTTAAGCTCATGGCCTCCCTCCTTCTTCGACAATAGTAATACGTTTATAGTATTACGTCTGTAGTTATACTTATGATAAGGGATTTCCTAACTTTTGTCAAGAGATTTGTAGCCATATTTCCATAAAATCGTTGCCATTTCTTTGCTTTTGTTCCTTTGAAATACACTATAGCCGGGTATCTATAAGGTATAAATAGTACATAGCAAAAAGAAACAAGAAAGGAGTTATCATTATGAGCAAAAATTAATCCTAGGACTTAGTTTATTCCTTTTACTCTTCACCGCCTGCGGCAAAAAAGAGGTCCTAGAAAAACTAGCAGAATCCATTACAAAAGCGGAACAAGAACTTCAGAAAAAGAAATCCTTTACTGCAGACTATGAGGAAATTACCACCTCCATTCTTGAAGGCAAGGAAGAAAAGATTGAAAAAACAGCAAAAATCATGATGCTGACGTCAAAAGATTCTATCTCAAAAACAGAAATGAAGATCCCAGGCTCAGAGGAAAATACCAACACAGACCTTGCTATTTATACAACAATCAACCCCAACAACGATAATGACCTGTTTGAATACACAAAAGGGAATCTGGACGAAAAATGGGCAGTAGGAGCTCATCCTGCTCCGAAATACGATCCCCACCCAAGCCCAGGAAACGGTTTTGGCATCCATAAGAACTATTGGAATATTCTAAACAAATACAAAGATAAATTTAAATTAATGGAAGAAAATGCTTCTTTTGATAATAAAAAAGCTGATGTCTATCAATATACCTTAACAAAAGAAGAACAAGAAGAGCTGGTCCCTATATTATTTAGTCAAATGACAGGCCATCACAGTTTAGAAAACTATGTCCTCACTCTCTGGATTGATAAAGAAACTCAGCTTCCTCTCAAAATAGAGGCCGCTATTGACTCCATCTCTCAAAATAAAGCGGGAAAAACCTCCAGCAAAGAAACCTTTCTTTATACAGGCTTTGATAATGCAAATGATCTTTCTATTCCAGAAGAATTAGCGGAAATAAAAGGAAACTAAATAATTAAGAGACTAGATAAATTTGATATGCTCCCTTTATGAGAGACAGTGAAAAAGAAAAACACTGGACTTATGAAGGGAGTTTTTTAATGGGAAGAAAAGGAATCAAGATCCCTAACGACATAAAACTAAAGTACGCCAAATTATGTTATGAAGGTAGAA
>RRZU012224771.1_pt1 | contig 16707 bp, 9 predicted proteins | sample 2165561 | NCBI WGS metagenome assembly RRZU01 (sample SAMN10456909, study PRJNA506462) | wastewater metagenome | isolation source: wastewater sludge | place: USA: Moscow, Idaho
CGCACCTGCATACCGGATGAATAGTTCTTGAGCTTCTGGTCCATGAAGTCGCCGAGTTCGGCGAAATCGACGATGTCGTTATACATGGCGTCGATCTCTTCCCGGGTGAATCCCAGCAATGCGCCATTGAGGTAGACGTTCTCGCGTCCTGTGAGTTCCGGGTTGAATCCGACGCCCAGTTCGATGAACGAGACCAACTTGCCGTTGACCGTAACCGTACCCTTATTCGGCACGTAAATCCCGGAGATAATCTTCAGTAGCGTGGATTTGCCAGAACCGTTGCTGCCGACGATACCGAAGAAATCACCCTGTTTGACCTCGAAGGAGATATCGCGTAGCACCTTCTGCTCGGTAAACCCGCTCACACCCTTCGTCCAGTTGAGGAACGCCATCTTCAAACCGGTGGCTTGCTCAGTAGGTAAACGGAATGATTTCGCCACGTGCTGTACGGACAGGACGACAGGACGGTCGTCTTCCTTCTTCGCTGTTTCCTTGCTTGCCATTACAACACCTCCGCGAACTTCGCGCTGTACTTGCGGAACACCATGATGCCGACACCGAGAATCACCGCGGACAGCAGGTACGGAATCAGGCACACCAGCGGGTTATGGACGATATCCCATACCGTGGGAACGTATTGAGGCGACAGCAGATTATGCCGGATATCCATGATCGCCTGTGAGGTAGGGCTCAGCATGAGCAGGCCCGCAGCCCAGCTGAACTCCGGATTGTTCTGGACCATCGAAATCGGGTAGATGATAGGGGTCGCATAGAACAACGCTTGAAGTACGACCTCCCAGATCTGAGCGATATCGCGGAAATACACGAACATCGTCGCCAAGATGAGCGCGAAGCCGAGCGTGACCGCATACAGCTGGATGATGCTGAACGGCACCAGCAGAATGCGCCAGGTGTATTGCGCGTGGGCGAAGAAGCCAAACAGGATCACCACGGCAAGGTTGATACCCAAGGAGATCATGGAACCCATGGTGGTGGACGCGACCACGATGTAATTGGGGAAATGCACCTTGCGCAGCAGATCGCCGCGATCGACGATCGAATGCATGCTCATACTCGTCGCTTCGGAGAAGAACCCCCACAAGCTAGTGCCGCACAGCAGTGAGATGGGGAAGGTTGGGGTTCCATCAGTGAACTTGAGGAACTTGACGAAGACCACATACATGACGGCGAACAGCATCAGCGGCTTGAGCGCCGACCATACCACGCCGAGGAACGATCCCTGGTAGCGGAGCTTGAAGTCGGTCTTCACCAGCTCCTTGAACACCACCATCGCGTAGTGGTATTTCTTCTGTATACGTTCGAACATCTGCTTCACAAAGAACCTACTCTATCAGTCAATACCAACAGACAGCGTCATGGTAGCGCACCCCGTCCGCGCCTGTTGCAATTCGCATCCAATCAGCACAACTCCCCTACTCCTCCGGCCGCGTGCGACAAGCAGTGGCCTCTTGCACACCCATACGGGTAGACTGGTTCCGAATGATAGCGAAACGAGGAAGCATGCCACAGGTCTCCATTGTGATCCCGGCCTATAATGTAGGCCCGTATCTCCAGCGTTGTCTTGACAGCGTTTGCAACCAGACTCTTCATGACATTGAAATCATCGTTGTCGACGATGCAAGCACGGATGACACCCCGGAAATACTGCAGAAAGCGGCGCAGCAAGACCATCGCATCGTGGCGTTACGGCATGACGAGAACAAAGGCCTCCATCTCGCCCGCAAGACAGGCGTTCTGGCCGCTACCGGCGCATACACGCTCATGCTCGACGGCGATGACGAACTTGACCCGAACATGTGCGAGCAGCTTGTCGCCAGATTCTCGGGAACTCATGCTGACATGCTTCATTTCGGCATTTCGGTGATTGGCGAGAACGGAATCAGCACCACTGATGCGGCCTCATTCGCCTCTTTCATCAATGCCCCCAGCCAGCTGCTGCACGGAAGCGACATTCTGCGTGCGACATTCGATGAGAACAACGGCCAGACCATGGATTGGCGGGCCACCCAGCGCATCTTCAATACGGAACTGCTCGTACGCGGATTCAACGCCATGACAGATACCCGTCTCGAACGCGCTGAAGACGCATACGAGATGTTTGTGCTTTGCGCGTTGGCTGATTCATGCGCACCAGCTGAAGATATCCGCGGGTATCGTTACCACTACGGCATCGGTGTAACCGGCGTTTCCCAGATTTCCGCTCAACGGTTCGGGGAATTCTGCAACCAGTTCCACGCCTGCATCACAGCATCCGAGGATTTTGCCAAGACACATGCGGCAATCGATTCCATCGACGATTGCCTGGCCGGATTGAAACATAAGTCCATAGAGCTTCTTGCAAACGACTGGCTGACACGAGTTCCCGAAGAGGAGAAGCTTGCGGCCGCTCAACAGATGAACGATGTGTTCGGCGCGGATACCACTTGCCGCGAAATCTGGCGTTTTGTCAGAGACCGAGCGTATTCATATATTCAATCGAATACGCTTCCCGAGAAGCAAGACAAAATGTTTTCTTGGAGAAATATCGCTGAATCAATCGAAGACGATGGGCGCCCATTCCCCCCATCAAATCGATTGAAAACGATGAAAGCGACCGCATTGGGACACCTTACAGACATTGAAAGCAGAGCCTTGAAGGAACAATACGACAAGCAGCGCATTCGCATTTTCGTGACCACCCACAAGGAGGTCGACAAGCCGCAGAGCGACATTCTCCAGCCGGTTCAAGTCGGGCCGAAGAACACGCGATTCCCGTGGGCATTCCAAGACGATGATGGAGAGAACATCGCCGATAAGAACCCGATGTATTGCGAACTGACTACGCAGTATTGGGCTTGGAAGAATGTTGATGCCGATTACTACGGATTCTGCCATTACCGCCGCTACTTCGACTTCTCCGGTGTCGAGCATAAAGAGAACGCGTACGGCGAAATCATGGACGATTACATCGACGCCGCCAGCATCAAGCGGTATGGGCTCGACGACGAATCCATCAAGAAGGCGATTGCTGGCGCCGATGTCGTGACCACACGCTGGGGGGACCTCCGTGAGATTATTGACGGCTACGGCTCCCCCATCAAGATTTACCAGCACGCGCCAAAACTGCACCTGCGTGATTTGCGACACATGTATGACATCCTGTGCGAGATGCACCCAGATTACAAGGCGGATGCCGATGCATTCCTGCATGGTCACCGCTCGTGCTTCTGCAATATGTTCATCATGCGCAAAGATATCTTCCAGGACTATTGTGCGTGGCTGTTCCCGATTCTTCAGCAGTTCGAAGAGACGACGGACATGTCCTTGTACAGCAAGGAGGCGCTGCGCACGCCTGGTCATCTGTCTGAGCGGTTGCTGAATATCTATTTGATGCATCATCGGCGCATCGGCAGCGGCTGGAAGGTCAAGGAATTGCAGTGTGTGCATTTCACGCATCCTGAGCCGCGGCACCCGCTTGAAAGGCTTGCCGATGAGATTGATCCCGCAACGGTGGTCCCGGTGGTGTTTGCGGCTGACAACAATTATGTCCCGCAACTGACCACAACAATCTATTCGGCGATGACCAACGCCAATCCCGACCGGTATTACGATGTCACTGTCTTGCAAAAGGACATCGCGTGGGAGAATCAAGAGCGTATGCGACAGTTCCTGCTCGGCAGGTTCAACAACATGAATCTATGCTTCGCTGATGTGAGCCGTGAAATCTCCGGTTACGATCTGACGACGAGCAACGCCCATATCAGTATCGAGACCTATTACCGGTTCCTGATCCAGAAAGCCCTGCCATTCTATGACAAGGTGCTCTATCTCGATTCCGATATCGTAATCAACGGCGATATCGCGCAGCTGTACGACACCGAACTCGGTGACAACCTGCTGGCCGCCGTGCATGACATCGATTATCAGGGCAACCTCAACATGAATGACGGCAAGCGACTGAAGTACACGAACGAGAAGCTCCACATGAAGCACCCGTTCCAGTACTTCCAGGCGGGCGTGCTCGTGCTCAACACGAAAGAGATGCGCAAGGCGTACAGCATCAAGCAGTGGCTGGATTATGCGTCAGACCCCGACTTCATCTACAACGACCAAGACGTGCTCAACGCGCACTGCGAGGGCCGTGTCGTGTTCCTCGACTGGTCCTGGAACGTGGTCCATGATTGCGCGAACCGCGTGGCGAACGTGTTCTCCTTCGCCCCGAACGATTCCTATGATGCGTACATCGCATCCCGCAAGGATCCGAAGATCATCCACTACGCCGGATTCGAGAAGCCGTGGGTGAAACCGGACTGCGATTTCGCGCCCGTGTACTGGAGCTACGCAAGGCAGACTCCGTTCTACGAGCAGCTCATCGGCAAAATCGTCTCTCCCAATGCGAAGCCGGTCGGCGGCCCGAAGCCACCACGAGCCGTTGGCGAAGACAACGTGCTGAGGAAGGTTGTCGATCCACTCGCGCCGATTGGATCGCGGCGACGGGAAGTGCTCAAGAGCGTCGGGCGCGCTGTGCGCGGGCGGTGAACTGACCGCACTGTCTGTTTTACAACATGTCATCATACGAGAAGGGAAGAAATACAATATGACGGCCGAAACAACAGGCACGGCGACTGTTCATCCCGTACTGGCAGAACAACAGGCAACAACTCAGGTAAAACGCCACTGGCTGTTTGTCGACGTGTTGAACGTCATTGCGTGTATCGCGGTGGTCTGTTTGCATACCTCGCTCGGGGCATTCCACCCCGAGCAGACGATGTTGTGGAAACGCCAAGTTGCCATGCAGTCACTGTTCATCTTTGCCACGCCGATATTTTTCATGATCAGCGGCATGAACCTGCTCGGGTATCGCAAGAAGTACAATACCGCAACATTCTTCAAGAAGCGCGCCTGGCGTACAGGCCGCGCGCTGATAGTCGGAAGTGTCGTGTGCTATCTGGTATTCGGACTTTTCCCGTCTTCGTTCTACGGCACCGATGCGATTTCCGCCGACTTCGGCATCATCGGTTTCGCGAAGCATTTCCTGACCAATAGCATCAATGATATCTACTGGTTCTTCTACTCGATTCTGTACCTGTATATGCTGACCCCGCTGCTCAGCAAATGCACAGAACGCAAGACCATGCGGTATCTCATCGCCGTGACAGGTTTCGTAGCGGTTATTCTGCCATTGTTCACACACCTTGGCGTCCCCTCGAAGTACTTCGGGCAACTGTTCGGATGGCCTCTGTTCACTTCCGTCTCACTACTCTACTTTGCGCTTGGTTACTACCTGAACAACTATGTCATTCCGGTTGTCAAACCACACCTATGGATGGCGTCAATCGCGTTCCTGCTGTCGTCCACCGCTATGTTCTTTGCCACACTGCTTAATAATGGCTGGCGCTCTGCCGCCGGTTTGAGCAGCGAATATATCAATTATTGGTCCGGCACGACCTCACCGCTGGCAGTCATCCAGGCAATCAGCCTATTCTTGCTCTTTGCATGGCTTGAGCCGAGATTACGGCACACACCTGCGTCATTCTCAAAAGTGATCCGCATATTGTCAAGCGCGTCGCTTGGCGTGTATCTGTTCCATATTCTGTTGGTTAATCAGCTTCTTGTCATACCAGTACTGCCTAATCTTCCTCTGTTAAGGGGACTTTTGTACTATGCAATAACTGCCATCTTCGTGCTGGCTGTTAAGCAGCTGATTATGAAAATTGAAGAGCAGCTACATAGCAATACTCGTTGATAGACAAGCAAATTCTATTTCATGGCTTACCATAAGGGGTTTAAATTGAGCAAGACAGGATTGTCTATACCACATCTTCATATTAACAGATTTGTTAAGAAATTACAATCAGACAATGGTAATGAAATCTCCAGCAACGATATGAATACCACAAATATTCATTCATGGCATCATGGACTACTCTTCCCAGTAGTTCTTGGTCTACTTTTTGCCTGCGGCACTAATGCAGCTGTCTTCGCAAATATCCCTGTAACATCTCTTGCATTTTGGGCCCAAGCCTTACTGTTCAGCCTATTATTCATGCTTACGTTCCGCTGCTGCGACAAGCTTGTCATCTATGCGATTTCTCATAGCAGCATTTCCGCTCACACCACAGGATCGGCCAATATCAGCAGGCAATATCATTTTGAGTATTGCGCCAATGTAAAATCATTACTCAGGAATAGCCTTCGTTTTTTCGTATGCTGGGTTCCTTATCTGATACTACTTCGCCCTGGAATCGTGTACTGGGATACAGGTGATCAACTCGCTCAGTATTTCGGTCACTCTGTGTTCGGGCAGGAACCCGGGGTAATATGGGACCATCATCCGTTCCTTGATACTTATCTCTATGGAGCATTCCTCAGCATCGGTAAGTCAATCTTCAACTCGTACAATGCTGGAATCTTTCTGTTTAGTCTGGTTCAAGAATGCTGTCTGGCTATCGCATGCGCATATGCTCTGAGAATTCTGGTTCTAAGAAATCTCGCAATAAAAATTTATAACATCCTCGCCTGTTTTCTCGCGTTCTTTCCCATCGTCCCAATCACCGGAATGATTATGTCTAAGGATGTAACTTATCTCATTGTTTTTATTGTTTGGACTGCTATGTATGTTGAAATAGCCAGCACCAAGCTCGAAAAGCTCACGCATCCGGTTTTTACAACCCTATTCGTGATTATCACACTCATTCTTCCCTTGACGAAGAAGACAGGTTTGGCTATTGTTGTTTTTTCATTGCTGTTTTTGGTATTCATCAAACACTCCAAAGTATTATTGCGTGTTACATCAGTCTTCATTGCAGTCTTGGCCGTTCTGTCGACGTCCACCGTTGTTCCTAATTTCATATATTCGCACACACGTGTAATCAAAGACGATGGCCCATCTGCAATTGTGATGCCAATATTGATGCTTGCCCGCGCATCGCATTATCATCATTCTGATATTTCTGAAGAAGAGCGTGCGGCAATAGATGGATATCTCATTAACGATTGGGATTCCATTGGCAAATCCTATGCACCGTTCACATCAGACTCAGTCAGCGGATTCGCATACCAGCCAATGCACCAAACCAGCTCGTTCACCGATTTTGCGAAAGCTTGGATTCGTGTCGGGCTCAGACATCCCGGGACATACATCACGTCATTCTTCTGCGAAGAATCTGGCTGGATTACTTTTGTTGGCAGCACAAGGTGGACTGGATCCACAAGCTACTCGGATACGCGCCCACAACAACTAGAGTTACTCACATCGTCTCACACGAATGAAGATACCTTCGGTAAGGTTATGCCCAGTAATCAGCCCAGCCCATCAAGCTCATTCGTCAGTTCAATAATGAATACCGCAAGAACGACACCGGTGGTAAACGTACTATTCAGTACCGCATTCTGGACCGCTATCATACCGTGCTATTTATGCTATATCTTATGGATTCGAAGAAAGAGTTCACAGAACATAGGTTTCTCAGGAATAATACCTTACTTGTGCTCGACAATACTGCTGTTCGCTTGCCCAATCTCACTCTCGACGACCGGCTCATCTGACCCAACTCGTTATGCTCTCGCGTCCGTATTATTGGCACCATTGATGATAGGATATGTCTATTCGACTCAGAGCGATAACACTAAGTCTTCTGACTCAACTGGCACTCATGCATTTCTTGCATCCTCGCTATAGTGATACCCGTGCAAGAGAATACTAGGGTCGCGGTGCTTCTGCCGTGCTATAACGAGGAAATCACCATCGGCAAGGTGGTGCGTGATTTCAAGGCCGCGTTGCCGGGCGCTGACGTGTATGTGTATGACAACAACTCCACCGACCGCACCGCGGAAATCGCCACCGCCGAAGGCGCAATCGTCCGCAAGGAACCGCGCCAGGGCAAAGGCAACGTGATCCGCGCCATGTTCGAGGACATCGACGCCGACGTGTACGTGATGGCTGACGGCGACGACACCTATCCGGCGGACGCGGCCCCAGCCATGGTTGAGAAGGTTCTTGAAGGCTACGACATGGTGATTGGCGACCGGCTAAGCTCCACGTACTTCCAGGAGAACAAGCGGCCCTTCCACAACTTCGGAAACCGACTGGTCCGAGGCTCAATCAACGGCCTGTTCGGCGCCCACGTCACGGATATCATGACCGGGTACCGCGCGTTCTCCTTCGGTTTTGTGAAAACCTACCCGGTCTTGTCCCGCGGCTTCGAGATCGAGACGGAAATGACGATTCACTCGCTCAACAACAATCTCCGCCTCTACGAGATGCCCATCCAATACCGCGACCGCCCCGCCGGCTCCGTAAGCAAACTCAACACCGTGGGCGATGGTGTGAAGGTCATGTCGACGATTTTCCGCATGATCCGCGAGTACAAACCGCTCCCCTTCTTCGGTGGGTTGGGCTCGATTATCGGAATCATCGGCATCATTCTCTGCGGGCAGGTGGCATCGGAATTCTGGGCGACCGGCATGGTTGCACGGTTCCCCACACTGATCGGCGCAGTCATGCTGGTCATCGCGGGACTATTGCTCATCGTCGCAGGAATCATTCTCGACGTCATGGCCAAGAACGACAGGAAGACCTTCATTCTCGAGGCAAACCGCTTCGCGTATTTGAAGCGACACCTTGCCAATCGTCAGCAGCACGATTAACACTCCTGCTACATAACACTTGTGGGGGGCGATGCCATCGGCACCGCCCCCCACAAGTGTTTCCGATTAGAAGACCGCTCGTCTGCGTCCTCTACACATGGTCACTTCCGCACCCAGCGCTGCGCCCTCGTACCGTTTGACGCATACACCTGCACATTCGCACCATTCGCGGTGGACGCACCAGAGACATCGAGCACGAGACCGTACTTCAACGCCGAATGCAAGGTCACCGTGCCATCACCGTTCGAAACGGCGATCCACTTCTGCGCCCACGTGCCATTCGAGTCATATTGCTGCACATTCGCACCATTCGCGGTGGACGCGCCCGCAATATCGAGCACCTTACCCGAGGCGGCATTGCGGAGCGTAACGTACCCTTGGCCGTCATGCGAAACAATCCAGCGCTGCGCACCCGTACCATTGGATTGGTACAGCTGCACGTTCGCGCAATTGGAGCGGGACGCGCCGGACACATCAAGCGCTTTGGAAGCCGACAGCGCGGAAACTACCGTAATCGTACCGTCAGCGAGTACGCCCTTATTTTGAGCGGCGAGATCATTGAGCTTGTCACGTTCACTCTTGACTCTCGTCACCGTCCACTGCTGGGCCTTCGTGCCGTTCGCGGAATAAATCTGCAGCTTGACCGACGAAGAGGCATTACCGGATGGAATATCGACTGCCTTACCGGAAACATTGCTGGTCAATGAAATCTTGCCATTGCCATAGTCGAGGAGAGACCAGTGCTGTGCCGCAGTGCCATTCGATGCATATTGCTGCACTACACCTCCATTCGAGGTGGAGGCCCCGGCAACATCCAGCACTTTGCCGGAAGCGGTATTCATGAGGCTATAGACCCCGTTGCCCACTTGCTGCGCGCTGAATGTCTGCGCGTTCGAGCCATTCGCTTGATAGATCTGGATTCTCGCCCCGTTCTGAGTGGAAGCGCCAGGCACATCCATAGCCAATGACGTATTCTCCACAGAAGAAATCTTGAGACTGACATTGGTTGGAATCGCAGCAGTCGCTGAAGAGAAAGTGAATTTCTGAGCATTGCTTGCATTCGGGGTATACAGGCTGATGCTGGTTCCGTTAGCCGACGAACCACTCGCAATATCAAGTACCCAGTTACCCAACGCCGACTGGATGCAATACCCTGAGCCGGTATCCCTGATGTACCAGCGTTGTGCCTTGGTTCCATTCGGCGTGTATTGCTGAACCACCGCGCCATCGCCGGCCAGGCCGCTAGCGACGTCCAGTGCCTTGCCGCTGAGCGCATTGGCAATCACATAGCTGCCATCGCTCTGCTTGGTGAACACGAACTTCTGAGCCGATGAACCGTTGGCCTGATACAGCTGGGTTCTGGTTCCATTGCTGGCGGATGCACTAGGAATATCAATGCCGGACGAATCCTTCACCATCGCATTGATGTAATACGTGCCGTTGGGAATGGTGACCGTGGGAAGTGTTCGAACCTCATAGACATTGCCGAAAGCGTTAAGATCCACGTTGCCAGCAATACCCGGGATTGTGCCTGAACTCCAGTACTGCCATCCGCGGAGGCCGGGGCCAAATGTGAATCCCACGCGCGCGCCATAGCTGGCGACCCACTTGGTTTTTGCGTGAAGATTGGCGGAATTTAGTCTCGTTTGCAAATAATACGCGCCAGAGTAAATACCCAAATTCGCATAGCCAGAAGATTGCATGCTCGACCACCATGCATTGGCAATGCCATCATAGACATTCGGACTGGTCGGAGTCGCATGCCCCTGCCAAGCCCAATCTTCCAAGTCATAGAACACCGGGTATGAGAGATCAGAAGGCGCTACATGCAGTGTCTGTAAACGCTTGACCAAAGCTTGTGCATCTGCACGAGATTCAGACGTATTGCTCGCATAAGAAAACCAGTAGACTCCGAACGGAATCCCCAGACGCTTGCATTCATTAATATTGCGTTGAGCTTTCTCATCGATATTATACCTAGTTGTTCCAACTCGAATAATAGCTCCTTCAACAGAGCCTGAACGCTTTACAGCATTCCAATCGATATCGCCCTGCCAAGAAGAAACGTCAATTACGCCCTTTGCGTCTTTCGCAAAGAGAACACTACGCTCATTTTTCCAATCGTATTCAAAGAATGCTTGCGTTCCATCGTAAGTTCCCCAATACGCACCGTAACTATTATTCTGCAACGCCGCCTGCTTAACCGACGTTCCCGTATTGGACTTCAACACAGCCGACATCACTCTCGCACCCGCAGATGACAACGTTTTCGACTTCAATGCCGACGCCTTGGTGTTGGATTCCTCTTTGATGGCGTTACGCACGGTCTTCACCGATACCGGGATGAACCGCTGCCCGTTGGTCTTGGCCAATGGATCCGGAGGCGTGTCTTCAGTACCCACAATCTCGGGATCGGTCACGGTCTCGCCGGTCTCGAGATTCTTCACCGCACCGTCCTTGGTGACGGCAAGATCAGAGGAAACCACGGTCGCATTGTTCGGAATCGACGAATCCACCGAATCCGGAAGCTCCTGGGAGGGATTGCTTGGCATGGCATCGGTACCAGTCGTGCCTGATGTATCATCCGCAGCAGTAACCGCCGACGCACTATCGATCCCGTACGACGAGGCCGACGCGGAAAGTATCGTATCGACCGTCTTATCCGCCGCGGAACCTGACGTTCCGCACGAAGCAAGCACCCCCACGCAAACCATGACCGCAGCGGCTGTCGCCACCACTGACCGCATCTTCTTCCAAGCCATCCGAAATGTTCCTTTCTTCCACTGCCCTAATCCCCACATTCGGGACGACACAGTGCACCTATATCTACCCATAATATCGAGTTTTCGCATTCCTTTCCGCGATTGCTCGGGTCTTTGCCAATTCAGCAAATCTCATGCGGTATCCTGAGTCGGCGCTGTTGTTGAAAGAGCATGGTGACGAGTTGTCCCAGACAGACCGTGACGTGTTCGAAGGGATTCTCGAGCCCGATGCCGCCAACAAGTTCTTCTGGCCGGCTGTCGATCCCATCAAAGGCACGCATTGGACCGCGCAACGCGAACGACTGTTGAAACCGTTCTTACGTGTGTGGCTGCGTAACGGGGTAAGGTACCCCACAACATATTTGCGCGCATATTTCCTGCTGGAACAAGGGTGGGTCGCCATGCCGAACCAAGCGGCATACGAATCGATATACTCCGGCATGCGCCCGGCATACGTGTACACGAGAGCGTCCTTGGCGCCAAACGCTTCTGACTCTGGGCTACCCGTGTCAAGTCACGCATTGTTCTACTCGGGGTTGGATCAGGGCTTCGCATGGCTGAACGAGCAGTTCTTCCTCCAGCCGTGGTTCTGCCGTGCGTTCTGGGCAACTTGGCTGCCATTCATGCAGTGCTATCTTGCCGTACGCAGGCTGCGAGCGCATACAATGTCTTGGAATCAAGCTGCTTGGCTCATACCGATGCTCGCCACGATGCCTTTTCTGTGGATTTCCGGGGCGAGCGTTTCATATGAAGGCATGCGGTATGTAATCCCCATGGTGTTCATCGCTCCGATCGGGTGCGCGATGTTTACCGTGGGTCAGGAGAATCGCATTCCAAGACTCAGTTACCGATGTCACCGGCGCATGTCGCCCAACTAGAGCGATTGCAAGACAAGGACAAGCGGATTGATCACGACTAACCATACGCGAACATTGTAAAATGGCACCATTACGTGATCGGAGACTCGCATGCAGCTGCCATTGAACGACAACAATCCGACTCTCTTTACCACTGAAAAGGAGAGCCAATATTTCGACCGGAAGAGCGCTCGTATCGCTCCCAAGGATACAATCCGGCATATCTGCGCCTTCGCCAACGCTTCAGGTGGCAAGCTGGTGATTGGCATAGAAGACCATGGCAGCATAACCGGGTTCAAAGGAACCGGAGCGCACGATATCGAGGAGTTCGAGCAGGCAGCACTTGTGGGGTGCGATCCTGTGCCCGAAGTGCATCCCGTACGCATTCCCGTCATCAATGAGCAGGGAAAGAGCGATAGCATCCTTGTACTCGAGATAGCCCCTTCATCCGGGCGTGTTATCTCCAGACGAAGTGACAAAGCGGTCTTCCTGCGTCAGAAGGACAGCAGCGTCGCGCTTGACCGCGACCAAGTCCTAGCACTGGAATATGACAAGAACCAACGCCGCTTCGAAGACGAAGTGGAAACGCGCTCCTCGATAAGCGATGTGGATCTCGCAGTGATGGCACGCTACAAGACCGAGCTCGGTACAAGTGCCAGCGATGAGCAGATCCTGCGGAGCCGCGGCTTCTTGCATGATGGTCATCTCACTAATGCTGGAGTGCTCCTCTTCTCAGAGAACCCGACCAAGTTCATGCCTTGGGCTAGAGTACGTGTCATCCGCTTCGACGGTAACAAAATGGAAACCGGGCGCAGACTCAACATCGTCAAAGACCGTACCTTCGACGGGCCACTTCCTAAAACAATAGAGGATGCTCAACAATTCATCTCGAGTCAACTCCGGGAATTCCAGTATCTTGGAGATGATGGCAAGTTCAAAGTCATACCAGAGTATCCGGAGTTTGCTTGGTTCGAGGGACTTGTGAACGCAGTAACGCACCGCGACTACGCTATGAGCGGCGATTACATTCGTGTGATGATGTACGATGACCGGCTTGAAATCACAAGCCCTGGGAAGCTTCCCAATATCGTAACGCTCCAAAACATGAAGTACACGCGCTGGTCGCGCAACCCCACGATTGCTCGCACCTTGGTGGAATTCGGATGGGTAAGAGAACTCAACGAAGGAGTCCAGCGCATATACGACGAAATGGCGGATTTCTTCCTTAGGGAGCCCACATTCTCAGAACCGAATGGTTCTTCGGTGCAGCTCACGCTTGAGAACAGTGCGACCTCACGCGTCTTGCGACGAGAAGATTCGATCGCAAGCGATTTCGACAAAGAGACGCTCAACAATCTCAGCGAATACGAACTCGCCACTCTTCAATACGTGTATGGGAAAGGGAAAGTGACCGCCAAAGAGCTTGCTAAACATCTCGGGCGCAGCGTAAAGATTTCGCGTCCCACCCTGAAATCTTTGGTGAAGAAGGAAATTCTCGATTGGCACGGCAACAGCCCCCATGATCCATCACAGTATTACTCTCTTCATCAACTCGAATAGCATCGGTAGGATCAACCAGTCTAAGCAAGACATTCCACCATACGCCCACCAAGGTCGAACCTCAGGTTCGAGTAAGTTCGAGTAGGTTCGAGTAAACCGAGTAACACCTCCCAGTCTCGGACTCTCAATCCAAGAGTCCAAACTCAGGAAAACCAGCAAGAGTAGGACCACCCAACCCAGGCAAGACACTCGACCATACGCCCACCAAGGTCGAACCTCAGGTTCGAGTAAGTCCGAGTAGGTAAGAGTAGGTAAGAAGGTTCATGTTGTCAGCTGTGGAAATCTGCCGAAATACGAAAGTCTCTGTTATTTGTTTTTCATCATCCACGGTTATACCGGCATATGACTGATTCACCCGTATGACTCGCACAGGCACAGAACGATGCGGGGCGCCAGGCAATCCGCGGTCATCCCGCACGCACCCAGCGCCCCGCATTCAGCCGTTCCTACTGGTTCAGCGGATCAGTCAATCAGGCACCAGACAGCTGCCCAACTCACTCAGCAGTCTGCAGCTCAACACCCTCAAGGTCGAAGTCGGCCATACGGTAGCTCTTGATGGCCGGATCCTCGTACGTGTTCTTGTAGTAAGTGTTGGTCTTGGCAGAGAAGCCGCTCGTGTAGATCGTCTTCTCGTACAGGCCGTTGCTCATGAGCGCGCAGCCGTCCCCCATCGCCGCGGAATCCAGCGTGTGGAACAGGCGGGAGACGTTCGACTCCTCGGTCTTCTGCGCCGGGTAGTGGGCGTTCGTGTAGGCGGCGCGCACGAAACGCGACGGCGAGCTGTAGTCGCCCGGAATGCCGCGCATGCCGGAGCCGGAGCCCCAAGCACTGAGCTCCTGGGTGCCCCACTTGACCGGCTCGGGGATGCGCGGATCCATGCTCAGGTAGTTGCGCAGGTTCTCGGCGTGCCAGTCGAAGGTCGGCTGGTTGGCGAGCACGTCAACGCCATCGTGATGCACGTGGATGCCGTCAGCCATCGCCTCGATCACGATGCTGCGCTTGCCGTCGCCGACAATCCAGTGCAGCAAGGAGACCGGGTACTGCTCGTTGACCTGCTTGCCCACGACGGTCACATTCTTCAAGGCTTCCTCAACCTGGTCGACGGTGGAGAAGCTGCGGGCAATCCAGAACGGCAGCTCGTAGGCGGCCACGTTGACCGTACCGTCCACCGGAGCGTCCGCATACTGGGCATACCCCGGGAAGTTCAGGCCGGCGACCGCCAGACCTTCGTCATTGGCGCAGTCGAAATACATCGGCATACCTTCGACGATGATGCCGACACCCATGACCGGCTTCGGGTCGGCGACCGTCGCATTGAACGCGACCGGCGCTTGGTAGCCGCGTGGCGTCACCACGATCTTCTCGCCGTAAGAGAACGACCAGTCGAGATTGCGGCCGAGATACATGTTCCCGTCTTCATCTGCAAAGCGAACACCAGTGCACATGTCACCTGCTCCTTCCATACCGCCCCTCGTGGAGGCCTGCGGATTGTTCGGCTCTGGTCTCGCCGTCGGATTGTCTGATGCACCGGCGTTCCAATGTTCCGGCATTCCGGCGTGCTGACGCTCCGACATGCGGCGATTCCGATCATCCGCGTTGTTATCTTTCGCTACTGAGCATAGTCTTCGCGAATCGAGCAAGTGTAGCAATTTGTGCATGTGACTGCGGGCCGTTTTTCTTGATATATCAAGGATTTGAATGCACTACCGCACGATAACGACTCGTTAACCACCTAAGAAAACAGCAAAAGATTTTCAGGTTATTTTTAGGATTGGGGGTGGATGAGTGAGAGATGTGAGCGGATCGATGGGGGATTGATGGGGTGAATAGGGGGTCTGGGAGCGGAAAGCGGAATGAGACTGGCGAGCGCCTGACTGGTTGGCGGGCTGACTGGTTGGCGGGCTGACCGGTTGGCGGGCTGACTGGTCTGTGATACGACGAGATGCAGAGTCGGGGTGATGATGAGACGACACGATGACGTGATGGCAAGGCGATGAGGCGACAGGGCGAGTCGCGTACCGGGACCAAATCGGAGATCACAGGACGGAATCGGAACCAGTCCACACGAGCACTGGCCGACACCGATCCGTCTGCCTCGGCAACACCACAAAACCGCTTGATCCCAATGAATCACGCACACTACGACAATCAACCACCGTCAAGCCATCCGCCCGAAGCACCCAAACCACGGACCAAACCAGAGAACGAGAGTCTAAAACCGATCTGGCCCACACCGGCACCGGCCGGCAAACAACCACCAACCGCTCACCACACCAAAACCGCGGAATTCCAACGGCCAGCCAATAACACAACAATCAAACACCGCCCGGCGATCAGCCCGAAGCACCCAAACCACGGACCAAACCCGAGAGCGGGAGCCGAAAACCGATCCAGTCCACACGAGCGCCAACCAACACGCAGACACCAACCACCCACCACACCAAAAACCGCTGAATTCCAACAATCCGCCGGCAGGACCAGCACCAACCATCAGTCCGCCAACCACACAACCACCCGAACCCGTAGACCGGATCGGAGAACACACACCGAAATCGGATCCAGTCCACACCGACACCGGTAGACACCCAACCATCAATCTCTGCGATACCACAAAACCGCTAAATTCCAATGAATCGCGCACACTACGACAATCAACTACCACCCGGTCACCCACATGAAACACCCAAACCACGGACCAAACCGGAAAACGGGAACCGAAAACCGAACCAGTCCACACCGGCAGCACCCGGCAGCCAACCACCAGCCACCCGCCACACCGGAAACCCGCGGAATCCCAACAATCCACCAGCACCACAGATACCAGCCACCGGCACATTTGCCACGCGATGGTCTGAGTCCACGGACCAAACCCGAAATAA
>RRZU012095555.1_pt1 | contig 16705 bp, 14 predicted proteins | sample 2165561 | NCBI WGS metagenome assembly RRZU01 (sample SAMN10456909, study PRJNA506462) | wastewater metagenome | isolation source: wastewater sludge | place: USA: Moscow, Idaho
CCGTTGCTGCAGCTTGCTCTGCAGGGCTGGCGTTCGCGTGTGGTGGGGCTTTTGCTGATGGCGGCCTTCATGGCGCTGATCCTGCGGGCTTTCTACCTGCAAGTGATCAATAACGATTTTCTGCAGGAAAAGGGCGATTCGCGCTATTTGCGCGATATCGAAATTTCGGCTTCGCGCGGCAAGGTGACCGATCGTCATGGCGACGTTCTGGCGGTGTCGACGCCGATGCGGGCGATCTGGGCGATTCCCGGCGATGCGCGGCAGATGAGTGGCGAGCAGAAGCGTCTGCTGGCCGGTTTGCTCGACATGACGGTGCGCGAACTCGAAGCGCGGCTGGCGGTTGAGAAAACCTTTGTTTTCGTCAAGCGTCAGGTGCCACCGCAAACGGCAGAGCAGGTTGCGGCCATGAAACTGCCGGGGATTTACCAGGAAGAGGAATACCGCCGCTATTACCCGGCGGGCGAGATGACCGCGCATCTGGTCGGCTTCACCAATGTTGACGACAAGGGGCAGGAAGGTGTCGAGCTGGCCTTCCAGGATGCGCTGCTGGGGCGCCCGGGGGCGCGGACAGTGATCCGCGACCGGCGTGGCAACATCATCGAGGACGTTGGTGCCACCCGGCCGCCGCGGGATGGCAAGGATATCGCCCTGGCGATCGACTCGAAAATTCAGTACATCGCCTACAGTCACCTGAAAACTGCCGTCAGCGAGAGCAAGGCCAAAGGGGGCAGCGTCGTGGTGATGGACGTGCGCACGGGTGAGGTGCTGGCCCTGGCCAACTGGCCGACCTACAACCCGAACAACCGGGCGCGCTTGTCGGGGGAACAGCTGCGTAACCGGGCTGTGACTGATACGTTCGAGCCAGGGTCAACCCTGAAGCCATTTTCGGTGGCGCTGGGTCTGGAACGCGGCAGTTATCGCTACGACACGGTGATCGATTGCGCTCCCGGGCGGATCACGGTGGGCAAGGCGGTCATCAGCGATGCGCATGCGCATGGCTTGCTGACGGTCGCCGGTGTGATCCAGAAATCGTCCAACGTCGGCACGACCAAGATTGCCTTGAGCCTACCGGCTGAAGCGATGTGGGAAATGTTCGACAGCCTGGGTTTCGGCAAGTCGCCGCGTCTGGGCTTTCCGGGCGAGGTCAGTGGCCGTTTGCGGCCGTGGAAAAACTGGCGACCGATCGAGCAGGCCACCATGTCATATGGACACGGCATCTCGGTCAGCCTGATTCAGCTGGCGCGGGCGTACACCGTATTTGCCCGCGATGGCGACATGGTGCCGGCGTCGCTGTTGCGGGTGGATGAGCCGCTGGTGCGTGGCACGCCGGTCTATTCGGCGCAAACGGCGCGGGAGATGCGCGCCATGCTCGAATTGGTGGTCAAACCGGGGGGGACTGCGCCGCGAGCAGCCGTCCCCGGCTACCGCGTAGGCGGCAAGACGGGTACCGCCCACAAACTCGAGGGTGGGGTGTATGCCAAGAAATACATTGCCTCGTTTGTTGGTATTGCGCCCATCTCCGACCCGCGTCTGGTGGTGGCGGTGATGATCGATGAGCCCAGTGCGGGCAAGTATTTTGGCGGCTTGATCGCCGGGCCGGTGTTTTCTGGCGTCATGGGCGGCGCCTTGCGCACGCTCGGCGTGCCGCCGGATGAGCCGGTCATGCAGGTGGTCGAGAACAGCGCCAGTGGCAGGGAGCGCCTGTGATGACGCCGCGGCAGATTCTGGATCAACTGGTCGGACTGGGGGTGACGCCCAGCGGCGTGGCCGATGACAGCCGGCAGGTGCGTGCCGGCGATCTGTTCCTCGCCTACCCGGGTGATCAGGTGGATGGCCGGCGTTTCATTGGCGATGCCATCGCCCGTGGTGCACAGGCGGTGTTGTGGCAGGCCGGCGGTGAATTTGCCTGGAATCCCGCCTGGCAGGTGCCGCAGATAGCAGTTGACGATTTGCGTGCTCTGGCCGGGCCTTTGGCGCATGCGGTGTACCAGCATCCGAGTGAAGCCTTGTCGCTGATCGCCATTACCGGCACCAACGGCAAGACCACCATCAGCCAGTGTGTGGCGCGTGTGCATCCGCGCCCCTGCGCCGTGATCGGCACGCTGGGCGCTGGTTTTCCGGGGGCGCTGGTGGAAACCGGGTTTACCACGCCCGAGGCAACGGTGCTGATGCGCTATCTGGCCGATTTTCGTGATGCGCAGGCTGGTGCCTGCGCGTTGGAGGCCAGTTCGATCGGCATCGAAGAAGGCCGCTTGAACGGTGCCCGGGTGGATGTCGCGGTGTTCACCAACCTGACGCGTGACCACCTGGATTACCACGGCGACATGGCCGCCTACGCCGCTGCCAAGGAGAAGCTGTTTCACTGGCCGCGCCTGCGCACTGCCATCATCAACCTCGACGATGAATTCGGGATTCGCCTGCTGCGCAGCACCAGTGCCATGCGCATCATTGGCTATTCCATGGCGCCGCCACGGCGCGACCATCCGGCACTGGTGCGTGCTGAAAACCTGGCACCGACGCCCTACGGGCAGCGCTTCGATCTACTGCTGCCGAATGGCCGAGCCACCGTGGACACGACTCTGGCCGGGGATTACAACGTCGCCAACCTGCTTGCTTGCGCTGCGGTATTGCTCGATGCCGGGCTGGAGGCCAAAGACATCGCGCAACGCCTGTCGGCACTGACACCACCTGCCGGCCGTATGGAGCATGTCGGCGGGGAAGGGCAGCCGCTGGTCGTCGTCGACTACGCGCATACCCCGGATGCCCTGGAAAATGCCCTGCGCGCCCTGCGTCCGCTGACCCGCGCACGCGGCGGAAAACTGGCGGTGGTCTTTGGCTGCGGCGGTAATCGCGATCCCGGCAAGCGTCCGCAAATGGGCGCAATCGCCGCGGCTGGCGCAGATCGTGTGCTGGTCACCAGCGACAACCCACGCGGTGAGCCTGCGCACAGCATCATCGATGCCATCGTGCGCGGCATGCCGCTGGCCGGTGCCAGGGTTGCCAGCGAAGTCGACCGGGCTGCTGCCATTGTCCGTGCGGTCAATGAGGCGGCGGTGGAGGATGTCATTTTGCTGGCTGGCAAGGGCCATGAGACCTATCAGGAAATCGCTGGCGAGCGGTTGCCGTTTTCCGACCGTGCCCAGGCGGAACAGGCACTGGCCGCGCGTGCCCAGGCGAAGGAGAGCACCACATGATGAACTGGACGCTGGCACGGATTGCTGCGGTGACCCAGGGCCGTATTCTGGGGGGCGCGCAGGCGGCAGAGCAGGTGGTCAACGGACTGACCACTGACACTCGTGCCATCGCACAGGGACAGTTATTCGTCGCGCTGGCAGGGGAGCGTTTCGATGCGCACGATTTTCTTGCCGCGGCAGTACAGGCGGGCGCAGCCGGCCTGCTGGTGAGTGATGAACAGCGCCTGCCGGCAGGCGTGCCTGCCGTGCTGGTGGCGGATACACGGTTGGCCCTCGGGCAGCTGGCTGCAGCGTGGCGGGCGCAGTTCACGCTGCCCCTGATCGCAGTGACGGGCTCTAACGGCAAGACCACCACCAAGGAAATGATTGCCAGCATTCTGGAAACGGCCTATCCCGGTGCGGTGCTGGCGACGCGGGGCAATTTCAACAACGATATCGGTCTGCCGCTGACCCTGCTCGGCTTGCATGCGGGCCATCGCGCGGCAGTCGTCGAAATGGGCATGAATCAGCCGGGCGAAATTGCCTACTTGACGCAGCTGGCCCGCCCGACGGTGGCGCTGGTGAATAACGCGCAGCGTGCCCATTTGCAAGGCATGGGCGATCTGGCCGAAATCGCCCGTGAAAAAGGATCGATCTTCACTGGCCTAGCGGCCGCGGGGGTGGCCGTATTCAACGCTGACGATGCGCAATCGGCCGTCTGGCAGGCGCAGGTCGATGCTGCCGGGCAGCGGCCGCTGCGGTTTGCCGTGAATCAGCCGGCGGAGGTGCGTGGCACGCTGACGCAGCAGGGGCTGGATTTCCTGCTGGCGCTGCAGACGCCGGCCGGTGAGGCGCAGCTTGTGTTGCCGGTGCCGGGGCGGCATAACGCGGTCAACGCACTGGCGGCGACGGCGGCTTGTCTGGCCGCCGGTATCGCACTGCCGCAGGTCGTCGCCGGTCTGCAATCCTTCCGTGGCGTCAAGGGCCGCTTGCAGCGGCGCCAGGGCCAGCAGGGAGCGCAGATCCTCGACGATACCTACAACGCCAACCCGGATTCGGTGCGCGCCGGTATCGATGTGCTGGCCAGCACCATCGGTAAAAAGATTCTGGTGCTCGGCGACATGGGCGAGATCGGCGAAGGCAGCCATCAGTGCCATGACGAAATCGGCGGCTACGCCAAGAGCCAGGGCGTGGATCGCCTCTATGCGCTGGGTGAGGCGAGCGCGCAGGCCGTGCGCAATTTTGGCGAGGGCGGCCGGCATTTCTGCAATATCGATAAATTGATTGCTGCTGTTCAGAAAGAACTGGCGGCAGATACGACCGTGCTGGTCAAAGGCTCCCGTTTCATGCGCATGGAACGGGTGGCGGACGCGCTGGTCGCGGAGGAACAGTCATGCTGCTGATGCTGACTCAATGGCTGGCGCAGGATGTGCGCTTTTTCAATGTATTCAATTACATCACGCTGCGCACCGTGCTGGCGGCAATGACCGCGCTGCTGATTTCCTTTGCCGCTGGCCCGCGGGTGATCCGTTGGCTGGCAGCGAAGAAAATTGGCCAGGCAGTGCGTACCGACGGACCGCAGACGCACCTGATCAAATCCGGCACGCCGACCATGGGCGGGGTGCTGATTCTCATCGCAATCGGCATCACCACCCTGCTGTGGGGCGATTTGAGCAACAAATATGTATGGACAGTGCTGGTGGTGACGCTGGGCTTCGGCATCGTCGGCTGGTACGACGACTGGAAGAAGGTGGTGTACCGCGATCCGAACGGTCTGGCCAGTCGCTGGAAGTTTTTCTGGCAATCGGTGCTGGGCGCCGGTGCGGCGCTGTTTATTGCCTACTCGGCGAGGTCGCCGGCGCAGACCGAACTGAGCGTGCCCTTCTTCAAGAGTGTGGCGTATCCGCTGGGGATTGCCGGCTTCATTGTGCTGACCTATTTCGTCATCGTCGGCACGAGTAATGCGGTCAACCTCACCGATGGTCTGGACGGGCTGGCGATCATGCCGACGGTGATGATCGCCGCTGCCTTTGCGGTGTTTGCCTACGCCACCGGCAATGCCGTGTATGCCAAATATCTGCACATCCCCTATGTGCCGGGGGCCGGCGAGCTGTGCATCCTGCTCGGCGCGATGGCCGGGGCAGGTCTTGGTTTTCTCTGGTTCAACGCCTACCCGGCGGAAGTGTTCATGGGCGATGTCGGGGCGCTGGCGCTGGGTGCGGCGCTGGGGACGGTGGCGGTGATCGTGCGCCAGGAAATCGTGCTCCTCATCATGGGCGGGGTGTTCGTGGTGGAAACGCTGTCGGTCATGTTGCAGGTGTCGTGGTTCAAGTACACCAAGAAAAAGTATGGCACTGGCCGGCGCATCTTGCGCATGGCGCCGTTGCATCACCATTTCGAGCAGGGCGGCTGGAAGGAAACCCAGGTCGTCGTGCGCTTCTGGATCATCACCATCATGCTGGTGCTGATTGGTTTGAGTACCCTGAAACTGCGCTGAACATGACTCTTCTGGGCAAACGCGTACTGGTGGTCGGACTCGGTGAGTCCGGGCTGGCGATGGCCAAGTGGCTGCATCGCCAAGGGGCCATCGTGCGCGTTGCCGATACGCGGGAAGAGCCGCCGAACCAGGAGCAACTGCGCCAGCACGCACCCGAAGCGCAGTTGCTGGCGGGGCCCTTGTCGGCCGACGCCTTTGCCTGGGCGGAAATCGTGGCGCTGTCGCCAGGCATGCCCAAGGCGACACCGCAGATTGCTGCGGTGGGCGAAAAGCTGGTGTCAGAAATCGAACTGTTCGTTGCCGGGGTGCGCGCACTGGCGCCGCACAGCAAGTTGCTGGCAATTACCGGTAGCAATGGCAAGACCACCACTACCGCCCTGACCGCCCATTTGCTGAATGAGGCCGGGGTGCCGGCGGTGGCCTGCGGCAACATCTCGCCATCGGCGCTGGATGCCTTGATGGCGGCGGAGGATGCGGGCGTTTATCCGGCCGTGTGGGTGCTCGAGTTGTCCAGCTATCAGCTGGAAACGACGCAGCGATTGCATGCCACTGCGGCAACCGTGCTCAATGTGTCGGAAGACCACCTCGATCGTTATGAAGGCAGTCTGGCCAAGTACGCAGCGGCCAAGGCGCGCATCTTCCAGGGTAATGGTGTCATGGTGCTCAACCGCGATGACGACTGGTCGATGGCGAATGGCCGTTGCGGTCGCAGGATGGTGACCTTCGGTCTCGATCGTCCGCCGCGCAGCACGGATTATGGCGTTGATGCCGGGTGGATCTGGCGTGGCGAGCAGGCCTTGCTGGAACTGACGCAATTGCCGCTCAAGGGCTTGCACAATGCGGCTAACGCCATGGCGGCACTGGCCCTGAGTGAAGCGGCTGGCGCCGAGGTGGCGCGCCTGTTGCCCGGGCTGACCAGTTTCCGTGCCCTGGCGCATCGTGTCGAACTGGTGCTGGAACGGGCCGGTGTTGCCTACATTGACGACTCCAAGGGCACCAACGTCGGCGCCACGCTGGCGGCGATCGAAGGATTGGGGCGCAAAGTCGCCATCGTGCTGGGCGGGGATGGCAAGGGACAGGATTTCTCGCCGCTGGCGGCGGCGCTGGCGCGCCACGGGCGGGCGGTGGCCCTGATCGGGCGTGATGCGGACAAGATTGCCGCTGTCCTGGCGGACTGCCCGTTGCCGCAGAAACAGTGCGCCGACATGACGGAAGCCGTGCGCTGGTTAAGTGAACAAGCGCAGTCCGGCGATGCCGTCGTGCTGTCGCCGGCCTGTGCCAGCCTCGACATGTACCGCAACTACGCCCACCGTGCCGAGGCCTTCATTGCAGCGGTCAGGGAGCTGCCAGCATGCTGATCTCCGCACTCGACGCGCCGCGCCGGCCGCTGGCGGAAATCGATCCGGCCCTGACCTGGTCCGCCCTGCTCCTGCTCCTGGGGGGATTGGTCATGGTGTATTCAGCGTCAATCGCGATTGCAGAAGCCGGCCGCTTCACCAACCATCAACCGGCCTACTACCTGATCCGCCAGGCGGTCTTCATTGCCATCGGTGTGATCGCCGGGGGGCTGGCGTTCCAGGTGCGGATGGAAACCTGGCAGAAATACGCGCCCATGCTGTTTCTGATCGGCGGCCTGCTGCTGGTGATCGTGCTGATTCCCGGCATCGGGCGCGATGTCAATGGCGCGCGGCGCTGGCTGTCGCTGGGCTTTGCCAACCTGCAGCCGTCGGAACTGATGAAGTTGTTCGTGGTGTTGTACGCCGCCGACTTCACCTATCGCAAGATCAATGTCATGCATGATCTGAAACAGGCGTTCCTGCCCCTGTTCGGCGCGATGGTGCTGGTCGGTTTCCTATTGCTCAAGGAACCGGATTTCGGGGCGCTGGTGGTGATCGTGTCGATTGCCATGGGAATACTTTTCCTCGGTGGCCTGAAGGCACGCATGTTTGCCGTCCTGATCGTCGGGCTACTGGTGGCGTTTGCCATCATGATCATTGTCTCGCCTTACCGGCGCGACCGCGTGTTCGGTTTCATGGACCCGTGGGCCGATGCCTTTGGCCGCGGCTATCAACTGTCACACTCGCTGATCGCCTTCGGCCGTGGCGAGTTGTTCGGGGTGGGGCTGGGCGGCAGCGTGGAAAAACTGTTTTACCTGCCGGAAGCGCACACCGATTTCCTGCTTGCCGTGATTGCCGAAGAGCTCGGGTTTGTCGGGGTGCTGACGGTGATCTGCCTGTTTGCTCTGTTGGTGCAACGGGCATTTGCCATCGGCCGTCAGGCCGTGCGCCTGGAGCGGCTGTATCCGGCGCTGGTGAGCATGGGCATCGGCATCTGGCTGGGGGTGCAGTCCTTCATCAACATGGGTGTGAACGTCGGCCTGCTGCCGACCAAAGGCCTGACCCTGCCGCTGATGAGTTTTGGCGGCTCCGGCATCGTCGTCAATTGCATCGCCCTCGCCATCCTGCTACGCGTGGATTGGGAAAATCGCCAGTTGATGCGCGGAGGGAGGTCGTGATGCGACACGGAATTCATTCGCGCCACCTGGCGATTTCGCCGCAGGCTAACCCGGCGCAGCCGGTGTTAAGCGCGCAGCGCGGCCGTAGGCAAAATCCAGCCGTGATGCGCGGAGGGAGATCATGAGTAAAACGATTTTGATCATGGCCGGCGGTACCGGCGGGCATATTTTTCCGGCCCTGGCAGTGGCGCAGGAAATGCGCGCGGCCGGCTGGCGCGTGGTATGGCTGGGTAATCCGGATGGAATGGAAGCGCGGCTGGTGCCGCAGCATGGGCTGGAGATGGTGTGGGTGCGCTTTGCTGCCCTGCGCGGCAAGGGATTGCTGCGCAAACTGATGCTGCCGTTCAACCTGCTGCGCGGATTCTGGCAGGCACGGCAGGCGTTGCAGCAGGTGAAGCCTGACGTGGTGCTCGGCATGGGCGGTTACATCACCTTCCCGGGCGGCGTCATGGCCTGGCTGCAGGGGATTCCTCTGGTCTTGCATGAACAGAATTCGGTGGCGGGTTTGGCTAACCGTGTTCTGGCAAAGCTTGCCACGCGGGTGGCCACCGGCTTCCCCGATGTGCTGCCGAAAGGGGAGTGGCTGGGTAATCCGGTGCGTCCGGAAATTGCCGCCTTGCCCGCCCCCGCCGAGCGTCTGGGGGAACGCAGCGGTGCCCTGCGGCTGCTGGTGATCGGCGGCAGCCTCGGCGCGCAGGCATTGAATGAACGCGTGCCGTTGGGCATGGCCGAGCTGACGGCAGAACAGTTGCCGCAGATCGTGCACCAGGCGGGCGAAAAACATATTGCCGCGCTTGAAACCGCTTATGCCGAGGTGGGGGTGAGCGCCCACTGCGTGCCTTTCATCGAAGATATGGCCGGCGCTTACGACTGGGCTGACCTGGTGATCTGCCGGGCCGGTGCGCTGACCGTGGCAGAACTGGCGGCGGCCGGTGTGGCCAGCATTCTGGTGCCGTTCCCGCACGCGGTCGACGATCATCAGACAGGCAATGCCCGTTTCCTGGTCAATGTGGGAGGGGCTTTCCTGCTGCCGCAGGAAGAGCTGACCCCGCAGAGCATTGCCCTCCTGCGCAATTATTCGCGCAGCCAGCTACTGGCCATGGCCGAGCAGGCGCGCACCCTGGCCAAACCGAATGCGACCCGGGATGTGGCGCAACTTTGCAGCGAAGTCGCACGGTAAAACGAGAACATGAAACATAAAGTCAAACACATCCACTTCGTCGGTGTTGGTGGCTCCGGCATGAGCGGCAGTGCCGAAGTGCTGGCCAACCTGGATCACACCGTGAGGGGCTCCGACCTGCAGGCAAGTGCAACCACGCGACGCCTGGAAGGCGAGGGGGTGCGCGTGACCATTGGTCATGCGGCGGAAAACATCGCCGGTGCCGATGCGGTGGTGACTTCAACTGCCGTCAAGGAAGACAACCCGGAGGTTATGGCCGCCCGGGAAAAGCGAATCCCGATCGTACCGCGTGCGCTCATGCTGGCTGAGTTGATGCGCCTGAAGCAGGGCATCGCCATTGCCGGTACCCACGGCAAAACCACGACCACCAGTCTGGTTACCAGCGTGCTGGCTGAAGGCGGCGTCGATCCGACCTTCGTCATCGGTGGCCGGCTGAATGCGGCCGGCGCCAATGCCAAGCTCGGTGCAGGCGATTTTCTGGTGGCGGAAGCCGATGAGTCAGATGCGTCCTTCCTTTTCCTGTCGCCGGTGATTTCGGTGGTGACCAATATCGACGCCGATCACATGGAAACCTACGGCCATGATTTCGAGCGCCTGAAAGGGGCTTTCGTCGATTTTCTCAACCGTTTGCCGTTTTACGGCGTGGCCGTGCTCTGTGCCGATAACCCGCATGTGCGCGAGATCATGCCGCGGGTGACGCGCCAGACCATTACCTACGGTTTCAGTCCGGACTGCAATGTCTACGCCGAAGATGTAGTGGCGGATGCGGGGCGCATGCACTTCACCTGTGTGCGGGTCAACGGCACCGTCAGCCGGATGCCGGTCACCCTCAATGTGCCGGGTGAGCATAACGTCCTGAATGCCCTGGCAGCGATTGCCGTCGCCACGGAGGTGGGCGTGGACGATGCGGCAATCTGCAAGGCACTGACGGAATTCAAGGGGGTAGGCCGGCGCTTTCATCGCTACGGTGAAATCACCCTGCCCGGCGGCGGCGCGATCACGCTGGTCGATGACTATGGCCACCACCCGGTGGAAATGGCGGCGACCCTTGCCGCGGCGCGCGGCGCTTTCCCCGGACGGCGCTTGTTGCTGGCCTTCCAGCCGCATCGCTATACGCGCACCCGCGATTGCTTCGAGGACTTCGTCAAGGTGCTGTCCACCGTCGATGCACTCTGTCTGGCCGAAGTGTATGCCGCGGGAGAAGCCCCCATCGTTGCGGCCGATGGCCGCTCGCTGGCACGGGCCTTGCGAGTGGTGGGCAAGGTGGAGCCGGTTTTCGTTGAAGACATTGCGGCCATGCCGCAAACAATTCTGGATGTCGCCCGCGCGGGCGATGTGGTGTTGACCATGGGGGCCGGTTCGATTGGTGCGGTGCCCGGTAAATTGGTGGAAATGCAATGACTGCGGCAATGAATTTCGGTAAGGTCGCCGTACTCTTTGGCGGCACATCCGGCGAGCGCGAGGTATCGCTCAACAGTGGCAGCCGGGTACTGGCCGCGTTGCAGGGACAGGGGATCGATGCCCAGTCCTTTGATCCGGCCAGCCAGCCGCTGACAGATCTGCGCGGCTTCGACCGCGCTTTCATTGCCCTGCACGGGCGGCATGGCGAGGATGGCACCATCCAGGGGGCGCTCGAACTGATGCACATTCCCTACACCGGGCCGGGCGTGATGGCCTCGGCACTGGCGATGGACAAATGGCGCAGCAAGCTGGTGTGGCAGGCCGCCGGGCTGCCGGTGCCGGCATACCGGCTGCTGACTGCGGACAGCGATTTTGCAGCCATTGAACGCGAACTGGGGCTGCCGCTATTCGTTAAACCCGCACGGGAGGGCTCCTCGATCGGCGTCAGCAAGGTGAAGCAGGCCGGAGAATTGGCGTCCGCCTGGGCTGAGGCCGCCCGGCATGATTCGCTGGTGATTGCCGAGCAGGCGATTCTTGGTGGCGAGTACACCGTGGGCATCCTGGGCGAGAACACCCTGCCCATCGTCAAGATCGAACCCGCGACCGAGTGGTACGACTACGAAGCAAAGTACAACCGCGACGACACGGCCTATCGCTGCCCTTGTGGCCTGCCCGCTGAACAGGAGGCGTTGATCCGTGCCCAGGCCCTGCAGGCATTCAAGGTGCTGGGCGGGCGCGGCTGGGGGCGTGTGGATTTCCTGATGGATGCAGCTGGGCAGCATTATTTTCTGGAAGCCAATACGGCGCCCGGCATGACCGATCATTCGCTGGTGCCGATGGCAGCGCGGGTGGCCGGCATGGAGTACCCGGTGCTGGTACGGCGTGTGCTTGAACTGGCTGCGAACGACTGAGGTAATGAATGTGGCACAAACCGCAACTCCTCAACGCCCTGGCCGATCTGCTCTTTCTGGTCGGTGCTGCAGCTCTGCTGGCTGCAGCTGCGGTGTGGCTGGTGCGGGTGCCGGCGATGCCGGTGCAGCAAGTCGTGTTCGAAACGCCGCTGCAGCACACCCGCCGCGGCGAAATCGAGCAGCTGCTGCCAGGCAGTTTGCGCGGCAACTTCTTCACCCTGGACGTGAGCAGCGTACGGCAGGCGCTGCTGCAGTTGCCCTGGGTGCGTGCGGTGCAGGTGCGGCGGGTATGGCCGGCGGGGCTGGCGATACAGGTCGAGGAGCACCAGCCGCTGGCCCGCTGGGGCGAGGGCTACGCCGAAATGATCAATGGGCATGGCGAGGTATTTGCTGCCTTGCTGGCGGAGGACGAAATGCGCCGTCTGCCCTTGCTGCAAGGACCGCAGGGTACGGCACGGCAGGTGATGGAGCGCTTCGTGGCGTTGCGCGAGCTGTTTGCCACGGTCGGCGAGCGGCCCGTGCAGCTGAGCTTGTCGTCACGGCTGGCCTGGCGGCTGACGCTGGACAACGGCATGCGCATAGAGATTGGGCGGGAGCATCCGAAGTGGCCGCTGGAAGAGCGGTTGCAGCGGTTTGTCGAGGTTTACGCGAAGGAAATGGCAGCGCTGGAAAACCGGCCGGCAGTGGTCGATCTGCGCTATCCGAACGGATTTGCAATCAAGGTGGCGGCCGCGGATGCCGCCAAGCTGAAGGGAAACTAAGCACATGAGCAGGGACAACAAGGACCTGGTGGTTGGCCTGGATATCGGCACTTCGCGCATCATCGCGCTGGTGGCTGATCTCGATCAGGAAGGGCGGCTGAACGTCATCGGCGTTGGCTCGCAGGAGTCGCGTGGCCTGAAAAAAGGCGCGGTGGTGAATATCGAGGAAGCGGTGCACACCATCAGCCGAGTCATACAGGAGGTCGAGCTGATGGCGGACTGCAAGGTCAGCCATGTGTATACCGGTATTGCCGGCAGTCACATCAAGAGCTTCAACTCCAACGGCATGGTGGCGATCAAGGACAAGGAAGTGACGCAGGCCGATGTCGAGCGCGTGATTGAAACGGCGCGCGCCATGCCGATTCCGGCGGATCAGGAAATCCTGCACATTCTCACCCAGGAATTCGTCATCGACGGCCAGGACAGCATCCGCGAGCCGATCGGCATGAGCGGCATGCGCCTGGAGGTGAAAACACACATCGTCACCGGTGCCGTGTCGGCGGCGCAGAACATCGTCAAATGCGTGCGTCGGTGCGGACTGGAAGCCAACGATCTGGTGCTGCAGCCGCTGGCGTCGAGCTATGCCGTGCTGTCGGAAGATGAAAAGGATCTCGGGGTCTGCCTGATCGACATCGGCGGCGGTACGACCGACATCGCCGTGTGGACCCAGGGGGCGATCCGCCATACCTCGGTCATTCCGATTGCCGGCGATCAGGTGACCAACGACATTGCCATGGCGCTGCGCACCCCGACGCGGGAAGCGGAAGACATCAAGATCCGCTTCGGTTGCGCCCTGACACACATGGCCGATGCCTCGGAAAGCATCGACGTCGCCGGCGTGGACGATCGCCCCAGCCGCAAACTGAGCCGCCGGGCCTTGGCCGATGTCATTCAGCCGCGTGTCGAGGAGTTGTTCGAACTGATCCAGCACGAACTGCGCCGGGCGGGATTCGAGGATGTGCTGTCGTCCGGCATCGTGCTCACCGGCGGCGCCAGCGCCATGCCGGGGATGGTCGAACTGGGTGAGGAAATCTTTCACATGCCGGTCCGCCTGGGCAGTCCGAAATACACCGGCAGCCTGGCCGATGTGGTGCAGAGCCCTCGCTTTTCGACCGCGTATGGCTTGCTGCTGGAAGCGCAGACGCAGCGCCGGCGGGGGCAGAAGATTCAGGAAAAACGTGGCGTCAGCGACGTGTTTTCCAGCATGAAACAGTGGTTTGCCAAGAATTTTTGATTGTTAACGGTTTTTTTCGGAGGAGGTCCTTATGTTTGAAATCATCGACAAAGACGAGTCGCAGGGCACCATCATCAAGGTGTTCGGCGTAGGTGGTGCCGGTGGCAATGCCATCGAGCACATGATCCGCGAAGGCGTGAGCGGCGTTGAGTTCATCGCTGCCAACACCGATGCCCAGGCGCTGGCACGCAATGCAGCAGCCTCCAAGTTGTCGCTGGGCAAGAGCGGCCTCGGTGCCGGCGCCAAGCCGGAAGCCGGCAAGGCGGCTGCGGAAGCGCACCGGGAAGAGATTCGTGCGCAACTCGAAGGTGCGCACATGGCCTTCATTACCGCCGGCATGGGCGGTGGCACCGGTACCGGTGCGGCGCCTGTGGTGGCTGAAGTGGCCCGTGAAATGGGTGTATTGACCGTGGGTGTGGTGACCAAGCCGTTCAGCTTCGAAGGCGGTCGCCGCATGAAATCGGCGGAAGCCGGTATCGCCGAGTTCGCCAAGCACGTCGATTCGCTGATCGTCATCCTCAACGACAAGCTGATGGAAGTGATGGGCGATGATGCCGATGTCGACGACTGTTTCCGTGCAGCTGACGACGTGCTTAAAAATGCGGTGGGTGGAATTGCTGAAATCATCACCTATCCCGGTCTGATCAACGTCGACTTTGAGGACGTGCGTACCGTCATGGGCGAAATGGGTCGCGCCATGATGGGTTCGGCGGCGGCCTCCGGTGTCGACCGTGCCCGTATCGCTGCCGAGCAGGCGGTGGCTTCGCCGCTGCTCGAAGGCATCAACCTCTCCGGCGCCCGCGGTGTGCTGGTCAATATCACCGCCGCCAAGGGCAACCTCAAGATGAAGGAAGTGAATGAGGTGATGAACACGGTGAAGGCGTTTACTGCGGAAGATGCGCATGTGATCTTCGGCGCGGTGTACGACGAACTGATGGGTGATGCGCTGCGGGTGACCGTGGTGGCCACCGGCCTGGGCCAGACGGCAGCCAAGCGGCAAAGCTTTGAAGTCATCAACACGCCGATCATCGAAGCTGTCGCCACCGGCACGCATGACATGGTCGCTTATGGCAATGGCGCGGCGGTGGACTTCAACCAGATGGCGGATGTGCCGGCGGTGGTCCGCAAGCGCAACGTGACGGTGGAGGCGCTCGCTAACAGCGGCGTCGATCGTTACGATATTCCGGCTTTCCTGCGCAAACAGGCGGATTGACGCAAAAAACGTTGTACCTCTGAAAAAAGGTGGCGGTGCACTGTGGTAAAGTGCACCGCCTTCCCTGTTTATTCAACAAGTTAATCGATCTTTCTCCATGCTCAAACAGCGCACCCTGAAAACCGTGATCCACGCCTCTGGCGTTGGGCTGCATGGTGGCGTCAAGGTCAATCTGACGCTGCGCCCGGCTGCTCCGGATACCGGTATCGTGTTTCGGCGGGTGGACTTGCCTGAGCCGGTGGATATTCCCGCGCAGGCCGTGCTGATCGGTGATACGCGCATGTGCTCCTGTCTGGAGAAAGACGGCGTCAAGGTCGGGACGATCGAGCACCTGATGTCGGCGCTGTGTGGTCTCGGCATCGATAATGCCTGGATCGATCTGGATGCACCGGAAGTGCCCATCCTCGACGGATCGGCGGCGCCTTTCGCCTTTCTCATCCAGTCAGCAGGTATCGAAGAACAGAACGCCGCCAAGAAATTCATTCGCGTCACCCGGCCGATCGAGGTCCGCGACGGTGACAAGTGGGCGCGCTTCAGTCCGTATGAGGGCTATCGCCTGAGTTTTTCCATTGATTTCAAGCATCCTGCGATCGACAAGTCGGCGCAGGAAGCGACCATCGATTTTGCCGAACAGTCCTATGTGCGTGAAGTTTCCCGCGCCCGGACCTTCGGCTTCATGCAGGAAGTCGAATACCTGCGCGAACACGGGCTGGCACTGGGTGGCGGCCTGGAGAATGCCATTGTTCTGGATGAGTATCGCGTGCTCAACCTCGACGGCCTGCGTTACAGCGACGAGTTCGTCAAACACAAGATTCTCGACGCGGTGGGTGATCTCTACCTGCTCGGCCATCCGCTGCTGGCGGATTACGCGTCGTACAAGGGCGGGCACGCGCTCAATAACCAGCTCGCCCGCGCCCTGCTGGCAACCCGGGAGTCCTGGGAGCTGGTCAGTTTTGATGCAGCGGATCAAGCGCCGCAGGGCGTCACCCGCTGGCTGGCGCAAGCCGCCTGAGGCGCCCGGCACAGCCCGATGTGGTTCCTTCGCCTTCTGGCTGTCGTCCTGCTGATCGCGCTGGGCAGTGGCTTTCTGCTCTACGTTTTCACGGGAAAACGTGCCTACCTCGCCTTCAGTGGCCGTCTGCTGCGCTATGGTCTGGTCTTCGCACTCGCGGTTTTTGCGCTGATGTTTCTCGAGCGCCTGGCGATCATTCCTCTTTAGCACAACGGCGTAACAATGTCTCCAGGGCGCGGCGCAAATCGCCCTCGGGCAGGCCCTTGGCGGCTGTTTCGAGATTGTCCACGCTGCGCCGTGAGATGGGTTTTATGGTGGAACCCATTGATCGAAAAGGTGTTTGTCGGGGTTGTACTTTGATTTCTATCTCGCTACACTCGGCCCCTTCAAAAGATAATTTGCTGCAAAGCCGTTGTCCCAGCTGCCGTAGCTTCACCGCGACCGCACCATTTTCAGCGAGGATGACGACTTTTCCCGAACGGAAGTTGGCGACGCGCGCCGAACTGGCGAGTGGGCCGGGTGCTGCAGCTGCGAAGCGGCGCGAAAGTTCGGCAAGCAGGCGGGCGTGGCGTAACAGCCGGCTGGCTGCGGCATCGGTGCTCAGGAAGTGTTCGGGCGCTTGATACATGGAGGAGATTTTGTGCAGGTCATTATTGTTTCACGCCACCTGAAAGCGGCGCGCACGCTTCACATTATGCCCCGCCACATTGCATTGGGTGCGTTTGCCTTCTGCGGACTGGTCTTTCTCTGTTCTGTCGTATTTTCAGCATTGTCCCTGCACCTGCGCCTGCCGATAGTGGAAGATGTA
>RRZU010342592.1_pt1 | contig 16692 bp, 19 predicted proteins | sample 2165561 | NCBI WGS metagenome assembly RRZU01 (sample SAMN10456909, study PRJNA506462) | wastewater metagenome | isolation source: wastewater sludge | place: USA: Moscow, Idaho
AAAAATCATGTAAATACTTGTCAGCATAGAATGATTGGGTTAATCTTAAACCGTTGTTAGTTTTTTTCTTGCGACATTTTCAAATTTCTTGGCCTATATTCTTTGGGTACGAGCGTCTTATTGAGGTAAGCTAAAACGAAGTTTCTGCGAAGCTAAAACATCTTTTATCCAAAGATGATATATAAAAGCACAAAGCTATCATGAAGTTTGGCGAGAGCAAAGAGCACAATCCCTAATGTGTGAAAAAATATCCTTTACAATGAGTTGGAGAGAAGGAAAAAATAAAGATCACAAATATTGCTGGTAAACAGAGAGGTATGAAATCAATCCAAAATTTGTGGGATAAAATTATAAAAAATGAGAAATCTCAATGATGAAGAAAAATTTCTATAGTCAGCTTACGCCATATAAATTGTTACAATTATTAATACAAATTATTGGCTTTTCATTATTCTTATTGGTTTTTTTTGGATTAGCTCACCGCGCAGATAACACTGAAAAAATTGTTAGTGCTGAAGGTCTGCAGGAGTTAAATAAAACAAAAGATACTATTGCTCAGATGGCTACAGATTTAGATGCAATAACATGGGGATTAGGAGGAAATAAAACAGCTTCAAAAAACCAATGGATTTATGACGGAGCTTATTTTGTGCTGCCTGATTGTATTGAATATAAAAATTTTGAAGAGCTTCTGTTCAAGCAGGGGTTCAAATATCAGTTTCCTTCTGGAGGTGCTTTTTATTGCAATAATAATGTTAGCATTTCCAGTATTGAATCTGAAACCAATCAGGCTGTTGGTGAAGGTGCTACAAGAAAATATTGGGTCTGTGGCCGTATTTCATTTACATACTCTTGGCAAAAAGATAAAAATGATACGAATTACAGTTGCCCAAGAATCATTGATTAAATCTATAATCAATGAACCACCAACGTCACCCTTAAAAGTCCGGGCGAACGTCTTACTGAGCTTGCTGAGGTGAGCTAATACCAATCTAAAAAATAACCTTAAATTAAAATTCGCAAAATACTGCATAGGATGCGCCAAGGCGCATCCTATGAGTCAATTTCATTTGGATGAATTGGAAAATGAGTTATTTTTTAGGATTGGTATAAAACGTAGCTTCTGTTGTGAAGCTAAAACACCGTTTCGGCGCAGCCCAACACTATTTATCCTTCACAGTACCGAAACAAAGCCGCCACCGCCGCCGGAATGCGCACCGGTTTTAAACTGCTGCGGTGAAGCAAGCACCATTGTGTGTGCGCTTGCACCACGGCTTGATTGTCGCTTAAGCGGCTCAGCCGGTAATGGCGGGTACTTAAAGCGCCACGGCATTCGTCTACCCAAGTTTCCAACAACAACTCATCGCCCAGCCATGCCGCCGCCAGATAATCTAGGCTGTGGTGGCGCGCCACCCACGCATATTGCGTGCGCAAGGCTTCATCCGCCAATTGCTGCCAATGCAAAATGGCGCCGTCTTGCAGCCATTGCAGGTAGCGCACATTGTTAACATGGCGCATTTCATCCAAATCGGCTTCCGCCACCACGATGTGTTGGCGGTAAATATCGGCAGCAGTGTTCGGCATGAGATTGGCTTTCATCACAAAATTAAACGCAGGGGCTTTATTTTGCCAGCAAGCCGTCTACCTGGCGATACAGCTCGCCAAAATCCGGCTCGCCCAAATAGGTTTTATGCACTTGGCCGTTTTGGTCGACCAGAAACGACATCGGCGCCAATTGCACCTGATAGCTTTTGCCCACCTTGCCGTCGGTGTCGATGGCCACGGTAAACGGAATTTGGCGGCTCTCGACATAATTGCGCACGCTGCTTTCCGGGTCGTAAGGCAAGGCAATGCCGATTAGCTGGAAATCCGGCTTATTCTGATAATCGTGCGCCATTTTAATCAGCTTGGGCATTTCGCTCACGCAGCCGGGGCAAGAGGGATACCAAAAATTAATCAAGGTAACTTTGCCGTGCAGGTTTTGCTGGGTAAGGCTGTTGCCGTGCAAATCTTTTAAGGCAAAATCGGGGGCGGCTTCGGCGCGCGGCCACAACACCAGCGCCAATAAAGCCGCCAATACCAGCAGCACCAGCCACATAGCCGTTTTTTTCATCTCGCTTTCCTTCTTTTTGCGCAACCGCAGCGTTGCGGCGGGGCGTCCAGCTTTTCTCATTTCGCTTTTAGCTCACGCTCAAAGTCCACAGCCTTGCCCCTTGTTGGTTCCACCGCCCCAAACACCATTTTGGCATCGGCCACCACGGTATCACTGCCCTTAAGCACGATTTCCTGCGCCAACACCGCATTGCGCTGCTGCACCGATTCAAAACGGGTGTGCACCACCAAATCATCGTTCAACACCGCACCGCGGCGGTAGTTGATGTTGATGTTCACCACCGCCATGCCCAGCCCCACATCAAAAAACAGCGGCGTTAAGCCCGTGTCTTCAAAATACGACCAACGTGCTTCTTCCAAAAACTCCAAATAGCGGGCATTGTTAACGTGCTGGAACACATCCAGATGATAGCCGCGCACGCGTACAACGGTTTGGTGCATGATATTTCCTTATTCAAATAAAACAAACAGTAAAAAACCGATGCCGTTACCGGCACCGGCTTATCATTCAGGCTGCCTGAAAGGCTGCCTGAAGAAAATCAATCCATTTCATGCTGCCTGAAAGGCGGCGTGAAGAACATCAATCCATCTCAGGCTGCCTGAAAGGCCGCAAACACAATTTAATTCAAGGTTATCGGTTGGAAAGCATCGCGCGCCAAATCCTGCGCCGCCAAATCGGTAACCACGGTAGAGAGCTGGATATCAAACCATTCGTTGAAAATATCCGGATGCAAATCCGGCCATAGGCTTTCGTCTTCACACCAGTCGCCCAGCTCTGCGGCAAAAATTTCTTCCACCCGCGCTTCGATTTCCGCCCACACTTCTTCCACATCTTCACAAGGGCTCACCAAATAGGCATTGGCGTCTTGCTGCAAATCGGCCAAGGTAAAGTCGTCCAAATCCACATCAGGCAAAGATTGCAGCCAGTACCAAAACGGCTCTAAGGGCATCAGCAAAAAGACGCTGCGGTTTACTTCATACATGGCTTGCTCCTGATTAAAAACGGCCGCTGTTCGGCGCATGGCCTTATTGTACCGACTCTACCGGCCAATAGTTAAGGTATTTTTCATGCGCAGGCGTCCATGCCAAGGTATTGGCGGATACCGACACTTCAGCAGCCAACGGCAGCTCAGCGGCGGGTGCATCCATCACGGCCGCATCCAAGGCCACTGGCTCGGGCAAATCCGCAAACTCGGCAGCAGCATCCGCTGCCGATGTGTCGTCACTGGCATCATTTTCCGCCGGCACCAAGCTGTCGATATCAATATCTTCGACGCTGCTGGCCTGGGTATTGCCCACTTGGCGGTTGCGCATATCCATATAAATATCACGCACATAGGCATAGCGATCCAGTGCGGCATCATCAAGGCTGTCGGTTAAATCCAGCACCGCTTCGCGCCGCTCTACGCCGCTTAACACCACCGCACCATAACGCGCAACTGGGTCGGTAAACACCACTTGTTGCACCGGATAGGCATACAAAATGGTGCTGCCAACGCTATCGCGCACCGTGGAAGGACCGGTGAGCGGATACACAAAATAATTGCTGTTTTTCCAGCCCCAAGAAGCAAAAGTGTCGCCCAAGGTGTTTTTGTTGTTGGGCATTTGCCCGGCACCGGCAATGTCAATCAGGCCGCCCAAGCCAAAGGTGCTGTTGATGCCCACGCGCACCAAATCGGTGCTGGCTTTTTCCACATCCAAGCGCAGCACATTGCTGCCAAAGCTCACCACATCACGCAGATTGTTGAAAAAATTGCGCACACCGGTGCGCACGGGCGAAGGCGTTACCTTGCGGTAGCCTTTGGCTACCGGCACCATAATATGTCGATCCAAGGTGTCGTTCACGCGGAACATAAAGCGGTTATAGCCCTGATACGGATCTTGATAAGCGCCGTCTGCCCACACCGGCGACACCGCCGCCGCAGCCAGCACCGCCACGCACAATTGTTTTTTCATTCTGTTATCCATGGGTCGATTTCATACAAAGCCGTGAGCATACGCAAATCGGCCGGCATATGCGCCAGCTTCAATGTTTGCTGCTGCGCTTTCTTGATGCGCATGGCCGCCAGCAATAAGGCTGCGCAGGCGGAGTCGGCACGGCTCACCGCCGCCAAATCCAGCGTGTGCACCGCACTATCGGCCACTGCTTGGCAAAAGCGACGGTATTGCGCGGCATCCACCGTGGCCATGGTAACAGCGGCCTGTAAAGCCACCACCCCGCCGTTGCACTCGACATTCATGTGCTATTGGCCGTTTTTCGATTTTAAATCGGCAATCAGGCCGTCAATGCCTTTTTGGCCGATGGTTTGACCAAATTGGTTGCGGTATACGGTAACCAAGCTGGCACCTTCCACCGCCACATTATACACGCGGTATTTGCCGCCGCTTTGGTAGAGCGTGTAATCCATATTCACCGGCTTGCCGCCACCGGCTGCCACCACTTCGGTGCGCACAATCACTTCTTGGCCGCCGCGATTCACCACCGGATTGTCACGCACGGTGACTTTGGCATCCTTGAATTTCAGCATGGTGCCGGAATAAGTGCGAATCAACAGGGTTTTAAATTCTTGCGTGAGTGCCTTTTTTTGTGCCGCGCTGGCATTGCGCCATGGGTTGCCTACGGCCAAAGCAGTCATGCGCTCGAAATCAAAATAAGGAACGGCGTAGTTTTCGGCCTGGCGGCGCACTTGGGCGTCATTGGTGCCATTGGCCTTGCTTAAAATACTCAATACTTGGGTGGCATTGCCACGCACTTGGGTAACCGCTTGCTGCGGGGTGGCCAAAGCCAAGCTGATGCTCATTACCGCCATGGTGATGGCACCGATAAAGGCTGATTTTTTCATCGTGGTTTTCCTTTTAATGGTTTATTAATTATGGGGTCTTGCCTTGGTTCAGGCTGCCTGAACCGATTGATGGGGCTTAGGGTGTTTCAGGCGCATCACTGGCCGCCGTTGGCTGGGCATTGCCTTCGGCAAAATTGGTCATAAATTTGCCAATCAATTGCTCCAGCACCAAGGCCGAGCTGGTGATGGTGATGGTATCGCCATTGGCCAAATCATCCGGGTCGCCGCCCTGCATCAAGCCGATGTATTGCTCGCCCAACAAGCCGGACGTGAGGATTTGCGCCGACACATCGGTACTGAAATGGTATTGTTGGTCCAGATTTAAAGTCACCCGCGCCCAATAACTTTGCGGATCCAGCTCAATTTTGCCCACGCGACCCACCACTACACCAGCCGCTTTCACCGGTGCTTTTACTTTCAAGCCGCCGATATCGCTAAACGAAGCGTAAACCGTATAAGTCGGCTGGGCGCCGCCCAGAAAGCTGCCGCCGCCGGCCACCCGGAACGATAAAAACACCACCGCCGCCAAGCCCAAAGCCACAAACAGGCCCACCATCATTTCCAAACCGTTTTTTTTCATTTTCTTACCTGTTGCTCTTCAATTATTCGGTAAACATCAGTGCCGTCAGCACAAAATCCAGTGCCAATACCGTGAGCGCGCTGGACACCACCGTGCGGGTGCTGGCACGCAAAATGCCTTCGGAAGTGGGGGTGGCATGAAAGCCTTGGTATACCGCAATCAGCGTCACCGCCACACCAAACACCAGCGACTTAATCAAACCGTTCACCACATCGTAATGAAAGTCCATATTGCTTTGCATTTGCGCCCAAAAAATACCGCCGTCCAGCCCCAAATACTGCACCCCAATCAAATAGGCGCCGTAAATCCCGGCCACATTAAAAATAGACGCCAACAACGGCATCGACAGCACACCGGCCCAAAACCGTGGCACCACCACGCGCGACACCGGGTCTACCGCCATCACGCTCATGGCCTCCAATTGCTCGGTGGTTTTCATCAGGCCGATTTCACTGGTCATGGCACCACCGGCGCTGCTGGCAAACAAAATCGCCGCCAGCACCGGCCCCAATTCGCGCAGCAAGCCTGCCGCCACCATATAGCCCAAGGCATCGGCGGCCTTGAATTTAGACAACTGGGTATAGCCTTGCAAGCCCAACACCATGCCCACAAACAGGCCGGACACGGCAATAATGATGATCGACAATACCCCAGCAAAATACATTTGCCGCACGCTGAGCCGTGGCCGCTTCAGCACCGCCGCACTGCGCAGCAGAATGGCCAGCAAAAACAGCACCACCGCGCCGAGCTGGCCTAGAAAATTCAGGGTTTTACGACCCAAAAGGGTAAACACATTCATGAGTTTGCTTTGGTTTCCAAATCGTGCACTACAGGCGTAAATCTTGCTGCAAGGTAGTGGCCGCCGGATAGCGGAAGGCCACCGGCCCATCGGCCTTGCCGTGGATAAATTGGTTGATCCACGGCGAATCGAGCTGGCGCATTTCTGCCGGGCTGCCTGAAAACAAAATTTCACCGTGCGCCAAGAAAATCACCTGATCGGCAATTTCCAGTGATTGGGTGATGTCGTGCGTGACCATCACGCTGGTGGCGCGCAAAGCTTTGTTCACGCGGCGCACCAAGGAAGCAATCACGCCCAAGGAAATCGGATCCAAGCCGGTAAACGGCTCGTCGTAGAGCATCAATTCCGGATCCAGCGCAATGGTGCGCGCCAATGCCACCCGCCGCGCCATCCCACCAGACAACTCCGCCGGCATCAGGCTTCCCACCCCGCGCAAACCCACGGCGTTGAGTTTGAGCAACACCAAATCGCGAATCATCTCTTCAGGCAGCTTGGTGTGTTCGCGCAACGGAAAGGCCACATTGTCAAACACCGACAAATCGGTAAACAGAGCACCAAACTGAAACAGCACGCCCATATGGCGGCGGTGCTCATGCAATTCTTCGCGGCTGAATGTGGCCAAGTTGCGGCCATTAACGCGCACTTCGCCTTGTTGCGGATGGATTTGGCCGGTAATCAGCCGCAGCAAAGTGGTTTTACCGCTGCCGGAGCCGCCCATAATGGCGGCAAAGCGGCCTTGTTCCACATGGAAATTGATGTTGCTCAGAATTGGGCGCTCGCCATAGGCAAAGGCCACATCTTTCATTTCAATAAACGGGGTGCTCATCTGTTTCATCGGCTGAGCCTGGGCGCAACCACCTTTACATACAGGGCTGTATATTCTAAAAGAGCACTGCCCAATAAGCAAACGAATCGCCGCCACTGGCACCGGCCTTACCCTTATTTACTTGCGGCGTGACCTTTTTGCAACGCAGCAAAGCCCGCTTGCGCCGCCACCATCTCCCAAGCACACGCCAATGCCGCTTGCAGGCTGCCTGAATCAGCGCGACCGCTGCCGGCCAAATCCAGCGCCGTGCCGTGGTCCACCGAGGTGCGTATAAACGGCAGCCCCAAAGTAATATTCACCCCGCGGCCGAAGCTGGCGTATTTCAACACCGGCAAGCCTTGATCGTGGTACATCGCCAGCACCGCATCGGCGTGTTGCAACATAAACGGCTGAAATAAAGTATCCGCCGGATATGGCCCCTGCACCGCCATGCCCTGCTGTTGGCAAGCGGCAATCACCGGCGTGATGATGTCGATTTCTTCGTGCCCCAAATGGCCTTGTTCACCCGCATGCGGATTCAGCCCCGCCACCAAAATGTGCGGTGCGGCGATGCCGAATTTAGTACGCAAATCGTGCTCCAAAATCGCCAGCACTTGCTGCAACAAAGCCGGATTCAAGGCATCGGCCACCGCACGCAAGGGCAAGTGGGTGGTGGCCAAGGCCACGCGCAAACCGCCTCCGGCCAGCATCATTACCACCTGCTCGGTGTGGCTTTTGGCGGCCAGGTATTCGGTGTGGCCGCTAAACGGCACCCCGGCATCGTTGATAATGCCCTTGTGCACCGGCGCGGTAATCATGGCGGCAAATTCACCGGCCGCCACGCCTGCATAAGCCGCATCGAGCAAATCCAACACATACGCCGCATTGGCCGCCGCCAATTGCCCCGGCACCACCGCCGTTGCCACCGGCAGATGGTAAACATCCAATACCCCGGTTTGTGGCGCGGCATCGGGCTGATAATCGCGCAGGTGCACGTTTTTGCCCAACAACTGCGCTCGTGCCTGCAACACGGTTTTATCGCCCAGCACCACCACGCGGTAAGGCCGGTCAGTACCGGCCAAATCCAAGCACACATCCGGGCCAATGCCCGCCGGCTCACCGCTGGTGACCGCCAGCCACGGTAATGTTTGCATTGTCTGCCCTCCAAATCATTCAGGCAGCCTCAAACGGGCTGCCTGAAGGCTCAGTTTACTTAATGATGCTTAATTAACTGAAGTTATGCACTCGTATAAATTAAAGCGCAGCCATTTACAGGTTATTTTGTTCAGGCTGCCTGAAACATATAATCCGTGCAACCTTCCCCCTGGCGCAGCCGAATCGGAGCGGATTTTAGCGGGAGAAGGGTGCGCTATGTTTGAGCGCAGCGAGTTCGCACCCGCCGCTAAAATTCGTGGAGATGAGGGAAGTTTGGCGCAGCCAAACCTGCAACCGGGGTCGCCTTTCTTTTGCTTACTTTGCTTTGGCGAAGCAAAGAAAAGTAAGTGGCCGCGCGGCCAGAAAGCGCAAAGTAAAACGATAAGCAACGAATGCAAAAACACAGCCTGTTTTTAAAATAACCCGCTTTATTTCACCGCTTACCAATGGATTGCCGAATCAAGTTCGGCAATGACGGTTTTACTTTTCAGGCAGCTTTGATACACAGCTACATAACTTCAATTATAAAAGGCTGCCTGAACAAATAGAGTGAAATACATAAAAGCCGATACAGATTAGCGTAGCTACGCACGGTTTAACGCACCTGAATAAACGCCTGTTCATGCAGTTGGCGCAAGGTATTTTGCAGCGCCTGTGCCGACTTCTCCTCACTCAGCGCCGCACGCATGCCGTTGCGCAAGCGCTCTTGCGGGGTGTCGGCACTTTTGATGTCCACCAAGCGGATAATGTGCCAGCCAAACTGGCTGCGCACCGGCTGGCTTACTTGGCCGGGCTTCAATGCTTTAACCGCCGCTTCAAACGGTGCCACGGTTTGGCCTTCGGCAATCCAGCCCAAATCACCGCCTTGGGTGGCGCTGCCGTCTTGTGAATACTGGCGCGCCAATCGCTCGAATTCCGCACCACTGCGGGCTTGCGCCTGCAATTGGTTGATCAATTTGCGCGAAGCTTCGGTATCGTCCTTAATCAGAATATGCTGCACATGGTATTGGTGGGTCACAATGCCTTCAGGCAGCATTAAACCTTGTTGCTGCGCACGGGCAATGGCGGCGTCCACCTCGGCATCGCTCACCTTTGATTGCTCCATGGTGATGCTTTTTTGCATGTTTTGCGCCAGCAAGTTATTGCCGATGCTGCGGCGAAAGGTGGCGCGGTTGCCGCCTTCTTTGGCAGCGCGCTGATACAACTGCGCCACGGTTAATTTTTGCGCCTGCGCCATACGTGCCACTTCGGCATCGATTTCCGCCTCGCTCACGCTCAGGCCGCTGCGTTCTGCCGCCTGCACCAGCAAGCTTTGGTTTACCAGCTGCAATAATGCTTGTTGTTGCAAGGCGGCTTGATCGGCTTTGCTGCCTTTGGGCTGCTGGCGCTGAATTTGGCTAACGGCATTGCTCAAGTCTTGACGGGTAATCACGGCGTTGTCCACTACCGCCACAATGCTGTCTACCGGCTTGATGTCGGCGGCCACGGCTGCCTGAACCGCCAAAGCCAAGGCAATGATGCCCATCCCTTGTGTTAATCGCTTCATCAATGCTTCACCTCATAAATGCTGTTGTAGCCGGGAATGGCCGTACGCAGCTGTTCAAACGGATTATTACCCACGCTGGTTAGGTTGCGCAGTTGCAGCTGGAAAAACACCGCGTTTTTGGTTTCGTTCAGGCCGGTAACATAGCGCTGCCCCACCACGCTGGCACTCCAGCAACGGCACGTGCTTTGGTATTCGATGCCCAAAAGCTGCTGCAAGCTGCGGCTGTGGGTTAAGTCGTAATTTTGCCGTGCAACAATATAATAGTTTCGGCGGATTGGCCACTGCACCGCCGCATCAATTTGCCTAATTTTACCGTAGTTGCCATCGTAAATTTCTTCATACCGGCCGAATTTATAACGCATCGACACCGCCTTGCCCGGCTCCGGGCTGTAGCGCCAGCCGGCATCGAAATTTTCACTGGTTTTCAGGTTTTCGTTGTAGTGCCAATTGGCTTGCACACGCCATTGATCGTTGATATTGCCGCGCGCAAACACCAAAATATCGGAGCGGTCGCGCTCGTTTTTTTGCACCGAGCCATCCAGCAGCACCGTGTCTTTATTAAAGTAATAGCGTTGCCCCACCCCAGCACTCATGCGCTCGGCACCGGTTTTGTCGTCGTAGAGCCGTGTTTGCAGGGCGGCGGTGATGAAATTGGCGGCATTGATGCGGTCTTGGCCGGAAAAGCGGTTTTCACGGAACAGCTGCTCGTAAGTGAAACTGTTTTCCGAGGCATCAAACAAGGGCAAATCGTTTTGGCTGCGCTTAGGAATGTAGGTGTAAAACAGGCGCGGCTCCAAGGTTTGAATTAAGCCTTGATCGCGCCAACGCCATGGCCGCTCAAATACCATGCCGCTGTCCACGCTAAACGTGGGCAACACGCGGCTGACATGGCGCGCACGCTCGCCTTCAAAGGCACGCAAATCGTAATAGGTGGCGTGCACGCCCACTTTGGGGCGCACAAAACCCCAATCGTTGTGGAAGTCGGCCATAAAGCTGGGGTTAAGCACCACACGCGCGCCTTCTTGTTTGTCGCGGTGGCTGAAATACGTGGCTTGCGCCAACACATTGGCGCTGTAGGTGTTGTTGAAATGGCGGCTCCAGTTGCTGCTCAGGCGCGGCAGCATGGCATAAGGCGGATCTTTGTAGCCGTTTTTCGATGCCAGTGTTTGGTATTTTTGCAGGGTAAAGTAGCTGCTTAAGCGCCCGCCCCAGGCTTCGGTTTGGTAATCCAGCCACAGCTGGCGGTTGAGGTTGACGTTGCTGCTGGTGCTGCTGCCCATCAAATCGCGGTAGTAGTCGTTGTCGGACACCTGATGAAAATCAATACCGCCGCTAAGCTTGGTGCTGAATTGATGCCGGTGTTGCCAATCAAGCTTGTAGCGGTTGTTGTGTTCGCTGGCGCGGTCGTCCGGCAGCCATTCGCCGTTGATGGCACCTTGGTATTTGGGCTGCAAATAGCGGAACTGCCCGCCCAATTGCAGGCCGCGGCGGCTGATGAAATGCGGCTTCACGGTGGCGTCGTAATTGGGCGCCAAGTTGAAATAATACGGCACGCCCAATTCAAAGCCATCGCTGCCGATTTTCACCGTGGGCGCCATCAGGCCGCTTTTGCGGTCGCCATTGAGCGGAAAATCAATCCACGGCGTATACAGCACCGGCACGCCGCCAAACACAAATTTGGCATTGCGCGCCACGCCGATATTGGTGTCGTAATCGGCATCAATGCTGGCCGCTTCGATATACCAGCTGTCGTCACCCGGATTGCAGGTGTTGAATTTGGCTTGGCTTAAACGGTAGCGGTTTTTGCCCGCCATCTGGATTTTCTCACCCACACCTTGCAAGCGGCGGTCTTCGTTTTCGGCTTCAAAGCGCGCCGCTTCGGCCTCACCTTCTTGGCTGCCCAGATTGTAAGCCAGCTTGCTGCCCGACACGCGGCTGTTGCCGTCGGCCAAGGTAAACGCATCGCCCGCCTTGAGCTGCTGGCTTTGCTGGTCGTAGTCAATCCAGTCGGCATTCAGGATTTGCGTGCCGCGCTCCACCACCACATCGCCTTTGGCGTGCACACGGGTTTGCGATTGGCCATTGAGGCTGTCGGCATTCACCCGCGTGGCACCGGGCGGCACTGCGCCTTCGCCGCTGCTTTTGGGTGCCGCCACCATTTGTTGCGGCGCATCGGGCGCATGGCACACAGCCGCATCGCCCAAAGACAAAGACGGCGCAGCCATAAGGCTGCCTGAAGCGGCAAAGCCGGTGGCCAAAGCCAAAACCAGCGGTTTCAAACAAAACAAACGGGACAAAGTATCACCTGCGCGCAATTGCCAGTTAAAATAGCGCTTATTTTAACCCGAAAAGACATCATGCAACGAGAAGCCGCATTAAAAAACTGGCTGGCCAGCCATTATCCCGCCCAAAGCTTTGATTGGGCCTTTGCCGCCGCCGACGCCGATTTCCGCCGTTATTTCCGTGCCGTGTTTGCCGATGGACGCAGCGTGGTGTGTATGGACGCGCCGCCGGACAAAATGAGCATCGCCCCTTATATCCAAGTGCAGCAATTGTTTGACATGGTGCATGTGCCCGCCATTTTGGCCGCCGACGAAGCGCAAGGCTTTATGGCCTTGGAAGACTTGGGGCAAACCACCTATCTGGCCGCCCTGCAACACGACCCGCGCTTGCCGGTACACCAAACCCTGCTGCTGGACGCCATTGATGAGCTGGTGCAATTGCAGCTGGGCAGCCGTGCTGGGGTGTTGCCCGAATACGATGCCGCGGTGATGCGGCGCGAAATGCAGCTTTTCCCCGACTGGTTTGTGGCCAAAGAGCTGGGGCAAAGCTTTAATTTCAAACAGCAGCAGCTGTGGCAGCAAACACTGGATGCCTTATTGCCCCCCCTCACCGCTCAGCCGCAAGTCTATGTGCACCGCGACTTTATCGTACGCAACCTGATGCTCACCCGTGAGCGCCCCGGTGTTTTGGATTTCCAAGATGCACTCTACGGCCCGATAAGCTACGACTTGGTGTCTTTGTTGCGCGATGCCTTTATCGAGTGGGAAGAAGAATTTGTCTTGGATTTGGTGATTCGCTATTGGGAAAAAGCCCGCGCGGCCGGGTTGCCGGTGACTGCCGACTTCGATGCCTTTTACCGCGATTTTGAATGGATGGGCGTGCAACGTCATTTGAAAGTGGCCGGTATTTTTGCCCGCCTCTACCACCGCGACGGCAAAGACAAATACCGCAGCGAAATCCCGCGCTTTCTAAACTACCTGCGCCGCAGCAGCCGCCGCTACAACGCACTGGCGCCTTTGTATGCGCTGCTGGTGGAATTGGTGGGCGATGAAGAATTGCAAACCGGTTATACATTTTAAGTTGTTGAATATATAAATAAAGGCTGCCTGAAACTTTCAGGCAGCCTTTAATATCAACATTATCAATTATTCGTCTTCTTTATCCGCCAAATACCATTTCACGCCATGGTCGGCCAATTTTTTGCCCAGCGCCGCCGAAGGTTCTTCATCGGTAAACAGGGCGTGGAATTCGGTGATGTCGCCCATGCGCACCAGCGCATTGCGGCCAAGTTTGCTGTGGTCCACCGCCAGATAGCGGATGCGCGCGTTTTTCATCATGGCTTGCATCACGCTCACTTCTTTATAGTCGAAATCGAGCAAAGAGCCGTCTTGCTCCACGCTGGAAGCGCCCAACACCGCGTAATCCACTTTAAACTGGTTGATAAAATCAATGGTGGCCACGCCGGTGATGCCGCCGTCGATGGCGCGCACCACGCCGGAGGTAATCATCACGGTGTAGTCGCTGCGGCTGGACACAATCGAAGCCACATGGATATTGTTGGTAATAATGCTCAGGTTTTTATGGCTTTTCACCAAGGCCAGCGCCACCGCTTCAATGGTGGTGCCGATGCTCATAAACAAAGAAGCATTGTCGGGAATGTGCGCGGCAATCACATCGGCAATATGGGCTTTTTCGCTTTGCAGTTTGTTTTTGCGCGAAAAATAATCTTCATTTTCCACGCTGCTGCCCAAAGAAGCGCCGCCGTGGTAGCGGCGCAAAATGTTTTCTTCGCACAACTGATTGATGTCGCGGCGGATGGTTTGCGGTGTAACGTCCAGCACCCGTGCCAATTCGTCAATCGGCATAAATCCGCTTTCGCGGATCAACTGAATGATTTTTTCGTGGCGCGGTGTGCGGTTGAGCATAATTCACATCCAACTATGATAAAAAGTGAAAACCATTGTGCATCAATGTTCGTTTTCGCGCAAGTTGGGTTTCATACTGCGAAATAGCGCCGCCACCAATAAAGGCTGCCTGAAAGCCTATTTTCAAAACTGAGCGGTGGAAAACACCACCATCAAAATCGGCGATACCACATTCACAATAAAACCGAAACTAATCGCCAACGGCACCGCCTCAATGCCGCCGGAGGATTGAATCACCGGCAAGGTGAAATCCAAGCTGGTGGCGCCGCCGCTGCCCACCGCCGCCGAAGGATGCTGCCGCATCAGCAAAGGAATAAACACCAACGCAAAAAATTCGCGCGCCAAATCGTTTACCAGCGCCACACTGCCCCACACCGGCCCGTAGGCGGCCGTCATCACAATGCCCGACAGCGAATACCAGCCGTAGCCGGAGCTAAGCGCCAGCCCTTTGGATAAGCTCACATCCGGCATCAGCACCGCAAACAATACCCCAGCCACCAGGCAAGACAACACAAACAAAGCGCTGATTTGCACCCCGCGCTTGTTAATCAACACTCGGCGCAAGGTGATGCCGCTGCTGCGCAGCTGGATGCCCACCAAAAATACCATCAACATCAGCGCATAATTGCCGGTGGCTTCCGGCGGCAGCCACGCGCGCGGCAACACCAGCCCCACGGCAAAACCGGCCAACACGCAGGCAATTTGTTTGGCACTGCCCGCCAAGCTGATGCGCTGGCTGCCGGTTTGCTGCGCATCTTGGCTGCGCCGCCACGGATGGCGGCGATCAAACCACATCAATACCGCCAAATTCAAGCCCATAATGCAGGCAAACAGCACCGCCGCCGCCCAGCCGATAAAGCCGATTTGCGCGCCCAAATTATCCACCCGCGCCAGCGACAAACCAATCAGCGCCAAAATCACATACACCAATACATTGAGCAGATGGTTTACATAGCGAATCCAGCGCGGCTGCAAACGAATAAAAAAACCGCCAAACAAGGGCAGTAAAATCGAAACCAAAGTAATCAAGCTGTCCATATCACCAACAATTTCACAAATATAAAACAGGCTGAGCTTTACAAAATACTTCCACCTTGCTGAAAATACTCAAACCCTTATGAGCTGGACATTTTTTGACGGCTAAACGGTATTTTGCAAAGGCCTCAAGGCTGCCTGAATGCAACGGCTAAGCTTATCTTTGCCCCTGCCGCTTCAGGCAGTCGGAAACGGTGTCTATATTGGCTTGTGTCGAACGATAACAAAACAAATCCCGCTCCGCCATCACCCGCCCATCAGGGAAATAGCATATACCCTGTGCAATGCCTTGCTCATCCTCACGCATTTCCAAGCGGCCGCCCTGTTCCTGGCAATACTGGCTGGCCAAATTGGGCATACCCGCCATTTGCGTGGCATCTAACGGCGCAGCGCAAGCCGCCAAAATAGCAGCCGCAGGCAGCATCAACAACAGGCTTCTCATCATGCTATTCCTGAAAACAGACGCTAAAAATGAGGCACCCTTACTGCGCCACAAACGCACGCTCAATTACATAATCACCGCGCTGACCCATTTTGGGTGAAATTTTCAGGCCGAATTCATTCAACACATCGCAAGTGTCTTTGAGCATACCCGGGCCGCCGCAAATCATGGCGCGATCGTGTTGCGGATTAATCGGTGGCAGGCCGATATCGGCAAACAGCTTGCCCGAACGCATCACATCGGTTAAACGTCCTTGGTGCACAAAAGGCTCGCGCGACACCATCGGGTAGTAAATCAGCTTTTCGCGAATCAGCTCGCCCAAGTATTCGTGTTGCGGCAAAGCTTGAGTGAAATGGTCGTAATACGCCAAATCTTTTTCATAGCGCACCCCGTGCACCAACACCACTTTGTCAAACTGCTCGTACACCTCTGGGTCTTTGGTCACACTCAAAAACGGCGCCAAGCCGGTGCCGGTGGAGAGCAGATACAGGTTTTTGCCCGGATTCAAATCGCCGCAAATCAGCGTGCCGGTGGGCTTTTTGCTGATCAGCACCTCATCGCCCACCTGCAAATGCTGCAAACGGCTGGTTAACGGGCCGTCTTGCACTTTAATGCTGAAAAACTCCAAATGCTCTTCCCAATTGGCACTGGCCACACTGTAAGCACGCATCAAAGGCTTGCCGTCTACCATCAGCCCCACCATCACAAACTGGCCGTTATCAAAGCGCAAATGCTCGTCGCGGGTGCAGGTAAAGCTGAAATACGCATCGGTCCAGTGGTGTACCGACAACACTTTTTGTACATTAAACGCTGCCATTGGTGTTCATTCCAATCAATATAGTAAAAATTTAGCGCTTGCTGCCATTGCCTAGGCCAAGGCAGCAATCCAACAAAATAAAAAATACAAACCGGCTAAAGCCGCCGCAAAGGCTGCCTGAAACCCAGCCTTTTTATATCAATAAAATATGAATCATTGCCAGCCCCTGCGGCGATTAGCCGCAGCAGCCCAAAATAAAAGCCACACTTGCTGTGGCCATATCCGCTTTGAAAGCAAAGGCTTTAATTGTAAGCGAAAAAGCGTGCAGCCACAATCAGCAACATCATACACAAGCCATGGCCGGCTATTTTCCGCCGCGGCCAGCCGCAATGCCCTCTGCCGCTAAACAC
>RRZU012145618.1_pt1 | contig 16682 bp, 12 predicted proteins | sample 2165561 | NCBI WGS metagenome assembly RRZU01 (sample SAMN10456909, study PRJNA506462) | wastewater metagenome | isolation source: wastewater sludge | place: USA: Moscow, Idaho
AAATGCTAGCCATTTTATTGCACGAAATGACCGCTAAAAAAGTAGACGACCGCTGCCTTAAACACGGTGATGTTGAAAAAGCCGGCGGCAATAAAGTCAAACAAGTGCTTACCGTGCGCGTGGGCATAGAGCAAGATATTTCCAAAAAAATAGTCAAGCTCTTAAAAGACAGCAAAATGAAAGTACAAGCCTCCATCCAGGGTGATGCGGTGCGTGTGAGCGGCGCAAAGCGAGATGTTTTGCAAGAAGCGATTGCCTTAGTTCGTAAAGAAATGAACGATCTGCCACTGCAGTACGGTAACTTCCGAGATTAAAATTTTGCAGCTTGCGCAAATCCGGGCACGTTTAACCGCATGGCCAACTCAGGCGGTTAGCCCGGTTTTTAAGCCTGACGCGCGCGCTGCAGCAGTTTTAATTCCGCTTATAGCGCACCCAACAGGTTTGACAGTGCTCTTTACGCAACGCACTGACCATCTGCACCATCATCCGGGGCAAATTAGTTTTCCTGGGGGCAGGTTAGAATCCATCGATAAAAGCCCAGAAGCCGCAGCGCTGCGGGAAACAAAAGAAGAAATTGGCTTAGATGCAAAGCATATTGAGCTCATTGCGCGCTTGCCCCAATATTTAACCCGCACCGGGTTTGATATAACGCCCATTGTAGGTGTCGTTTCTACGCCTTTTGAGTTGGTATTAGATAGCTTTGAGGTGGCAGAAGCTTTTGAAGTGCCTCTATCGTTTTTTTTGGAGGCGAAAAATTGGCAGCAGGGGGTGATGATACGAGACGGTGTTGAGCATCCGTATCTATCGGTACAGTTTGGGAAAAGAAATATTTGGGGGGTTACAGCGGGTATTTTGGAGCGATTTTCAAAATGCTTGATAGGCTATTAATTAAGATCAAATGCATATTCTTTAAAATAATATCCACTATTAGAAGAGAGGTTTGTAGTTAGGTCATTGGTCACGCTCTGTAAGTAATATGTCTTGATTTTAATGCGGACTCTATATAGATTTAAGCTATCTGGATAAGCAACGACAGGAATAAGAAATGATAGGAATCAACGTCCCGGAATTTACCCTGCCAGCCACCGGTGGACGGGAAGTTTCGCTCTGCTCGTTGCGAGGAGAGAAGCTTGTTCTCTATTTTTACCCCAAAGACAACACCCCGGGCTGCACCACTGAAAGCCGGGACTTTGCCGCTTTATACGACCAGTTTAAGGCCCTTGGATGCGAAGTAATTGGCGTTTCTCGAGACAGTATAAAGTCGCATGAAAAGTTTAAAGAAAAACTTGCATTGCCGTTTGATCTTATCTCGGATGCAGAACAGGTTCTGTGTGAGAAGATGGGCGTCTTAAAAGAAAAAACAATAGCCGGTAAAACAGGATACAGAATTGAGCGCAGTACATTTTTGCTCGATACAACAGGCTTGGTTGTACAAGCGTGGCGGGGCGTGAAAGTGCCGGGACATGCGCAGGCCGTTCTGCAGTTTGTACAGTCGATGTCTTCTTTAGGAAATCGAATTACAAAAGGGGTTTGATAATGCCAAAGACAAGTCGCTCAAAAGCAAAAAAAGAGATTTTGACTAAATTATTTGTGCTTGATACCAACGTACTCATGCACGATCCAACGTGTTTATATCGTTTTGAGGAGCATGATATTTATCTGCCCATTATGACGTTGGAAGAGTTGGACGATCATAAAAAAGGTATGTCTGAGGTAGCGCGTAATGCTCGGCAAGCCAGCCGTACGATTGATGAAATTGTGAGCGCCGATGAAACGAGCATTAAAGAAGGTATTTCTTTAAGCGGCCCCTCACGTGGTCAAGCGACAGGACGGCTTTTTTTGCAGACAGAGGCCATAGACAGTCTCTTGCCAGCCGGGTTACCTTCACACAAAGGCGACAACCAAATTTTATCTGTGTTGCTGCATTTAGCTAAGCGAGAACCAGATCGAAATGTTATTTTGGTGTCAAAAGACATCAATATGCGGATTAAAGCCCGTGCATTGGGTTTGGCGGCACAAGACTATTTTAATGACAAAGTTTTAGAAGATGCCGACCTTCTTTACTCTGGTAGTTTGGCGCTTCCCGAAGACTTCTGGGAAGCTCATGGCAAAGGTATGGAGTCTTGGAAAACTGACCGGCATACTTTTTATCGCCTAAAAGGCCCCCTTGTTGGCCAACTTCTTCAAAATCAATTTGTATGGCAAGAAGGTGACGTGCCTTTCTATGCCTGGGTTAAAGATTTAGTAGATCAGACTGTTGTACTCGAAACTCTGACAGATTATGGTCATCAAAAAAATAATGTTTGGGGCATTACGGCACGTAATCGAGAACAGAATTTCGCTCTTAATCTGCTCATGAACCCTGAAATTGATTTTGTGACGCTTCTTGGGCAAGCTGGCACCGGCAAAACTTTGCTCACCTTGGCAGCCGCATTGGCACAAGTGCTCGATAGTAAGCGTTATAGCGAAATCATTATGACGCGGGTTACGGTGCCCGTTGGCGAAGACATTGGCTTTTTGCCCGGCACCGAAGAGGAAAAAATGGCACCCTGGATGGGCGCGCTTGAAGACAACTTAGATGTGTTAAATGCCGGTTCAACACAAGAAGGCGGGGAGTGGGGGCGTGCCGCAACGCGAGATTTAATTCGTAACCGAATCAAGGTGAAGAGTTTGAACTTTATGCGTGGACGCACCTTCTTGAATAAATTCCTTATTCTTGACGAAGCCCAAAACCTCACGCCCAAGCAAATGAAAACGCTTATTACTCGTGCAGGCCCCGGAACAAAAGTTATTTGCTTAGGAAACATTAGTCAAATAGATACGCCTTATTTGACAGAAGGTAGCTCCGGGCTTACTTATGTGGTCGATCGTTTTAAAGGTTGGCCTCATGCCGGGCATATTACCCTGCAACGAGGAGAGCGCTCTCGCCTGGCAGACTTTGCAGCAGACATCCTTTAAAAGTAATGATTTAAACTTGATAAAGTTTTTGTGCTACAACACACGCCCCTGGATAAAAAGGGGCGAGTTTTTATTGCTCCGCTTTTTTAGTTTTTACCGTTAGTTTTTTCTTATATCTACATCAACAGAACAATAAAAAAGCCTGAATTAGATTGAAATTATAGAAGTGTTTTAGAACATCTATGCCATATCATTTTTAATTTATTGTGAGATTTGTAGAATAAAAAACCAATTTGCATTTGAAGCTTAAAAAGGTAAATGGGCATCGTGTGAAGCTTCCGTTAAACTTAAATTTTATTTAAAGCTTGAGTTTACAGGGTGTTATAAAAAGCTATTTTTTACAGCTTGAATATTAAATAGAAAAATACTATACTGCTCCCAGCACTTTGGTCTGAGTGCTTTGTTGTTCACGTAGGAATCAGTGCGTGAATGTACGGAATTTCCATGCAACCATCTAAACAAAAGGGGCTGTACCATGGTAAAAGACTTAAATGTTTTTGATAAAGAATATAGTTTGTTGATCAACGGTGAGTGGACGCGTGGCACGGAAGGCGCCTTATTGCCCTCATACAATCCATCGAATGGGAAAGAGCTTGCAAAGTTTGTGGATGCAAGTAATGCAGATGTTGATGCAGCTGTTGCCGCGGCACGAGAGGCATTTAAAACGTGGAAAAAAACTACTGCAACAGAACGCTCTGCCATTTTGAATAAAATTGCAGACATTATTGATGAAAATACGGAGTTGTTTGCCCTACAAGAAACTTTAGATAATGGCAAACCAATTCGTGAAACCTTGGCAGCAGATATTCCACTGGCTGCGGACCACTTTCGTTATTTTGCAAGCGTGATTCGTGCAGAAGAGGGCTCCGCTTCTCAATTAGATGACGAAGATTTATCGTTAATCTTGCATGAGCCCATTGGTGTTGTGGGGCAGATTATTCCTTGGAATTTCCCTTTCTTGATGGCTGCTTGGAAAATTGCACCGGCATTGGCGGCAGGCTGCACGGTTGTGCTACATCCGTCTAGCAGCACTTCTTTGAGCTTATTGTCATTGGCTCAAAAAATAAATCACCTTCTGCCTAAAGGGGTGTTTAACCTTATTACCGGGAAAGGCTCAAAATCCGGTGAGTACATGCTGCATCACAAAGGTTTTAATAAACTGGCATTTACCGGCTCTACTGAAATTGGGCGACGTATTGGCATTGCAGCAGCGGAAATGTTAATTCCGGCCACTTTAGAGTTGGGTGGTAAATCTGCCAACATTTTCTTTGATGATATGCCGTTTGATAAAGCGCTAGAAGGAGCGCAAAAAGGCATTCTATTTAATCAAGGCCAAGTGTGTTGTGCCGGTTCACGTATTTTTGTACAAGAAGGCATCTACGATAAATTTGTTGCTGCTTTAGCAGAGGAATTTAAAAAAGTTAAAGTAGGGCTGCCTTGGGATAAAGAAACGCAGATGGGCGCGCAGGTAAATGCCGCTCAGCTGGAAATTATTTTGAAATACGTAAAAGTTGGCGAACAAGAAGGTTGCCGTATTATCACCGGTGGCAAGAAAATCGGAGGGGATTTGGCCGGCGGCGACTTTATTGAGCCCACGCTTATTGAGGCATCCAGCAACGAAGCCCGTGTTGCGCAGGAAGAGATTTTTGGACCTGTCGCAACAGTGATTAAATTCAAGACGGAAGAAGAAGTCATTAAAATGGCAAATGACTCTGAATATGGCTTGGGTGGTGGTGTATGGAGTCGTGATATCAACCGCTGCTTACGTGTATCCCGGGCCTTAGAAACCGGCCGTGTCTGGGTGAATTGCTACAACCGCCTGCCAGCTGGCGCACCATTTGGCGGTTATAAGTCTTCGGGTATTGGTCGCGAAACACATAAAATGATGTTGGCTGCTTACACACAAGCAAAAAATATCTATATCAGCACCCGTGAAGAGCGTGAAGGCATGTATTGATTTAACCAAAATAAATATTCAAAGGCTACCCAAGTTTTTGGGTAGCCTTTTTAGTTAATAGAGGTTTTGCATATTTAGCTGATGCTAGAGTTATTTAAATTAAAAATAAATCCAGTAGTAATTAATAGTTTTCTGAAAAATTATCCAACCCGGGGTTTTTTGATGGGCCAGTAGTTTCTAGTTTTTTTCAATAAGTTTTCTTGGTTTTATTTAGCGTCCCTAAGTTATCTTTATTAAATTAAATGTGTTGGTAGCCTACTGGTAGTGGGTCATAATGCCGGTCGCTTTGTGCTTTCATATTGTATATCTGGCATGTATACATTAATCCATCTTATTATTTGTTTATAAACATCGTTTTATTCCTTAAAAATTATCCGTAATTTCTTGGTAATCCCTCCTGTATTTCTATCAACAACAGAATCTCTCTTTTTAAACGTAAAACTGCCTACTTTACGATTTATGCCTTTTTTGAACTCTGCTAGACTCTGCATTTGCTATTTTTATTTTAGGTGGAGTTCGGGTGCAAAGTCTTTTTCAGCATATTGCTTTAATTGGTAAATATCACAGCCCGGATGTTGCAGATTCGGTGTTGCGAGTTGCTCAATTTTTGCGAGAAAAAAATATTCACGTCATGATTGAGCAAACAACTGCTGGGGCGATTGGTTCAGCGGGCGATTTTCCCGTAGCCGGTTATGAGGAAATTGGCGAAAAGGCAGATTTAGCCGTTGTATTGGGCGGTGATGGCACAATGCTCAATGCTGCCCGGCGCTTGGCAGTGCATGGTGTGCCTTTGGTGGGCGTAAATCAGGGGAATTTAGGCTTTCTAACCGATATCGCCATGGAAGAGGCCGTGCCGCAGCTTGAGCAGCTTTTGGCCGGGGAATATCAGGAAGAGACGCGTTTTATGCTGGATGCGCAAGTCGTGCGTAAGGGGTTAACGATTTTTAGAACGCACGCGCTCAACGATATTGTGGTGAACAAAGGGGACTTGGGGCGCATGATTAAATTTACCGTGCGGGTAGATGATGAATTTGTCTACACGCAGCGCTCGGACGGGATGATCATCACTACGCCAACAGGTTCTACGGCTTATGCTTTATCGGCGAACGGACCTATTTTGCATCCAGAAATTGAGGCGATTGCTCTGGTGCCGCTGTGTCCACATACGCTTACGGCACGCCCGGTAACTTTGCCGCCACGAGTCAAACTAGAGTTAGAGCTTTTACCGCCCCACGATGCGCGGGTGCATTACGACGGACAAACACATTTTGATGCCCGGGCTGGGGATCGAATACTTATTACTCAGTCTTTATATAGAGTGCGTTTTTTGCATCCCCGTGGCTACAGCTATTTTTCGATGTTGCGAGAAAAGCTGGATTGGAGTTCCGCACCCCGGCATCGGGAATAGCAGGATCGGGTTTGTGCGCTGAAAATTTAGTCGACTAAAATCTCAACCGGGCCGGGGTGGCTTAAAAAGCCTTGAGGGCTGGCGCTGGCACCGTAAGCGCCCGATTGAAAGACGACGACAAAGTCCCCAATCTCCGCGTCGGGCAAGGGGGTTTTATTGGTCAGAATATCGAGCGGCGTGCACAGCGGCCCCACGAGGCTGGCTGGGTTGGGGTTGATGGGGATATTCATTTTATTGCCGATGGCTACGGGGTAATCTTTTCGGATGACTTGGCCGAAATTGCCGGAAGCGGCCAAATGGTGGTTGAGGCCGCCATCGCATACGTAAAAAATTTGTCCGCGTGAGATTTTTTTATCGACGATTCGGGTGACGTAAATCCCGGCTTCGCCCACTAAATAGCGCCCCAGTTCAAGCACGAGATGGGCTTCTGGAAAATCTTGTTGTGCCTTGTGTGCAAGGGCGTTGAGATTTTCCAGCACCGGGGCCAGGGGGAGGGCGGTTTCATGTGAAAAGTAGGGAATGCCAAAACCACTGCCTAGATTGAAGCTGCGCACCGGCGCCGGTGCATGTTCTGCCAGCTGGCACAGCAGCGCGTAGCTGGCCCGGTGTGCTTCGATTAAAGCGTCCGCCTGCAAATTCTGCGAGCCGCTAAAACAGTGAAAGCCTTCAAAGTTCAATTGAAGGGCAGGCAGCTGGCGTAATAAGGCCGGTATGGCTTCTGCATCTATGCCAAAAGGTTTGGCGCCGCCACCCATGCGCATCCCGGCGGTTTTAAGTTCAAAGTCCGGGTTTACGCGTAGGCTGACGCGCGCAGGCAAATTCAGTTTTTGACTCAGCGCGCTGAGCATACGTGCTTGGTGTTCGCTTTCCAGATGAATGAGCACGCCGGTGGCCAGCGCTTGGGCCAGTTCCGCTTCTCGTTTGCCGGGACCGGCAAAGCTCATGTGCAGTGGCGCTCCTCCGGCATTGAGGGCGATGTGCAATTCCCCCCCGGAGGCCACATCCAAGCCATGCACTTCTCTTGCCACAAATTGCACCAAAGCGGGCATGGGATTGGCTTTGATGGCGTAGTGTAAATGCACATTGGGATCAAGCTGGGCGCGCAAGCTGCGAATGCGTTCTTGAATGAGGTTTCTGCTGTAAGCGTAAAAAGGCGTTTGTCCTGCACGCAGGGCCAGACGAGCCAAAGTTTGACCGCCGAAAAGCAATTGATTATTTTCAGTTTTAAATTGCGTAGAGAAGTTCATATTAGGCCAGTGTTTTTAAGACAGGGGTTGGCGTATTTCGGTGGCGAGCTGCTTGCGGTCTATTTTGCCATTGGCGTTGCGTGGCAAGGGTGTGTCTGAATGAATGATGCGTGTAGGCACCATGTAGCTTGGAAGCTTTGCGCGGCAATAGGTTAGGAGTTGAGCAGCATCGACCGGGGGGTGGGAATATTCCACCACGGTGATGGTTTGCCCCAGCGTGGCATCTGGTACCCCAAATGCGATGGCCTCGACAAGTAAGCCGCTGCCGTAGAGCTGTTCTTCAATTTCTGTGGGGCTAACGCGGTAGCCAGAGGTTTTAATCATGTCATCCGCGCGTCCGATAAAGTAGAGAAAACCGTCTTCATCTTTTTTAACAGTGTCGCCCGAAAAAACGGCAATTTCTGGCCAATGCCGGGCGTAGGGGCGAATACCTGCGGGCAGGGGTTTGAAGCGCTCGGCCGTTTGCGCCGGGTTGTTCCAATAGCCTTGCGCCACCAAGGGGCCACACTGCACGAGTTCCCCGGGCTCGTGTGCATCGCAAAGTGAGCCGTCCGGGCGCAGCACCAAAATTTCTGTGTTGGGAATGGCTTTTCCCATTGAATCGGGCCGAGCATCAATTTCAGAAGGGGGTAGGTAGCTTGCGCGGAAGGCTTCCGTTAAGCCATACATCAAAAACGGCGTGCTGTGCGGTAATTGCGTGCGCAAAGCCTGTAAGGTGGGGCGTGGCATATGCCCCCCGGTGTTCGCAAAATAGCGCAGACTTTGTTGTGCCGCTTCCGGCCAAGGGCGCTGTGCAAGCTGAATCCACAAAGGCGGTACGGCCGTCAGCCCGGTGACGTGTTGCGTGGCAACGGCTTTGATAACGTCAGCCGGGAGCAAATAGTTGAGCAAAACAACGCTGGCGCCGACGGAAAAAGCCGTGGTGAGCTGAGAAAAACCGGCATCAAAAGACAAGGGGAGGGCAGCCAGAAGGCGATCTTCCGGCACATTGCCTAAATAGCTGGCCACACTGTGCGCGCCGGTCACGATATTTTGGTGAGAGAGCATGACGCCCTTTGGCCGCCCGGTGCTGCCGGAGGTGTAAAAAATGGCGCATAAGTCATGACTGTGCAAAACCGGCGTCGGCAACATGTGCGCGGCTGGGGTTTGGGGCCAAGCTTGTATTTGGCCGTCAAAGTCCGGGAGGGGCTCGGTGGGGGTGTCGGTCAGAATAACATGCTTGAGCGGCCCAGATGGCGGCAGATTAGGGAGAAGTTGCCGGGCGCGGGTGGGGCTGATCACCAAGGCGTAGGCGCCGCTGTCTTCCAGAATATGGGCGATTTGCTCCGGTTTGAGCACTGGGTTGATCGGTACAAAAATCCCCCCGGCCAGACTGGTGCCAAATGCGGCCATAACGCATTCAAAACTTTTGTCCATCAGCACCGCGACGCGTGCTTGCTTGGGCAGGGCAATTTGCAGCAGGTGTTGGGCAAAGTTTTCAAGCCCTTGGTAAAGCGCTTGGTAGTGACATGTTTGGCCTGCCATATTGAGCAAGGCCGAGCGTGTGCCGTGTTGTGTGGCACTGTGTTCAATTAAATGGTGAAGTAAAAAGCAATAAGCCATATTTTTATGCGAAGTCTAGGGGTGAAACAGTACCGAATTATCGGCGATCAGGGTATGCTTTGCGCCAGAAAATTTGGCCGCAGATACTTTTAATATTAGGTGGCCGCAGTATATTCGTTTGGAGAAGTCTCTTGTCGTACAAACAAAAATTATTGACCTTGCTCGATGACGTCTTAAACCTACAAGGCCGGGCACAGCAGTTTGATTTAGATACGCCACTGCTCGGGGCTTTGCCTGAGCTAGATTCTATGGCGGTGGTGGGCGTGATTACCGCATTGGAAGAGCATTTTCAGATCATGATTGCAGATGATGAAATTGATGGTAGTACCTTTGAAACCGTCGGTAGTTTACTCACCGCTGTGGAAAGTCTAGTTAGTCGGGCACAAAAAAAGTAGTGTTTAGCTGTTTTTAGCAAAACAATATAAGCCAAAATCTGATTTCTTCGCTTTTAAAGCCCGGTTTAAGCGTGCTTTTATATGCTGGTAAAGCTTATCGGAGGCTCGTGGGCACGCATATTTTTTATTAGCCTTCGCTCTGCACCTTGATACCTCTGCTATCAACTAGCAGATGTAGCGTGCCGGAGTTTTTCTGGTAGGGAGTTTTAACCTGTAGCGCTTGCTGCCGCTTGGACAGCGTGCTGTAATTGAGCACGCGCCAGTCCAAGTAGGTTCTTAATACTCAGACAGGATTGAATGGCAGCTTTGCCATAGGTCTGTTTTCGTCTGTGTTTCTCCAGTGGATTCGCTTGCCATTAGGTGCTTGTGTTTAGCTAGATGGACAGGGCACTACGTTGAATTAGGGCTTGGTGGTAAGCTTTCCTGTTAGTGGTTCGGTAGCGTTTTGGAGCAAATTCGGTCACATTGCTATCTTACCAAGCTGAGGCGCTGACAGATTGATGCAATGGAGCCGTTAGCTGTGCAGTCCAATTAAGTTACTGACGTTGCATCATCCTGTTGCATTTTCCATAATTTTGCATAAGCGCCGTCTTTTGCAAGCAAGGCTGTGTGGGTGCCTTGTTCAATAATTACACCTTGTTCAAGCACAATAATTTCATCTGCTTTCATTACAGTAGATAGTCGATGCGCAATGATTAAGGCCGTGCGCCCGGCTGCGGCTAATTCAAGTTGGGATTGAATGGCGCTTTCTGTTTTGGAGTCTAGTGCAGAGGTGGCTTCGTCAAAAATTAAAATGGCCGGGTTCTTTAGAAGGGCTCTTGCGATGGCAACGCGCTGTTTTTCACCACCGGATAGTTTTAGACCACGCTCTCCTACGCGGGTTTCTAAGCCTTCTGGCAGGCGTTTTATAAATTCTGAAAGCTGTGCTGCTTCAACAGCGGCGAGCACGTCTTCTCGGCTGGCTTGAGGGCGTCCGTATTGAACGTTATAGAACAAGGTGTCGTTAAAAAGTACGGTGTCCTGAGGCACGATGCCGATGGCTGCACGCAGGCTGTTTTGTGTGAGTTGGCGTATATCGCAGTCATTGATGTAGATAGCGCCTTCGCTCACATCATAAAATCGATAGAGCAGTCGAGATAGGGTGGACTTGCCGGATCCTGAGTGCCCTACCACGGCAACGGTTCCCCCGGCTGGCACCTCAAAACTTACGCCGTGCAGAATACTGCGATTGGCTTGATAGCTGAAATGAACATTTTTAAATGTAATTCGGGCGGTGCCGGTTTTGAGGACTTGGGCGTTAGGCGCGTCGGCGATTTCTTGATTTTCATTGAGCAGCTTAAATAGGCGTTCAATATCGGTAAGTGCTTGCCGCAATTCTCTGTACATCACGCCTAGAAAATTTAAAGGCATATAAAGCTGAATTAAAAATCCATTAACTAGAACAATATCACCAATGCTCATTTGTCCTTGTACGACGCGCAGCGTGGCTTGCCACATCATGAGTGTGACACCTACTGCAATAATAACTGCCTGACCAACGTTTAAAAGTGAGAGTGAAATTTGGTTGAGAATTTGTGCTCGCGACCATTTTTTAAGCTGAGTATCGTAACGTTGTGCTTCATAGTCTTCATTATTAAAGTATTTGACGGTTTCAAAATTAATGAGGCTATCAATGGCTTGTGCGTTGGCGGCGGAATCTAATTCATTTGCTTCCCGGCGTAAGCCGGTGCGCCAATTTGTAATTAAAATCGTGTACGCAATATAAAAAATAAGCGTTGTTAAGGTAATAAATACAAATACTTTATCGTATGTTACCCACAAGACTCCTATCACTAAGGTGATTTCTACAATGGTGGGCAGAATAGAATAGAGCGTAAAACCGATGATGGTACTGACCGCACGTGTGCCACGTTCTATGTCACGCGTCAGTCCGCCGGTTTGACGATCTAGGTGAAAACGTAAAGAAAGTGCGTGTAAATGTCGAAAGACTTTAAATGCAATGGCGCGCACCGCTTCTTGTGTGACACGGGCAAAGAGCATTTCTCGTAGCTCACCCAGTAAGGCGCTGCTTAATCTAAAAACGCCATACATTATTAGTAGTGTGCCGGGGACTAAAATAGTCGCTTCTGCTGCACTGGGTGTGAGTGCATCAATGATGTGCTTAAAGGTGATGGGCACATAGATGTTGGCAATTTTGCCAAGGAGCATGCACAAGAGGGCAAGCAGAACCCGGCCCTTATAGGCCCAGAGGTAAGGGATAAGGGCCTTGAGCGTATTGAGATCATGCTTTGTCCCATCTGAATGAGCTGGCAAAGATGAAGATGCAGTGAAACGACGCACAAAAAATTCCTAATAAATTGTAAATAGAGCGTGAATGTAACGCAGTTTGAGTTTCCTCGGTTAACTTGAATTTGGGGTCGAGCTTAAATAAGGCAAGACTTTGCACTTAAGACGTTAAACTTGTTGAAGTCGGCTGTTTTTTGATCAGATTGGGCGGTTTAACTGACAAATCCATTGTTAATGGATGAAGTGTTTTTTTAAATCATATTTATCAGGTGCGTCGGGTGTTGTCTTTTAAATGGTCTGTCTTTTTTATGAAAAGGCCGTTTTAAAAGTCCCCGGCCCAGTTACCTTTTTCAATTTTGGCGCGAGAAGGGTACGTCCAAGGACCTGAGTTTTCTAACACCACATCATCATAGCGAATAGACCGAGCCCATTGGTCTAATACCTCCCCCTTATCGTTGGCGATACGTACGCGCACCGGGAGTAAGTTATGTGCACGCGCGAGCCAAAAGTCCAACATAAAATGGCTGCCTTCGGCGTAAACTTTTACATGTTCGGTTAAAAGCATTCCAACCGGTAAGTTCAATGCTTCTGAACCTATTGTTTCTAAATATGTGGCATTAGCTGATTTATTGCCGATGACATTTAGGTTAAAACGTCCGTTGATTCTTCCCATCAGTGAAACTTGATGCCAAACGCTGAGTACGTCTTGGTCTCCCAAGGCGAGCTTTGCTGTTCGGATTTTGCCGTCACGCCGTGTAATGCTGGCAAGGGCTGCGTCCCAGTCGAATAGCGCGAACTCCCGAGTCCGGCCTTTTTGCTGTGCTTCAAAGCGTTCTGGGATGAGTAAGCCGCCTTGTATGCGGCCTTTGCTGTACTGAGAATATTCAAATGGTTTAATTAAGCTAACCAAGCCTGCAGTTTCGGCTTCTGCCTTCATATCGTACTGGGTTTGGTTGTGCATCCATTCATGTAATGTGCGTCCAACAAACAGGCCCTGATCTCCATAATAAACCTCATAAAGCACTCGTCCTTTTTCTGGCCAGTGCCCGGTTTGTGGCGCATCAATCTGTGCCTGTGCCCAAGGCGGGGCCGCGGTAGTCGTTTGTTCTTGCGTGCTTTCGGGGATAGGGTCTATCTTTTCCCCATTATTTTGTAATTGTGGTGGCGAAGAGGGCGGTTGAGAAGCGATTTGTGTAGCGGTGGACTCAGGGGGGGCGCTTAAGATGGGTGATGGTGCTTTTTTAGCCGGAGTGGGTTTGACCCGCTTTTTAGGAGATTGGGTTTTAGATTGAGCTTGTACAGGGGGCAAAGCGTCTTCTGTCTTTGGCGTGTTTTGCACAATAGGCGGTGGTGGAAGTAGGTTAACCTGAATGGGCGTGTTGATAGTGGGTTGGGTAAGCCCGGTATCAACGCTTACCCAAAATGCCGCAAAGTGAATTAGCAAAGATAATAGTAATGCCACAGCCAAAGGGCCAAGGCTTGAGTGACGCATTTTAAAAATACTTGAATGCCTTACAAATTGACGTCCGGCAGTGGCCACCCGGCGCAGGTGTTGGGGGGGATGGCGCTTACGCACACACGTTGCCCTTTAATGCTTAGGCGCCCTTCAACAAACCAACGTACCGCTGCTGGGTAAATGCGATGTTCTTGTACGAGCACGCGTGCTGCGAGGCGTTCTGGCGTATCGTCATCCAGGACGGGAACCGCTGCTTGTACAACGAGCGGGCCGCTATCGAGTTCAGCGCTTACAAAATGCACGCTGGCGCCATGGAATTTTACGCCGCTGGCTAGAGCGCGTTCATGTGTATGTAGGCCGGGGAAAGCGGGCAAAAGTGAAGGGTGAATGTTGAGTAAACGTCCGTCGTAATGTTTAACAAAATCTGGGGTTAACACACGCATAAAGCCCGCAAGCACAACGAGATCTGGCATAAAGCGGTCAATGCACGCTGCCAGCGCTGCATCAAAAGTCGCCCGGTCTTTAAATTGTGTGTGATCTACCACTTCTGTTGGAATGCCTTCAGAGGCTGCAAAGTTTAAACCTTCTGCTTGCGGGCGATTGCTAATCACGGCAACGATTTGCGCTTGCACAATGTGTGACCGCACAATGGCTTGCATGTTGGAACCTTTGCCAGAGATTAAAATGACAATTCGCTTCATTGAGCCTCCCGCGCGTTTTTGCGGTGTTTTAAGAAGGTGATGAAAACCGGCAAAAGTGAAATGCCGATAATGACTAAAATCATCAGCGTTAAATTTTTCTTAAAGAAGGGCAGGTTACCGAAAAAATAACCTAATAGCGTGAGAGAGCCAATCCAAACCGTACCGCCTAAAAAATCTAGTGCAACATAACGTGAATAACGCATGCGCGCCACACCCGCCACGAATGGGGCAAAGGTGCGGAATAAGGGTAGAAATCGGGCGATAATGATGGTTTTGCCGCCGTGTTTTTCAAAATAGGCATGTGTGCTATCAAATGCTGCGCGATTAAAGAAACGAGATTTTTCCCATCGAAAAACTTTGGGCCCAACCGTATGGCCTATCCAATAATTTACGTTATCGCCTAAAACAGCTGCAAAAAGTAATACGGCGATCAGAATGGAAATATCCAGGCTCCCCGTACCGGCTAAAGCACCAGCAACAAAAAGTAAGGAATCCCCGGGTAAGAAAGGCGTGACAACGAGCCCGGTCTCACAAAATATAATGAGAAATAAAATGGCGTAAATCCAAGTGCCATATTGTGCTAAGAGCGTTTCAAGATATTTATCAAGGTGCAACACAATATCTATAAACGGTGCAAGATGCGTGATGATGCTGTTTAACAAATCCATTCGCAAGCGCTCGTATTCTAAAAGTGGATAACTTACTATGATACCGAATCTAACCCTGTTACGCCTGTTGGCAACTGCAAGTAAGCGGTGTGGCGGGAAGTGTTGAAGTGCGTTAAAAGGTCATAAAAAACCGCCATAAATCTCCCTTTACTGTGGGAGTTTTATGGCGATTTGAGGGTGTTGCTAGTTTTATCCTTGAAAAAATGCGCTATTTGGTGGGCTGACTGCTTAAGGATTTTGCCTTTTTAATCAGCTCTACAAATTGATGACGAAGTCCGTACGGGTCTGGTGATTCAGCGGTTTTTGCAAGTTGGAGCGTACTTTCCCAAGTTACCGGGCCGCTATATTTTCCACCTTTCAGTAAATCGCCATAGGCGGCTACAGCAACAGCTTGCTGGGTGGCATTGCTGCTTTTTTCAAGCGGCTGACTTTTCACTGGTACGGGTTGATTAATCAGGGTGCTTGTAGATTGCACAGGCAGTTTGTAACGCAAGTTGATAAAGGCGTATTCATTGCTGTCTTTTTCAGAAGAGGCGGCCGGGGCTGCTTGATAGCGACTTTCTGTCAACCAACCTTTTGCGCCAGCGGGAATAATTTCATAGAGCGCGGTTACGTTGTGGCCAGCACCGATGTCTCCGGCATCTACTTGATCATTATTAAAATCTTCTTGAGCCAGCATACGGTTTTCATAACCAACTAAGCGGTATTCTTTAACCGTTTTAGGGTTAAATTCAACTTGAATTTTGACGTCTTGCGCCACGGTGGCTAGGGTAGAAGATAGTTGACGGTTGAGCACCTTTTTGGCTTCTTCCGGGCTATCAATGTAACTATAGTTACCATCGCCTGCATCGGCCAATTGCTCCATCATGTGCTCATTGTAATTGCCGGTGCCAAAGCCCAAGGTGGTGAGCGAAATGCCGCTGCGCCGTTTTTCTGCCACCATGCTTTTGAGGGTATTGAAATCGGTAATCCCCACATTAAAGTCGCCATCGGTCGCCAATAAAATGCGGTTAATCCCGTTGGGGATCATGGCTTCTTTGGCTTCACGGTAAGCTTGTTGAATGGCTTCTTCCCCGGCGGTTGAGCCACCCGGCTGTAGGCCACTTAGAGCATCCAAAATGGTTTTACGCTGATCGCCCGGGGTGGGCGGGAGGACGACTTTATTGCCGTCTGCATAGGTAATGAGGCTAACACGGTCTTGCGCCCGGGTTTGATGCGCCAAGGTACACAAGGTGTACTTCACCATGGGCAGCTTGTCTCGACTCATCATGGAACCAGAGACATCCGCCAAAAAGACTAAATTGGCTGGTGGCAAAGCTTCTTTGCTCATCTCTTTTGCTTGAATGCCAATGCGCAGTAGTTTAGCCTCCGATTTAAAAGGAGAATCTACAACTTCCGTATGAACTGCAAAAGGCTGTCCCTCGGCGGGGGGAGCGTAGCCATAGTCAAAATAGTTAATCAGCTCTTCAATGCGCACTGCATCTGCCGGTGGCAAGCGATTTTCTTGCATTAAAAACCGGCGTACATTGGCGTAACTTCCTGTATCAACATCAATGCTAAAGGTAGATATAGGCGTTTGCGCAGCACTATGAACAGGGTTTTGTTCTTTGTGTCCATAGCGTTCCGTATTTGCTGGCACGGGTTTTACAAAAACCGGCCCTGGTGGGGAGATTTTTTGGTAGGAGTTAGATCGTTTTGAAAGTTCTTTAGGTGCACTGCTAGGCGCTACAGGAGCGACTCTTGGGGGGGCTATATCAGCCATTGCAGGTGCACTTACAGCCTCAGGCGCTATTGCTGCAGGTGCGTGTAATACCTCGGGAGGTTTCTGTTTTCCAAGTGTCATGCTTTGTATGCCAATATTGTTTTCTACCTCGGCGTGTTGTAGGTAGCGCGAACAGGTGTCGTGTACACTGTCGGCACAAGCGGGCACACTCATAGCGGTAAGGCTTATGAGTGCTATAACTTGTCTGGTAGTTTGTTTTGCTTTTGTGTTTTTCACCAGAG
>RRZU011421792.1_pt1 | contig 16672 bp, 15 predicted proteins | sample 2165561 | NCBI WGS metagenome assembly RRZU01 (sample SAMN10456909, study PRJNA506462) | wastewater metagenome | isolation source: wastewater sludge | place: USA: Moscow, Idaho
GTACCGAAAAATCAGAAATACGTTTCGCTTTTTGTTGGCAAACGTCAATGACCTTGAAACAATTATGCCAATTTCTGAGATGAAGACCCTTGATAAATGGGTGCTTAAACACGCCAAAGGTGTGTTTGACGAAGCAGAAGCTTACTTTAGGGAGTATGAATTTTCCAAAGGCTTTGCACTTCTCAATCACTTTATTGCCGTGGAACTTAGTGGTATTTATCTTGATATCTCAAAAGACAGACTCTACTGTAATGGTAAAAATGATGCTCTTAGACTCTCTGCGCAAAGTGCTATGGCACTCATTGCTCAAAAATTGATGGCTCTCATGGCGCCAACATTGACCTATACCATTGATGAGATGATGGAGTATGCGCCTAAAATCATCACCGGTGAAGCAAAAAATGTCTTTGATTTGCTCTATACGCCACTACCTGAAATTACGGTAGATTTTGATGAAGCGTACATGATGAGCGCACGTGAGAAGTTTTTTGAAATCGTTGACGGGCTTAAAAAAGAGAAGATTATCAAATCGACTTTAGAGCTGGTCATCCAAACCAAATCAGAAAAAATCTGCTCATTGGAAAAAGTGGACGCAGAAGATTGGTTTACGGTTTCTAAAGTCATACAACACGATGAAGAGGGTGAGCTAGGACTCTTTGAAGTAGAAGGCGAAACCTTCAAAATCCTTAAAGCCGCCAAATGCAAATGCCCACGTTGTTGGAAATACCGCTCAAAAAGCGAAGAAGACCTATGCCACCGATGCAACGAGGCACTCAATGCTTGATATGAGCCAACCTATTAGCCTTACGTTTGTGTTTAGCACAGTAGGGGCTATTTTTGCAGTGATTGGCGTATGTGTTTATTTGGTCAATCAGAAGACGAAAATGTTAAAGGATAAACAGTGATTACCTTAAAAGAGGCATTAAAACTTCCCAAAGATGCCATCAAGGAAATACGAGACGATTTAAAACAAAAAATTGAAGCATCGCGAAGTTTGGGAGCGTATGTTGAACAATTTACATGTAAACCCATTAGTGAGTACGGCGAGGGCATTCCTATTGCCTTGAAAGATAACATTCAAGTGAGTGGCTGGGAAGTCACAAGTGGCTCAAACATCCTTCAAGGATACGTCGCTCCTTACAATGCAACGGTTGTGACCAATATGCTTCGTCATGGGCTCTCTCCCTTTGGTCGCACCAACATGGACGAGTTTGCGATGGGGAGTTCTACCGAGTCATCCTTTTACGGAAGAACGCTCAACCCACACAACCCCAAATGCGTTCCTGGTGGCAGCAGTGGTGGAAGTGCGGCGGCGGTTGCGGCTGGTATTGCCATTGCAGCCCTTGGAAGCGATACGGGAGGAAGTATCCGTCAGCCAGCAGCGTTTTGTGGCTGTGTAGGACTCAAACCTACTTATGGCAAAGTCAGTCGTTATGGGTTGGGTGCGTATTCGAGTTCACTGGACCAGATTGGCCCTATTACACAAAATGTTGAAGATGCGGCGATTTTGTATGACATTATCGCAGGGCATGAGCCCAAAGATTCGACCAGTGCGAATGTTGCGCATCAAAGTGTGGCAGACAAGTTAGACCCAAATCGTAAAATGACCATTGCGGTGATTGAAAATTATCTCAATGAAGCTAGCGATGAGGTAAGAGCGAAGATGATGGAAGGAATTCGCGCACTTGAGGGTGCAGGACATAAAATTATTTATCGTAACTTCATCAATTCAAAGTATGATATCGCAACCTACTATGTGATTGCTACCGCAGAAGCGAGTGCGAATTTAAGCCGATACGATGGTGTTCGTTATCGTAACCGCCAAAGCAATGAAAACCTCAAAGAGATGTTCATTCAAAGTAGGAGCCTAGGTTTTGGTGAAGAGGTAAAACGTAGAATTTTGCTGGGGACTTTTGTTTTAAGCAGCGGTTATTACGATGCGTATTACATCAAAGCGCAAAAGGCACGTCATTTTATCAAAGCACAATATGAGGCAGTCTTTAACGAAGCGGATTTGATTTTTACACCCGTTACACCAACGACCGCGTTTGAATTTGGGGCAAAAGCAGATCCTCTGGAGATGTATTTAAGTGATATTTATACGATTTCTTTGAATCTTGCAGGACTTCCGGGTATCTCTGTTCCTTTGGGGATGGACAGCAAAGGGCTTCCTGTAGGAGGACAACTCATAGGTAAAGCATACGGTGAGCAAACACTCTTAGATGGCGCACTCAGTTTAGAGCGTGCATTACGTTAATGAAATTCTGCCAACACTGTTGGCTAGCTTTAGTGCCCTAGTGGCTAACGTAGTCAAAAGAGTTTTGCTTTTTTGACGTGTAAAATATATAAGGAAATAGATTATGAAAATACGAAAAAGAGCATTAACCTTCGAAGACGTTTTACTCGTCCCTAAATATTCAGAGATTTTGCCTAAAGAAGTGGATATTAAAACCAAGTTAACTAAGAATATCACGCTCAATATTCCTCTTGTCTCTGCGGCAATGGATACGGTGACTGAGCACCGTGCAGCGATTATGATGGCAAGACTTGGGGGCATTGGTATTATTCATAAAAATATGGACATTGAGTCACAAGTACGTGAAATTCGTCGTGTTAAAAAAAGTGAGAGCGGCATTATCATCGATCCTGTCTCTATTTTAGCGGATGCAACACTAAAAGAAGCCCTTGTTATTATGTCCGAGTACCGCATTTCAGGTGTTCCTGTTATTGATCATGACAACAAGCTCATCGGTATTTTAACCAACCGTGATTTGCGATTTGAAAATGATTACTCTAAAAAAGTCGAAGAACTAATGACAAAAATGCCTTTGATTACCGTCAAAAAAGGCACGACACTCGATGATGCGGAAGCGATTTTTAGAACCAATAAAGTTGAGAAATTGCCTGTGGTAGATGAAAATAATCGCCTTGCAGGGCTTATTACGATTAAAGATTTGAAAAAACGCCAAGAGTATCCTAATGCTAATAAAGACAGTTTTGGACGTTTACGTGTGGGTGCGGCAATTGGTGTGGGTCAGTTAGATCGTGCTCGTGCGTTAGTTGCGGCTGGTGTGGATGTGTTAGTGCTTGATTCGGCGCATGGCCATTCTAAAGGTATTATTGACACCGTAAAAATGATTAAAAAAGAGCTTGAAATTGATATTATCGCTGGGAATATCGCGACGTCTGAAGCAGCTTTAGCACTTGTAGAAGCAGGTGTTGATGGAATCAAAGTGGGCATAGGACCAGGCAGTATTTGTACGACACGTATCGTCTCAGGTGTGGGTGTTCCTCAGATTTCTGCCATCGAAGAGTGTTCAGATGTGGGCAGACAATACGGTGTACCTGTGATTGCCGATGGAGGGATTAAATACTCAGGTGATTTTGCCAAAGCTTTAGCCGTAGGTGCTCAAAGTGTTATGGTCGGAAGTTTACTTGCAGGAACCGATGAGAGTCCGGGTGAAGTGATTACCTATCAAGGGCGTCAATACAAAACGTATCGTGGTATGGGAAGTATTGGGGCGATGACAAAGGGAAGTAGTGACCGTTATTTCCAAGAAGGAACGGCATCTGATAAACTCGTACCTGAGGGCATTGAAGGGCGTGTTCCACACTCTGGTTCTATCAAAGATGTTATTTTCCAACTTATCGGTGGACTTCGTTCTTCCATGGGATACGTGGGAGCACGCGATATTTTAGATTATCAAGAAAGAGCTGAGTTTGTTGAAATCACCAGTGCTGGGCTTAAAGAGAGCCATGTACATGATGTCATTATCACACACGAAGCACCGAATTATAGAGTGAATTAACAATAAGCGTAGCGCGCTTTACATGTAAAAGAGATATTCTGCCTCGAAAGAGGCAAGCTTCAGTGCCACAGCGGTAAGTGTAGGTTTTTGGGCTTTGCCTAAAAACCGTGGTAAAAAGTAATAAGGATAGTTGTGAAAATTCAAACGACCGTTGCCCATTTTGATGAACCGCTTTATTTAGAGAGTGGTCGTATCTTAGAATCGTATGATTTGAAGTATGAAACCTATGGCGAATTAAATGCGGCAAAAGACAATACCATTGTGGTGTTTCACGCTCTTACTGGAAGCCATCATGCAGCAGGTCGATATGAGGGTGATACCAAAGTAGGGTGGTGGGACCCGCTCATTGGGGATGGTAAAATTGTTGATACTACCAAATACTTTGTCATTTGTGTCAATGTTTTGGGGAGTTGTTTTGGCTCAACGTCTCCTATGAGTATCAATCCAAAAACTAAAGAAGCGCCACGCCTTAAATTTCCTGTTTTAACCATCAGCGATATGGTTCGCTCTCAAATGAATCTGTTTAAGCGTTTAGGTATTGAGCAAGCACACGCCATTATTGGTGGGTCCATGGGCGGTATGCAAGCCCTTTGTATGGCAGTTGAGTTTCCTTCGTTTGTGAAACGCGCTATTTTGCTCGCCACAACTTATGCCACAGGGCCATGGGCGATATCGTTTAATAAGCTTGCGATGGAAGGTATCAAAAACGACCCCCGTTTTCATGAGGGAAATTATGACCCAAAAGATTTTGAAGAAGAGGGACTACTTAGTTTTGCGATTGGTCGCATGGCAGGGCATATCAGCTTTTTAAGTCCGCATTCGATGAATAAGAAATTTGGACGAAATTATGTTGAAACAGACGGTTTATACGAACTGTTTGGACGTTTTCAGGTTGAAAAATATATGGAATACAACGGACATAGTTTTGCAAAAAGGTTTGATCCTTTGAGTTATCTGTACATCATAAAAGCGATGAATATTTTTGATGCCACACGCAATTATGACTCGTTAGAAGACTCTTTGAAATTTATCAAAGCCAAACTCACTCTTATCTCGTTTCAAGGAGATTGCCTCTTTATGCCTGAAGAGATGGAAACCATCAAAAACACAATGGAAAATATGGGAAGAGGCGATAGAGTTGATTATGCGTGCATCGACAGCCACTACGGGCATGATGCCTTTTTGGTGGAGTATGACAAGTTTGATTTTTACATTAAAAAAGCTTTAGAAGCAAAGGTCTAAACCATGAAAAAAGACGAAGAGAGTTTTGAACAAAAGTTAGAAAATGCCAAAATTATTTTAGAGAATCTCTCGAATCCTGAACTTTCTTTGAGCGATGGGATGAAAAAATACCAAGAAGGTATTAACATCTTAAAAGAAGCCACAAAGATGATTGAGGAAGCAAAGTTAGAGTACACCAAACTTCAAATGAGTGAGGATTCTAAATGAAAATAGCCGCCCTTCAACTCAGCACTTTGCCGATGAGCGAAGCGAAGCTGGATTATTATTTTCGTATTTGTAAGCAAAATGAGGTCGAAGTAGTGTTGCTCAGCGAATACGCACTCAACAGCTTTTTCAAAGAGCTAGAAACCATGCCCCCTTCAATGATTAAAGAGCAATCCAACCATAAAATTGAAGCCTTAAAAAAACTGTGTGCGACCTACAATTTACATGTCATCGCTCCGATTGTCAATGTCAAGGGAGAGTTTTGTTATAAATGCAATGCGCATTTTTCTCCAAAATCGGTTCATTTTTTTGAGCAACAGTTTTTAATTAATTACAAACATTGGAATGAAGAGAAATTTTTTGCTAATGCCATTGCTAAATATACGCTTCCAACGTTTATGCATAATGGTTTTCGTTTTGGCATCGTCAGTGGCTATGAATTGCATTTTGATGCTGTATGGACAGAGGTGATGAAGAAAAATGTGGATATTGTTTTAACTGCGACCTCTTCAACATTTGACTCAACCAAACGTTGGGAAGAGCTTCTTAAAATGCGCGCCATGCTTAACAATACTTATATTTTACGTGCCAATCGTGTGGGAAGTTTTAAAGAAGAGCAAACATGGCAGTTTTATGGTCAAAGCCTTTTGGTATCGCCTTTTGGCGACATTGAACTAAGTCTTGGTGATAAAGAGGAAATTTTAATCGCAACGATTGATAAAGAGCCATTAGCGGAAGCAAGGAAGCTTTGGGGCTGGAAAAAACAAATTTCAAAGCGAGAGAGCTTATGACGCAGTACTTTCACCGCCAAATTCAGCTCTGGGGTGAAGAGGTACAAGCCTCTTTGCAAAGCAAAAAAATTGTCATCATTGGATGTGGAGGGCTGGGCAGTTCTTTAGCGTATGCGCTTGGAAGTTCGGGTATTGGTGAGATTCACTTGGTTGATTTTGATACGGTAAGCGTTCATAACATTCACCGTCAAATCGCCTTTAAGCTTGGCGATGAAGGAAAATTTAAAGCGGATGTGGTCAAAGAAAGTATTGAAAGTCGTTGCCCTTTTGTGAAGGTTCATACACATATTGGGCGTTTGGAAGACTTTACATGTAAAGAAATTGAAGTAGACTTAATTGTCGACGGAACCGACAATTTACCTACACGAGCGATGATTGACACCTACGCCAAAAGCGTGAACACACCGTGGATTTATGGCTCCGTAGAAGCCTTTAACGGACAAGTCTGTTTTTTTGAAAAAAGCGGTTTTAGTGCGTTTAAAGTAACCGATAAAAAGCCTTCGGGTATCGCTGCTCCTATTGTTATGCACATCGCTTCATTGCAGGCCAATTTAGCATTGCGTTATCTTGCAGGTCTTGGTGTGAAAAAAGATATGCTGTACTATCTCTTCATTAACGAAGAGGGTGAGCTGATAACTCAAAAATTGGCAATGCCAATCATATAATTTAACCCTTTAAAAGGAAATGTCATTGCATTTTGAACCCTATCCGTTTGAAAAATTAAACACACTTTTAAGTGGAATAACACCTAGTCCGAACTATGAGCCTTCCGTTTTAACCATTGGTGAACCACAGTTTGAAACGCCTGATTTTATCCAAGATGCGTTAAAAACGAATGCGCATACTTTGAACAAATACCCAAAATCAAGCGGCGAAGCTTACGTCATGCAAGCACAGCGTGATTTTGTCAAACGTCGTTTTGGTGTAGAGCTTAAGAGCGATGAGCTCTTAAGTACCTTTGGAACACGCGAGGTGTTGTTTAACTTTCCTCAGTTTTTATTGCACGATAAGATTGAGCCTATTATGGCGTATACCAACCCTTTTTATCAGATTTATGAAGGGGCAGCACTTGCGAGTCGTGCTAAAGTGGTGCATCTGAATCTCACCCAAGAGAACAATTTTAAGCCCGATTTGCATTTAAGTGCGTTGCATACAGCGGATTTGGTGATTTTAAATTTTCCTAACAATCCAACGACTTCAACACTCAGCCTTGAGGAGCTTGGTGAATGGGTCAAGCTAGCTCTTAAATATGATTTTGTATTGATGAATGATGAATGTTACAGCGAAATTTATACACACACACCTCCCCCTTCGCTTTTGGAAGCCTCTTTACATGTAAACAATGAGCGCTTTAAAAATGTGTTGGTCATCAACTCTATCTCCAAGCGAAGCTCCGCTCCTGGACTTCGTTCAGGGTTTATCGCAGGGGATGCGACTATTTTAAAACCTTATTCGCAGTATCGTACCTATGTGGGGGCAGGCATTCCTTTGCCTTTGCAGATAGCCTCGGCGTTAGCATGGAGTGATGATGCCCATGTAGCGTTGGCACGAGAGGAATACAAAGCCAATTTAGCATTGGCTGAGCAGATTTTAGGGGTTAAAACAACAGGAGCGACATTTTACGTGTGGTTAGAAGTGGGTAACGCAGAAGCGTTTACCCAAGCCTTGTATGCGCAAAAAAACATCAAAGTCCTTCCTGGAAAATATTTAGCCAGAGGTGGCATTGCGGATAATTATGTGCGTATTGCGCTCGTTGAAAATCGAGTGAAAACAGAGAAAATTTTAAAAGAAATTCAAGCATTTAAAGAGGTATGGGCGTGAAGAAAGTACATTTTATAGGTATTGGCGGTATAGGACTTTCAGCATTGGCACGCTATTTGAAACAAGAGGGCTACATTATCAGTGGTTCTGATATAAAATCTACAAAAATTACAACAGCCCTTGAAAATGAGGGCATGAGTGTTACCATTCCGCATAATGCATCGTGTGTAAATGACCAAGATATGGTGGTTATCTCAGCGGTCATCAAAGAAGATAACGTTGAGGTTATCGAAGCACGTAAAAAAGGCATTCCTGTTCTCTCGCGTCGAGAGGCGTTGTTGTTTATCTTAAAAGATAGACGTGTTTTTTCGGTATGTGGCGCACATGGGAAAAGTACCACAAGTGCTATGATGGCTTCCATGGTGGAAGGCTCTGTGATTATCGGAGCGGAAAGCAAGCAGTTTAACACCAATATGTTTTATGCCAAAAGCAACAATGTCATCTTTGAAGCCGATGAGAGCGATGAGAGTTTTTTAAATTCGAACCCTTACATCGCGGTTGTAACCAATGCAGAGCCAGAGCATATGGAGTATTATAATTACGATTTTGACCGTTTTTATGGTGCATATCGACACTTTTTGGAAAGTGCAAAAATTCGTGTGATTAACGCTGAGGATGAGTTCTTAAGTACACTTAGCGAACTTGATGCGATTCGTCTTTATCCAAGTGTTGATATCAAAGAGATTCAAAGCATCATTCGTGACGGCGAACCGTATACATCGTTTGTGCTTAAAGATTTAGGGCGTTTTGAAGTGTGGGGTATGGGTGAGCATATCGCATTGGATGCGTCATTGGCGATACTTGCAAGCATTCATGAGATGGATGTGGATGTAGCTCGTGAAAAGCTCAAAGGCTACAAGGGCATTAAAAAACGCTTTGATATTTTGCATAAGAGTGATGATTTTATTTTGATTGACGATTATGGTCATCATCCTACTGAGATTAAGGCGACGCTTAAATCAGCCCTTCATTACGCTAGGATGATGGGACAGCTCCATGTAAGCGCGATTTGGCAACCGCATAAATACTCTCGTACGATAGATAATTTGGAGAGTTTTGTCGAATGTTTTGCAGGGGTTGATAAGCTTATCATACTCCCTGTGTGGCGTGCGGGTGAAAAAGAGGTGTTTATCGACTTTGAAAAAGAGTTCGCTCGCTATGCACCTTTGTTGGCAGATAAACTCAAACGTGTGGGAACTTGTGTTGAAGTTATCAAGGATGAACAATGTGCACTTAAGCTTGATAAAGGTTTGGTGATTGGCTTTGGCGCTGGGGATATTACCTATCAGTTAAGGGGTGTTTTATGATTCAATTTTTAATTCTCATCACATTTTTAGCCATTTTTGGAACCGTTTTTTATGCTAAAAGTGAGACACTTTCTAAGAAGTCTAAGATTATTTTATTTGTTAGCGTTGGTATTTTAATAGCTTTTGGGTGGTTGTATGAGCTGAACAGTTCTCAAAAAAGCCAAAATAACCGTGAAGTTTTGAGTGCGTTTAAACAAGGCAAAATCATTACATGTAACGACATTGACGTGAGCAACAAAGAGTTTATTTATGTGAGTGGAACACTCAGTTTTATGCCAAATGACACCAATCAAAACCATAAAGGTTTGGTGATAGATATCGTTACATGTAAATTAAAATAATGGAAAAACTTTTTTCAAAACTGGACTTGGGGGATTATGTCAAAGGGTTTCAAAACTTTTTGGCACGTCCAAAACCTCTTTTCTTAGAAGGCGATGTTCAGGTTCATTACCGACTCATTTGCGAATTAGAACGTTACGAGGGTATTAAAGCTCCTCCTCAAGTGGTAGCCCTTGAGACACCTTTAGCCCATCTCTCCAAAATGGGAACACTGAGGCTTAGTGAAATTTTTGCCTTTGTTCAAATCGTGAATTATAGTCTTTATTTAAAGTCAATCTTGCGTGAAGATGGCTTAAGAGAGTGGGTGGAAAAAATCATCATTCCACCTGAAATCAGCGATATTTGTGCCTATTTTGATGAAAAAGGCGAACTCAAATCCAGCGTAGATGAGCAATTTGCTTTTATTGCTCAGAACCTAAAAAGTGTCAAAGAGGAGATGAACAGCTCTTTGCGGCGTATTATTTCTACGGAGAAAATTGCTCTTTATTTGGTCGATAAACAAATCCACTACATCAACAACCAAGAAGCACTTTTAGTACGCGGTGGATTTAACCATGTGCTCAAAGGCTCTGTCATTGGACGAAGTAGTGGTGGATTTTTTTACGTCGTGCCTGAGTCCTTAGCGAAATTGGTTTCACGCGAGAGTGAACTGATTGATAAAAAAGAAGAGCTGATTTATAAGTATGCTAAAAAAATATCTTCTATCTTTACCAAACATGTTAAGTTTTTAGGCTACATCAATAAAGAGTTTGACCGTTTTGATGCCTATTATGCCAGGGTGGCGTATGCGAAGTCTAAAGGGATGGCCTTTGTACTTCCAACAAGGGGCACGCAGATAAAACTCTCCGACTTTGCTCATCCTGCACTCACACATCCCAAACCCATCGCCATTGATTTTTCTAAACAGGTGTTGATGATAACAGGAGTGAATGCGGGTGGAAAGACGATGTTGTTAAAATCCATCCTAAGTGCCGCCCTTTTGGCAAAGTATTTACTGCCCATGAACATTGACCCAACGCGTTCGACTATCGGCTCATTTAAAGAGCTGTTTGCTATTTTGGATGATCCTCAAAATGTTAAAAATGATATCTCGACTTTTGCAGGCAGGATGAGCGAATTTAGTAAACTCTTCGCTAAAAAAAATGCTTTAGTAGGTGTCGATGAGATAGAACTAGGAACCGACGCTGATGAAGCGGCAAATCTCTTTAAAGTAATGATTGAAAGACTCTTAGACAAAGAGATGAAAATCGTCATTACGACACACCATAAACGATTGGCTTCCATGCTTGCTACCCATCCGCAAGTGGAACTCTTAGCTGCTATCTATGATGAAAAAAGTGAACGACCGACGTATGGTTTTTTAAAAGGGACGATTGGAAAAAGCTATGCGTTTGAGACGGCACTTCGTTATGGCATTCCTCAGGGTGTTATCTCAGAAGCGCGGACGTTGTATGGCGAAGATAAAGAAAAGCTCAATGATTTGATTCAAAAAAACATTGATTTAGAACTACAAATGCGCCAAACTAATGAAGCGTTGAATGAAAAACTGCATGAAGTAGAAAAACTGAAAGAGTCTTTGAAAGGAGAGAAAGAGCGCGTTGCCGTAGAGTTTGAAAGTGCTTATTCTAAACTTTCCAAAGAGTTTAATGAAGCGATTGGTGAGGCAAAAAAAGCCATTAAATCAACCGATCCAAAAGAGTCACATCGACTGCTTAATACCGCCAATGCACTCAGACGCGAGAGTCAAAAAGTCATTCCACCACCTATCAAAGAGCCTTTACATGTAAACGATACTATCAAATACGGAAGCTCCAAAGGAGTGATTAAAAGTATTAAAAAAGAAGAAGCGATGATAGAATGCGATGGCATAACGCTTCGTGTACCGCTTTCAAAGCTCAAACGCTCAGGCAATCCTCCACCGCCCAAGAAAAAATCTGTCGCAATTTTCAAAGAGACACCTAATGGCTCTGTTATTTTAGATTTGCATGGGCTAAGAGCCGATGAAGCGATCGAAAAATTGGATAAATTTTTATCTGACGCACTTATTAATGGTTTTGATGAGGTACTCGTGTATCATGGTATTGGCACGGGAAAACTAGCATATGCTGTACGCACTTTTTTGAGTACCTATCCCTCTTTAGTATCGTACGGAGATGCCCCGATAAACATGGGTGGATTTGGTGCGACGCTTATTAAACTCTAACGCCAAATAAGTTATAATAAATCCATTGAAGATAAAGGCAAAACAGTGAAAGAGAAACGAGACAAAATATCCCCCGCGGTACTATACTCTCCTTTTATGCTGATGCTTTTATTATTGCTCATTGTCTCTGGTACGAACTTCGCTTATAATATTGTTGAGTTGAATGCCAATATGGAGTTTCAAACTGCACTGATCAAACAACTTTTAGAACATGGGATGAGTCAAGAATTTGTCGATAAGATGTTGAATGCTCAAAATCAACATCTTATTGAGAATGCGCAAAAAAGAATGTTTTACGGTGTCGGTGTTGTGGCTTTTTCTATTTTTTTAGCAGCGGTTTTTATTTACGTTATTTTTCGAAACATTATCAAAAAAACACTCTCCTATCAAGATGATTTATTCAGTGAAAAAGAAAAAGTTGAAACCATGATGGAAGAGTTACAATATGTCAATGAACAACTCTCCTCCCAACTTCACATAGACTCTTTAACACAACTGGGCAATCGTTTGGCGTTAGAAAAAGCAATTGAGAAGATGAAAGAACCTAAACTTATTTTACTCGATATTGATGGTTTTAAAGATATTAACGAATATTATGGCTCTGGTGTTGGGGATTATGTTTTACAAGAAGTTGCTTCGTATTTGCGTGGATTTGCACAAAAACATGCTATCGCGCTTTTTAGAACGGGGGCTGATGAATTTGCTCTTTTAGAAGAGGTCGAACTTGATATTGAACGTTATGAAGATTTAGCTATTGAGTTAGTTGAACTCTTTAAAGGGCGTTTGATTGATGTACCTTCTTTAAAAGAGCCGATTGAAATGAATATTGCCATCGGTTTTTCTCTTGAGAATGAGGATGTGTTTGAGAAAGCATCTTCGGCACTCAGTGAAGCAAAGAAAAGAGAAATTGACTATTTGTGTTATTTTAGAAAAATCGAGCAAACCACCCGTTACGCAGAGCAAATCAAATGGTCTGCTTTTGTAAAAGAGGCTTTAGCCAATGATGCTGTCATCCCCTACTACCAACCCATCTTTGATAGACATGGGCACATCGTCAAATACGAGTGTTTGGTACGTCTTTTAAATGATAAAGAAGAGGCTATTCCTCCAGGGCTCTTTTTAAATATCGCTAAAAAAGTCAAACGCTATGCGGATATTGAAAAAGTTCTCATTGATAAAAGTTTTAATGAAATTGCAGGTACTGATAAAATCATCTCGTTAAATTTGCTCGCACGTGATATGAGTGATAGTAATATCAGTAATTTTGTAGTTGAGCGTTTACGTCACTATGATATCGCCAAACAGGTGGTTTTTGAGATATTAGAAGATGAGAGTATTGAAAGCTTAGAGCGTGTTGCAATTTTCATCGACCGTGTAAAGCGGATGGGTTGCAAAATTGCGATTGATGATTTTGGAACGGGCTATAGTAATTTTTCATATCTTCTAAAGCTTAAACCAGATTACATCAAAGTGGATGGATCTTTAATCAAGGCTTTGGATAAAGATACAAACTCTATGGCAATTGTCAGTGCGATTATCACGTTTGCTAAAAAACTTGGTATCAAAACCATCGCAGAATACGTGCACAACGAACGCGTGTATGAGCTGTGTTTAGAACTTGGGATTGATGAATTTCAAGGATTTTATCTAGGTGAGCCAAGTGCTCGGTTGAAAGAGAAAGCATGAGTACACAAGAGCTGTTTTTAAAGTTATTAAGTTTTCGCTCCATTACGCCCGATGATGATGGTGCATTTGCGTTTATTAAAGGGTATTTGAGCGATTTTGAAGTCATAGAAGTGAATAAAGAAGGGGTTAAAAATCTCTTTTTGTACAAACGTTTTGGAGAGGGAAAACATCTGTGTTTTGCTGGGCATATTGATGTTGTGCCTCCTGGAGAAGGTTGGGAGAGTGACCCTTTTGTACCACGTATAAAAGAGGGCGTGGTTTATGCTCGTGGTACACAAGATATGAAAAGCGGTGTGTGTGCTTTTTTAAAAGCTTGCAAAGAAACGACACATTACAATGGAACTCTCTCTATTTTGCTAACCAGCGATGAAGAAGGAGAGGCAAAGTATGGTACGGTGGAGATGCTTCAATATCTAAAAGCGATTAATTTTCTGCCCGATTGCGCAATTGTCGCAGAGCCAACTTCTGAGCAAGTCTTTGGAGATGCCATAAAAGTAGGGCGTAGAGGCTCTATCAATGGTGTGATTGAAATTTTTGGAAAGCAAGGACACGCCGCGTATCCAAGTAAAGCGATTAACCCTGTTCATCAAATTGCTCCCTTACTCTCAGCACTTGCTGGAAAACGCTTAGATGAAGGAGATGCTTCGTTTGAACCCTCGCAAATGGTTATCACGGATATTAGAGGTGGCATGGAAGTGACCAATGTCACTCCTGGAAAACTCAAAATCATGTTTAATGTCCGCAACTCCACCCTAACAAGCGTAGAAGATATCCGTAGCTATGTGGAGCAGACACTCATGGGTTTAGAGTATGCACTCACCCTTTCACAAAGTGCAAAGCCTTTTGTGACCAATGCTGAAGCTTCGATTGTTAAAGCAGTTGAAAAATCACTTTTACATGTAAAAGGTATCCATCCAAAACGCTCCACCGCAGGAGGGACAAGTGATGCGCGTTTCTTTGGAGAATTTGGTATCGAAACCATTGAGTGTGGTGTGCCAAATGACACCATTCATGCGCCAAATGAGTGTTGTAAAATGGCGGATGTGGAAGATTTGTCTTTGGTATTTCGTGAAGTCATCAAACAACTCTCAGGTTTTTAATAGCTCGCTTTTTTATCGTATAAAAAATATCTCAAACTCTATTTTAAAGGAAACGTCATGGAAATTATTGCAACAACAAACGCGCCTCAAGCCATTGGACCTTATTCACAAGCTATTGTGAGTGGAAATTTAATTTTTACCTCTGGACAAATTGCACTTCAAAGCGATGGAAGCTTTTTAGAAGGAGATGTCACAGTTCAGACACGCCAAGTTTTACGTAACTTAAGCGCTGTACTCGAAGCGGGTGGAAGTAAACTTTCCAATGTTATAAAAACGACGATTTTTTTAGCAGACATGGAAGACTTTCAGAAAGTGAACAGTGTGTATGGAGAGTTTTTTAATGAGCATAAACCCGCACGCAGTACCGTAGCCGTCAAAGCTTTGCCACGCAATGCCTTGGTTGAAATCGAAGCGATTGCTTTAAGGTAAATATTTTTTTACTAATATAAAGTAAAAGTGAATTAAAGTTATTTATAGGATTAAATATACTACAATTTGTCTCCCTAAATCTCAATGCAGGAAGTTCTTGATTATGATGAAAAAACACTATGACGTTTTAGTCGTTGGTGGCGGTATTTCAGGTGCAGCTTTATTTTATGAGCTTGCTAAATATACAGATATAAAAAATATTGCGTTGGTTGAAAAGTATGAGAAACTCTCAAAACTCAACTCTGCTGGAACCTCCAATTCACAGACCATACACTGTGGGGATATTGAGACAAATTATACGCTTGAAAAAGCGACAAAAGTGAAAGAAACAGCCAATATGGTTGTCAAATACTGCGTTAACCATGGTTTGAATGAGAAGATTTTATTTGCGCATCAAAAAATGGCAATAGGTGTGGGTGACACAGAAGTAGCTTACATGCTTAAGCGTCATAATGACTTCAAAGAACTCTACCCTTATATGGAAGTCTTTGATAAAGAAAAATTAGCACAGATTGAGCCAAAGCTTATTTTTGATGCGGATGGTAAAGAAAGACCTGAAAACGTAGTGGGTGTAGGCGTAGAAGGTGGTGAGTACAGCACGGTTGATTTTGGTGCGATGAGCGAGCATTTGGTGAGTGAAGCGCAAAAAATCGAAGGGAAAACAACCGATGTTTATTTTAACGCTCAAGTGACAAGCATTACAAAGCTTGGTGATGTTCATGTTGTGATGACGAAAGACCATACCTTTACAGCTGATTTTGTAGTGGTAAATGCAGGTGCTCATTCACTTTATCTTGCGCATCAAATGGGTTATGGACTTGACTTTGGTTGTTTACCTGTTGCTGGTAGTTTCTACCTTTCAAAGAAAAAAATGCTCAATGGTAAAGTGTATATGGTGCAAAACCCAAAACTTCCTTTTGCCGCATTGCATGGTGACCCTGATATTTTAGCAGGAGGCTGTACGCGTTTTGGTCCAACCGCACTCGTATTGCCAAAATTGGAGCGCTATGTTAATGGAACGTACCTTGATTTTTGGAAAACACTGCAGTTTGATGGCAAAGTAGCAAAAGTCTTTTATGATCTTTTAAAAGACAGCGATATCCGCAACTATATCTTTAGAAACTTCTTCTTTGAAGTGCCAAAATATGGTAAAGAACTTTTCATTAAAGATGCACGAAAAATCGTCCCTTCTTTACAACTCGAAGATATTGAGTATGCTAAAGGATTTGGTGGTGTTCGTCCACAAGTGATTAACAAAAAAGAGCAAAAACTTATGCTGGGTGAAGCCAGTGTGAATCCAGGTACGGGTATTGTCTTTAATATGACACCAAGTCCGGGTGCAACAAGTTGTTTAGGAAACGCAAGACGTGATGTGCGTTTGGTCTGTGAGTATTTAGGCAAAACGTTTGATGAAGCACTCTTTAAACAAGAGTTGATTGACTAATCTTTGAAACCACTTGATTTATACGCAAAAATAGAGCCTCTTATTGGGTTTGATGCCCAGTATGAGAGGCTCTATGAGCGCTACATAAAAGAACTTAAATCCTTACATGTAAATACTATTTTAGATATCGGTTGCGGTAATGGAAAACTCCTTCACAAACTTTGCCATGAAGGTTTTGAAGCACAAGGCATTGAGCGAAGTGCGCATATGGTTGAGCGAGCACGTCAGTTAGGTGTTCACGCTTCCATGCAAGAACTTGAAAGTTTTGAAGCAGAAAGTTTTGATGCCCTCATCGCA
>RRZU010325251.1_pt1 | contig 16666 bp, 16 predicted proteins | sample 2165561 | NCBI WGS metagenome assembly RRZU01 (sample SAMN10456909, study PRJNA506462) | wastewater metagenome | isolation source: wastewater sludge | place: USA: Moscow, Idaho
ATAGAACAACATGTCCAGAAAAAAGTCGCGTTCGCCCACTTGCGGCGGCACCTGGCGGCCAAGGTAGGCAAAGCCCGCGCCCAGTTCTAGCAAAAACTGCGTGATGTGGGCCACCAAACTCGTTTCCAGTTCGCGCTCGGTGTGCTCCGGGGTCAGCGAAAAAAAGTCAAACTTGTACGGGTCTTTGAGCATCTGCTTCGCAAGGTCAGACTGTGCGGCAGGCAGCGTCTGCGCGAAGTTGGTGATGGCCTTGCCTTCGCGTTGCCACAGGCCGCTTTCAATTTGATGCACCAGCACGCTGCGGCTCCAGCCAAAGGTTTGCGTGGCTTGGGCGTAATAAAGCGCCTCGTCATGCTGTTTGCACTTGGCCAAAATGGCCAGATTGTGGCCCCAGGGAATGGACAGTATTTGCGAAACAGGCGGTTGCGCCAATTGGGCAACAGCCTGTTGCCCAATTGCAGTTGATCGCCAAAATTCATGCCACTGCCTGATGTATTTGAGGTTGCGGACTGAAAACCCCTTCATGTCCGGGAACTCGCTCATCAGGTCGGTGCTGAGTTGCTTCATGAAACCATCGCCCCACGCAAACTGCGTTTGCTTGACGACGATGTCCGACCCCAAGTCCCAATAGAACTGGAGCATTGCAGCGTTGACCGCCACCGCTGCCTTGAGTTGGACTTGCCGGAAACGGGTTTTCAGCTCGCCCAGCCACTGGCGGTAATCGGCTTGGCTTTGAATCCGTTCAGAACGCATACCCCAGCCCCCCCAGCTTGCCCCGAATCAGCGCGTCCAGTTCCGCGCCCCGCGCCATCTGCTCGCCGAGCTTTTCCGTGAGCTGCTGCATTTTGGTGGCGAAGTCCTCGTCGTTGTCCTCGACTTCTTCCGCGCCGACGTAGCGGCCCGGGGTCAGCACATGGCCGTGCTGGGCGATTTCAGCGAGTGGCACGCTGCGGCAGTAGCCGGGGATGTCCTGATATTCCCCGGCATCCGGCTCACCGCGCCAGACGGCGACGGTGTGGCCGATGCGCTCAATCACTTCATCGGTCAGTTCGGCCTGCACGCGGCTAATCATGCTGCCGAGCTTGCGTGCGTCGATAAACAGCACCTCGCCTTGGCGGGTGGTTTTCTGCTTGGCGAGGAACCACAGGCAGGCGGGGATTTGGGTGTTGAAGAAGAGTTGACCGGGCAAGGCGATCATCACTTCGACCACGTCGGCCTCGACCATCGTTTTGCGAATCTCGCCTTCGCTGTTCTGGCTAGAACTCATCGAGCCATTGGCCAGCACGATGCCGGCGCGGCCAGTGGGCTTGAGGTGGTGGAGCATGTGCTGCAACCACGCGTAGTTGGCGTTGCCCGCCGGGGGTTGACCATATTCCCAGCGCGGGTCGCCGGTCAGGCTGGCGTGCCACCAGTCGCTGATATTGAACGGCGGACCAGCCACCACAAAATCGGCGCGCAAATCGGGGTGCTGGTTGTGCGTAAACGTGTCGCTCGGTTCGCGCCCCAGTTTGAAGTCAAGGCCGCGAATGGCCAGATGCATCGCCGCCAAGCACCAAGTCGTCGGGTTGGCTTCCTGCCCGTAAATCGACACGTCGCCCGATTTGCCGCCGTGCAACCTCGAAAACTCATGGGCCAGCACCAGCGTGCTGGCTCCGCCGCAACACGGGTCGTAAACCTGTCCGCGTACCGGCGCGAGCACGGACACCAGCAACCAATCAACGCTGCGCGGCGTGTAATCGTCCCCGCCGCGCTTGCCTTCGGCACTGGCGAACTGGCCGAGGAAGTACTCATACACCTGGCCCAGCACATCCCGCGCCTTGCTGGGGTCATCACCGAAGCCGATTTTGGACACCAGATCAACCAGCTCGCCGAGCTTGCCATCCGGCAATTGGGCGCGGCCGTAGCGTTTATCGAGGATGCCCTTGAGTTTTGGATTTTCGACTTCGATGACGGTCAGCGCGTCGTCGATGCGCTTGCCGATGTCCGGCTGCTTGGCTGCGGCGCGGAGAGCTTCCCAGCGGCTCGACTCCGGCACCCAGAAGACGTTGACCTCGCGGTAGTAGTCGCGGTCTTCGAGTTCGGCGGCGAGCAGTTCATCGTCGCAGTCGTGCAGAAAATAGTCGTCGGACGCATCGGCAAAGCGGCTGATCAACTCGGCGCGGCGGGCGGCGAAGGTATCCGACACGTACTTGACGAAGATCAGCCCCAGAACAAGGTGCTTGTACTCCGCTGCATCCATGTTGGCACGGAGCTTGTCGGCTGTCGCCCAGAGGGTTTTTTTGATGTCGTCGAGCATCGTTCAGGCCTGTTATTGTTCGGTCGTGAATTATGACCGTTGTATCGACAAGGTGCTAACTCAATGTGGAGGGATGACCGTCGCGCCTGTTGCCCCCAGCCAAGCCCATTCGCTGACACTCAGGTGTCAGAGCCTGTTTACGACCTGCAAGACTCGGGTGAGTCTGCGTTGAAATTCAAAAAAAAGCGGCGTTGGAACTGAATCCATACGCCGTTTTTTGTAAGTTTCAACGCAGTAGCACCGCTGTTATGCCCCTCCGTCGGAGGGGGGGAATCACCGCCCCCCACTGCCGCCCGCCGTGGGGCGGGAGAGGCTGGATTTCCGCCTACACGGAAATGACGGGAGGTAGAGTGACGGTGCGATGCCCTACCTAATGGAGACGTTGAACCCGCTATCAGACGTTAAACCGCAATTGATGGCTGGAAGCCTTGTATTTGCTGGCTGCATTTCTCTTTGTGCTCATCGCATGCCCCCAAATATGCCCCCAATTGAATCGAGTGCCCTCGATCAGAGGCGAACATTGGCGAACAAAGAGGGCAACTTCAAGGTAATAAAACTGGGGCGAAGAAACCATCTTCGCCCCAGTCATACTACCTAAAAATCGCCCGCTCTACACGCGCAAAATCCAAGTAACGCTCGTGCAGTGCGAGGGCGATTTCATCATCGCCAATGGCGCGGAGTGAGTCCAAACAGGATTCGAGCGTCAGCGACTGAAAACCGGACTCGGCTGGATCATCGGAAGCCAGATGCGTATTGTAGGAATTTACCGCTGCATCACAGTTATTGTTTTGCGCTGGGTAGATGACAATGAAACGGCCTTGGTCGTAAAGACCGCTCTCGATCATGACTCGACTCAGCATGTGTTCGCGCCAGAGTTGCTGCAATGGATTTCCTCGCAAGGCTTGCGCGGCAGGTTCTCGGAAAACGCCTGCCTTGCCGGTCAGTTCTTCGTATCGCGGCCTCATGGTTGCCGGTGGCTCACTCATGGATTCAGAATATTTGACCTCAATGGCGATGAATCCGTTGTGCCCGCTCAGGGTTGTGCAGGTCACGAAAACGTCGAATGCCGTGTAGTCGTCGGTAAAGGCAGGATTGCCTCGTCCCGGTGAATGCTCAAAGTAAATACCATTCACGGATGCCACGTAGTCAGGAAACAAATGCCGGAAGAACTGATTTGCCTTTTCCCCGTCCAGCTTCAGCCCGCCAAATAAGTTGAAACAAAGCGGCTGGCTGGATAGCATATTTGTCCATAGCCGTTCCTGATCGATCATGGCTCCAATCTCGCGATAGACGGATTCGCGAAAAGCCAGTTTGGCAATGTCAGGAGTCAGAAAGTTGTGGCCTTGCCTGCCGCTTTCGTTGTCGAGTCGGCTGCCCAACTTGCGGCGTTTGCCTTTCGGGTTGCGATGAACGCCAATCGGTAAATCTTTTTCTTCTCTCCATAAGGCTTGCAGCAATCGTGCTGCCGCCATGAATCGGCTGTCACCGGGTTCATTGACTTTGTGGGCCTTCAGGATATTCTCGGGAACGAGAGGTAGTCGGTTGCCTTGCATGCTCGAAGCTCCTTGTCAGATGGGTAGCCAACATTGGCTACCTGCTAAAGCTTCGAGAAATGGCGGTGATAAATTCACTCGGAATGCTGGATTTTCTCGTCGGCATGAACACAATCATTCGACGAATGACTGCTGGCGTCCTGAATCTTGGCCTGTTCCGCCAAGCTGTTCAAATAAGTGACAGCCTGATTCGCTTTGGCTGCTGCCGTAAAGATGGCTCTCTTGTCGCTCTTCAAAACCTTGAGCCAGGAATCAATATAACGAGCATGGTCGATGCGTGGCTCGGAAGAAATGCCGATCTCGGCGCAGAGGAATGCGGAACCGAGTTCGGCAATCAATTCCTCTGCTGCATAGGCTTCGCTGCCGAATCGGTTGCGAAGATCGCGGGCACACCGGCTTGGGTGGCCTGTCCAATGAACCAGCTCATGCAATGCGACGCCATAGTAACCGTGGGTATCAAAGAATGCGCCCTCAGGTGGTAGGTGAATTTCGTCTCGGCTGGGAATGTAGCTGGCGTGGTCGCTGTCATGATGAATGCTCGCCGCACTCGCCCAGATGAACATATCGGCGGCATTGTGGCGCTCGATGGGCGTTAATATTGGCGGCGGTGGCGGCTCATAGCCATCAACTTGGGCAACATTAAACACATAGGCGGCCTTGGCGATGAAGTGCCTGCGTGTTGGCTGATCGTCACTTTCAGCACTAGAACTGCCAGCGTCGGCGGCCTTAAAGAAAACCGTCAGCGAACCTTTTTCACCCTTTCTCACCTGCGCCCCGGCTGCTTGCCACTGGCGAAAAGTGGCCCATTCCGGCGTGGCGTAGGCACTTTCTTGCTGGCTGGCCCAAAGCGACAGGATGTTGATGCCTCTGTAACCGTACCGGCCAACAGGATTGTGCGGGATGGAAATCGATGAACCGCCGCAAAGTTTCGGATTCCAGGGCATCCGCTGGTCGCCCGCCCCAATGCCTTCCTCAATTGCCTTAACTATCTGATTTGTAATGCGTTGATAGAGGTCTTCCACTTGCTTGCTAGCCATCTCTGTACCCTCGTTACGTTTGGATACAAAATATTTCTACCTTCTTCGTAAAAAATTGACCTCCTGCTTCTTATATCTACCTGCAACCACTGTTTTTACAGGTAGTTGAGTAGCGGACTGCGGTAATCGTCCTTTTGGCGATATCTGCACCGTCCGGTTATTGATCGAAATTGTAAGGAGCAGGAAAATGAAGAATCAGAGCAATCGTTACAGCGACGATGGAAAAGCACGCAGCGCAATTGAAAATGGCAGCATGGGATGCGCGCCGGGTAGTAGTGCAAATCGGCAACGTTTCACTGGAGAGTATGGCCAAGTCTTGGACGCAGTGAGAGGCCATACCCGAGAAATTCATGAAGCAAGCGAACGCTACTTGGCTGGGCTGCGCCAAGATGCACAACCCTATATTTTTGTGAATCAAAAGTTAAGCCATAAATCGCGTGGTGATTTGCGATGGCTGGGAAAGCACGCGGAGGGCATTTCCGAGGTCACAATGAATGATTGGCGTCTCTGCCCAAAATACATAACCGGCGAACAGTTTCACGAGCTATACGCAGCTGTCTCCGTCGCCAATAGGTGTGGCGAAATCATGAATGTTCGGCTCGACTGTACATGGGCGATGATGGGCTTCAAAGATGAATCAGCGGTGATGAAAATGCTCGGCCATCTGCTCAAGAACTTTAGTGAATGGTGTTCTTCGAAGGATATCAATTGTGCATGGATATACGTCAATGAAGTTGGCCAAACATTCGGCCTGCACACCCATATGATGTTGTCAGTGCCAAATGAAATGCGTCCGGCATTTCGGAAGTGGGTTAAAGCCTTTTTGATGAAGAACTCCCTCGTAACGCCAATCCCCAAAGAGGCCGTGAAAATTCAAACTAGACCCAGTGATGCTATAGGTCGCCAATGGAGATCGTTCCAATATCTCTGCAAGGGCGTCAGTCCGTATGCGGTCAAGAAGGCAAACAACGATGAAAATGTGTACCTGTCCAGTTTGATTCAATACGGGCACGAAAACCCCGGTCAGATGAGCTGCAAGCGGATCGGTGTTTCAACACACATTGGAAAAACCATCAGGAAGCAAATTGGGTTCAAGTCGCTGCTGGATGAAGGTGTTACTGATATTCGTGACCTGTACAGCGATAAAGAGTATCGCAAATGGCAGGAGGATGAATGGTCTAATCGAGAGGTCAGCGCGGCTGATGTGATAGCTTCACTTGACGACATATTGTCACGGTCTTCTCCTGGCCGGGGCGACGAATCATGGGATAGACCCAGACCATGATGAATAAAGTGCAGAATCGGAAAATAATGAAGGCGATTCCGCATTATTTATCAAAGAGTTACGCGCGTTGCTGTTGAATGAAGTGGCCTAGTAAACGCGCCCCCCCCCCGGCAGGTTATCGTCCCTGCTGGGTAGCGGGATTCATCACTACCACGTTGCCCGATGCTTGCCGGGGCCGGTTCGAAAGCAAACCCTCGGCAAGTAAAGTAGCTTCCAGTCCGGCGAGTCCTTTGACGGGCCGCTTCTTGAGCTCGCCATCTTTTGTGATTGTTCCGCGTCCCGGCCAGAAATTCACGGCGTCTATTTTGAGTTGGTGCGGCGGCAGGTGCTGATAATGAATCCCCCTTGCATCCAGCCATGCCATTGCCAGTTGCATGGCATCATCACCTGATTGCTTATCCTTGATTGTCATAGTTCATTTCCTTGAGGTAAAAGTACGTATAGGAGCCAATGCAAGATCAGTAGGGGAAGGCAAGAGTCAAAGACGGAAGATCAAAGGTAGAAGAACAAGGGTAGAAGCAGAGGGGTGGTTAATTAATATAGGGTCGGCTTAAACTGACTTTTAGCAGACGGCCATTCATTTTTTCGCTTCCCCCAAAAAAATTTTCAAAAGGGGAAAACGGCACCGAAGACCGATGCCGTTGCTTGCAACACCCTAGATTCCGTTGTCCTTGTGGTCAGTCAATCTTGGGAAATCGGCTCTCGCGGGCGCGAACCAATCCACCTTTCCGCTTCGTTTTGATGGATGAAAATTCGCCGTTCAATTTTGAGCGGCGTTAAGCGCCCCGCATTCATTTCGGCATAAGCTTTCGTCCGGCTGATGCCTACCCATTCGCAAAACTCGTCGAGAGTGAATGTGTGGGGGCCGTCAAAAATGACTGGGGGAAATTTTCTGAGCACTTGCATTTTCTTGCCTTTCTATTGGTTGATGGTTCGCCGATATAGGGAGTCGAGTCGCTGGGCGTTATTTCACCGCCATCAAATCTTTTGAAAGCGACCATGCTGCAATGAAGCAAGCCAGCGCTCTGCCTCAGATTTGAATATCAGGGTGCGGCTGCCAAATTTGCGAACTGAAAGCCGACCGGCCTTTAGTTCTGCATAAAATGCTGTTCGGCCAATGCCTGCCCAATGGCAAAAGTCGTTCACTGAAAAAGCGCCGCCGCTGGGCTGGCTGAAATTGGTCTGTTCCATGAGACACCTCGGAAAGTTCTTGGTGTCTGCATATAGAAAGCCGCGTCCGCGTTTTTCACATCAAGCTGCATGGTGGCTGCCCAGATCAATTGCGACACATTTTGTCGCGTCTTGATTCACAATAACCTCATCAATTAATTTGCAGGAGGTTAGAAATGTACGGGCTCTCAAAATCTCGCATCCTGGCGCACCGACAGTGCCCGAAGCGGCTTTGGTTGCAGATTCACAAACCGGAGCTTGCCCATTTCGACGATCATCAACAGCAGCGCTTTGATACCGGCAATATCGTTGGTGAGGTCGCACGAGGTTTCTATCCAGGGGGGCAATTAATCGAGAGTGACGACTTGTCCCAATGCCTTTCAGCTACGCAGGCAGCTTTGCTAACAGGTAAGCCAATTTTCGAAGCCACCTTCCAGCATGATGGCGTTTTGATTCGCGCCGACTTACTTCTCCCCGATGCAAATGGCTATCGACTTGCAGAGGTCAAATCCGCCGCATCGGTAAAGGACGTTTACCTTCCCGATGCAGCAATCCAAAGCTGGGTAGCCCGCAAAGCCGGTGTTCCCCTGACCCGCGTCGAGATTGCCCATATCGACAGGAGCTTCAGTTATCCGGGTGGTGGCAATTACAACGGGTTGCTGAAGCATGTTGATGTCACTTCAGCAATCGCTACGCTTGAAGCGGAAATTCCTGCATGGATCAGTGCGGCCCGAGCCACATTGAGTGGCGCGGAGCCGAGTCTTGATCATGGGGCACACTGTCGGCAACCCTATGAATGTCCATTTATTGCTTACTGCGCGCCTACGCAACAACAAGTAACTGAATATCCGGTAACGATGTTGCCGTGGGGAGGCAGGCTGGCAAAACAACTTTCTGACGAAGGCTATGCCGACCTACGGGATGTTCCTGTTGAGCGTTTGAGCAAGCCACTCCACCAGAAAATCTGGCGAATCACAAAGACGAAAGTAGCGGAACTCGATCCTGAAGTCACAAAAAAACTGAACGACTTACCGTACCCCCGATATTTCCTCGATTTTGAATCGATCCAGTTTGCTGTCCCGATCTGGTCAGGCACACGCCCTTACGACCAAATCATCTTTCAGTGGTCTTGTCACATCCAGAAAAGCGAGATGGAACTTAGTCATGCAGCATTTCTGGCAGACGGAACGGGCGATCCGCGTCGTCAGTTTGCCGAGAGTTTATTGGCCGCCATTGGTGCAGCTGGACCGATATTCGTTTACAACGCTACATTTGAACGCGGTCGTTTGCAGGAGCTTGCTGCAGCTTTTCCTGAAATTTCCGCGCAGCTACGAGCCGCTATCGTCCGCTTGTACGACCTTCTGCCCTTGGCTCGCGCGCATTACTACCACCAAGACATGCAGGGTTCGTGGTCACTGAAGAAAGTATTGCCCACAATCGCCCCTGAATTGGATTACGAAAACCTCGCCATCGGCGATGGCGGTATGGCGATGGATGCCTTTGCCGAAATTCTGTATCCCGGTACATCAGCAGAACGCCGCAGCGAATTGCATGAAGGCCTACTCGCCTACTGTGAGCGTGATACTTACGCCATGGTCAGAATTGCCGAGCACTTTTCCCATTGCAATTCATCCAGCGAATGAGAGGGCACGGTCATGCGCTGCCAACCGCTCAATTCACTCCGTGAAATCGGCATTGATTTTCGGTCTGGGCATAACATCGCGCCTTTGCCGAACATCAAGCAAGTCCTTTGGTTTCGCCTCGCATCGAACGTGGCAATCACTTCTCACATCCTGTCTCAAACCTACTTCTGGATAGAAAAAGCCTCCGGTCATCTTGTCGCTCTGGTATTGAATAACTTGGAATACCAACCCGAAGAGGTCATTCCATTACTTTACGAATTGACGCCCGATGGGAGCGACGGGGAAGTGCTATCTGATCAATTTTGTGAAAGTTGGCTATTACCCCCCGAGTTTTGTGCGTTGCATGTCAGGGCAGCAACGATCATTCCCCAGCGAGATTTTCTTTGGGAAATTATCAAGCAACAAGTGGCAACGATGCTAGGCATCCCGGTTGTGTCTGGCTCTATGTTGAAACGTCTTGAACTGGTTCTGGACATCAGCACGAGCGAGCTGAGCGAGCGATTCGGTGTCCCTCTTCCAGAACTGCCTGAGGAGGTAGCCGATTTCCAGTCAATGGCACAATCCTTTCAGATGCGATTGTTTGTAGGCATTGTGGATTTCTTTGACGAGTATGCCGCACTTCTGAACGCAAGAACCCTCACGATTGAAAACTACAACACCGCCCGTGCTTGGTCGGTTTCACAGTGTAGAAATCGAATGCAAGCTATTCGGGTTTTTCCGTGGCTGTTTCATGAACTCGGCTTGAGAAGCGGTGGCTCGGATCATTACCATGAAGCATCGCCTAAAGCGAACAACTTGGGGGCGGCCATTTCACTTGCCATTGATCTTGGTCAGCCGCTGCTTCCGCTCCTGGCCAAGCAATACAACGTGCGTAAACATACCTTACGCTATGCCAGAGTTTTCTTGAAATATCGTTACCGCATTCCCGAAACAATTCCTATCGTGCTCTGGCTGCTCGACGGCATCAAACCCGACAGGCGCCCCGCGAGTGATGCGGATATGCAAGTTCTCCATTCCGCAATCGACTTTATTTCGGGTTGGCAATCTGAGTCAGACCGTGTTTATGTTCAAGCTGTTGCGGCGGCGTTGTTCAGTGACGGAATTCCTGGGTTCCGGAAGACACTCAGGCACTGGTGTCCAAGCCACAACCCGGACAATCCGTTTCCCGATGTGGCCGATTACCTAGCCTATTATGCGGAGCAGGCAGGGCACGGATCAATATCGACGGAATTACTGGATTCCCTCACTAAGGAATGGATCAGGGAGACTGGACTCATTTCATTACTCGCGGAGTCCGAACACTGGCATACCGCGTGGTGGGTGTCAGAGGTCGATATCGAGGTGGCCAGTTGGACACCGTTGGTTCCGGAATCTTCGCGAATCGGAAATCTGGTGGCGCATGAACTAAGCAATACCCAGTTGCTCATTGAAGAAGGTCGCGCCATGCATCATTGCATTGCCAGTTATTTCTCTTTATGCTCTTCGGGTGATGCCTTCATTTTTTCGCTGAGAAACAACGGGGACGGAAAGCGACGCTCAACGCTCCACATTGGTTTGAGTGATGCAGGAATATTCACGATTCGCGAACATCGTGCATTTGCCAATCGGGAGCCGGATCAGGATTGCATTGATGCGGCATTCCAACTGGCCGATGCCTTGTCAGCTTTCTATCTGTCCTATCAGGAGCGCAGCCAACGCGCTTGCCGTGAAACCACGCCATCGGTAACCATAGTGCTTACCGAAATCGAAACATTTTAGTTGCAGCATGCCCGCCAACAAAAAGAAGCACACGCTCGCTCGCCAATGGGAACTTCTCAAGCGCTTACCTACCCGTGGAGCAGGCAAGACAGCCAGTGAATTGACACAAGAACTCCAGGTGGCTGGCTTTGATGTCAGCAAACGCCAAGTTGAGCGAGACCTGGGCGAACTGATGGATGCATTTGATCTGGAATGCAACAACGCGAGCATTCCCTATGGCTGGCGCTGGCTGCCCGGTGCGAGTTCTGACCTTGCTGGCATGACTTTGGCCGATGCCTTATCGCTAAGTCTGGTCGAAGACATGGTTAAACCCTTGCTGCCTGTCTCCATGCTGCAAGGGCTGGAATGCCGTTTTGCTCAGGCGAGAAAGAAACTAAACGATCTTGCAGTGGAAAACCCCAATGCAAGATGGTTAGATAAGGTTCGAACTATCCAGCCCACGCAGCCGCTTCTTGCGCCACAGATCAATCCGGAAATTCTCTATACGATTCAGGAATGCCTGTTAGCGGATGAAATTATTGATGTCGAATATCGGGGGGCTGATGCAGAGACTGCACATTCCCAGCGGTTACACCCATTGGGGCTAGTGACTCGCGGACAGATTACATATCTAGTGGCAACTGCCTGGGACTACAGCGACATACGACTCTATACCTTGCACCGCATTGCCCAGGCGAACCGAACCTATGAGCATTGCAAAAAACCTACCGGATTCAACTTGATGAAGTATCTAGAGAACGGTGCAATTCATTTCGGCAGCGGGAAAACCACTCGTCTGAAGGCCAAGGTGTCCGATTCTCTTGCGAGAATTTTGCTTGAGACGCCATTGTCCAAAGATCAGAAAATTGTTGGCAACAGACTGACAGCAACTGTGCTGGATACCTGGCAGCTTGAGTGGTGGATTCTCAGCCAGGGAGCAGCTATTACAGTGATCGCTCCAGTGGCCCTGCAGAAAACAATACGCAAAAGTCTGGAGGAGGCTCTAACTTTTTATGGGGCAGAATGCGATTGAAATAACCATGCCGAGGGATACGAATTGCGCTACAGGAGTCACAGAGCCAAAATGGAAAGTGGCCTTGGCAGAAGATTCAGACATTTCAGCCAATTATTAAAGATTACACCAATCAGTTTAGTTTTCGACTGACTACAGTTACTCAAAGGAGACATGCATGCATGAAACAGGCTGCTTCCCATCAAAATTGTTTGAAAAATGGGCTACAACCTATTCGGGTTGTGATGGAGGTGACATCGGTTCATTGAACAATAGATCAATTTGGTTCTGCGGGATCGAATGGGGTGGAGGGGATGAGGCAAACGTAGAGGCACTCAATACCATGTTTTCCAAGGATATGAGCATTCCTCCATCAGGCTACGACGACTGGAAGAATAACCTCTCTTGGATATTTAACTGGCAAGCAGTAAAACTACTTGCAGCGATTGATGGGAGGCAGATATCTGACTACAAATTGTTTGCCGAAGAAGTCAAACCGTTCACAGTTGGGAGTGGTGGATATTTCAAGATGAATATCTATCCCTTAGCGTTCAGAAATACTTCGCATGCGCATTGGGCATCAGAGTTTTCCCAAGCAACTGGCTTCAGCAATAAAGGAGCCTATATCGAGTGGATCAAGGATAGAAGGTTTCCTGTCATTAGGTCTTGGGTCGAGAAGCACACGCCTAAAGTTGTCATCTGCACCGGTATTACTTACATGACTGATTTTTATTCAGCTTTCAGCGACGAAGGCATGGTTGTCACAACTGATTATATCGACGACCGACAGTTGAGCTATGGGATGAACAAACAGGGCACCTTGATCGTTGTCATCCCGTTTATGGTTAACCGTCATGGACTCACCAGAAATGAGACTATCCAGAAGTTCGGTGGAAAAATTCGCGAATTGTTGAACAATTTTTCTGCATAAATTCGGCCTTGGCGGGGCGGCATCGAGCCTTTTATATGCCGAAAGTAGCATTGTTTCTGCTCATGACATTCGACCATCCTGTATTCGTTCCGAGAAAACTACGAACTACTGATCTACGCCTTTGAGGTTTGATTAGCACGCGGTAGCTGATGATATGGCTGAGCAAGCTAAAGAGCAGGTGATGGGCTTAAGTAGCGCCAACGCCATGTTCATCGACAGTCTCACTTGCTACAGGCACGTCGGTCGATTCGCCCGCACCTGACAGGTTCGGTGACATATCCTCCAGCTCCCGTATCCAAACTTCAAAGTATTTGAAGAATCGCTGAATCTGTAGCGTTCGACTGGAAGAAACATCGTTCCAGTCGCCTGAACGGCCATTGAGTGAGCGCAACGTCATCAGCAGGCCACGAGACAGACGGGCCAGTCGTGCTGGTTCAAAAACTGTTGTAGATGTTGAGTGGATTGTCATGACAAGCCTCTGAAAGTGTTTCGACACTGGAGAGCATACTGATGGCACGCGTCAAAACGTGACGCACTTGACCAATAGGTGCCAATTCTCAATTGCGTCACATTCTGACGTTGGCAATCAAATAATGGGCTCATCCTTAACAGCCCGATACTGCCATGCGCCTAATCTTCCTTGACACCGAAACAACCGGACTTACGCCAAAACTTGGCGACCGCATCGTCGAAATCGCCTGCGTCGAAACGATCAATGGCCTGCTAACAGGTCGCGAGCTTCACTATATTCTGAACCCCGAGCGCCCCATTCCAGCCTTCGCATCAGAAATTCTCGGCATCGCTGATGAAACCGTGCAGGGTAAGCCCAGATTTTCGGATATTACAAATGAACTGGCCGAGTTCATTGCGGCTGACGTTGTGGTTGCCCACAATGCACCCTTTGACATGGAATTTCTGCGGGAGGAGTTTGAATCAATTGGTAGGGATTTGGCGCATCTGTCTAATCCGGAGTTAGTAATCGATACGCTACCAACATTCCGCAAGCTTCACCCCGGAGAGCGTTGCAGTCTCGCTGCCCTGTGCGAGCGCTATAGCGTCTGCCTGTCGGATGGGGAAGGCTGGCACGGTGCATTGACCGATGCCAAGATGCTTGCGCGGTTGTGGCAAAAAATTGGTGCTGCATAGTGGCGACAGCGGTACAGTAAATGCTATACAAATGTTCGCCGCAAAAATGGCATCAATCACGATCACCTCTATGGGGAATGAGATGAACCAGCAGCAACAAATGCTAGACGACAATTTCAGCTTAGATACTCAGAACATGCAGTTGCTGCGTCCAAGGATTACGCTCACATTCGGCGACCATATTACGGTGATTTATTCGCACCTCTCGGTTTCCGGGCCATCGGTAAGTGTTTCATTAGAAGAGGGGGAGGAGGCTGCCCTTAAAGTCGCCCTCGATGAACTGAAACTGGATTTGCGCGAGATTGATCCCGTTGTTGAGTGCTTTCTGCCACTGCGGGATGTCCGCCTTTCACGTGGCATGGCCGGATCGTCAGGTGACAATGGTCAGATTACTCCTGCTCAAGTAACAGACTGCCTTGTCAAAGCGCGGACTGCCGCTGCGGATGTTTCTCCTGGTTGGGCAGGCACCCGTATTTGGGGTGACATATCTGAAATTGTAATTGACGGCACTCCAGTCAAGGCATCGATTCAGGCTCAAACCATTTCCGGCAACAAGTTTCGCGTCGAGGTATTAGAGGCTTTTTATATCCCAGATGTCGAATCTGCACGAATCGAGTTGCTGCGTGCCTGTGGCTTGAATGCGCCAACTTGGCAACATTTATCAATCGTGAATTACGTTGAGGCATTTACTACGAAAGATGAAAGGGAAACCGGCATCGCCACGGTACGCTTTGACAATCTCGGCGCGGAGATTGCCGTAAGCGCCGGAGGGCATGTCGTTGCCCTGGGTTTGATCACGGAAAATGGTGATGACCCAAAACGGTTGTTGCTGGAAGCGGATGTCTGGCTCAATAACAACGGATGGAATATTGAGCGGATACATTGTGGTATCAGGTTGCTGTGCAACGAATTATCCAGTGTCTGGTACAGCAGTTTGGATGCCAATGTTTCCATGCCGGTAAGTTTTCCGGATGATCCAGCAGTATCGATGGCGCTTCGAGATGAGCTGCTATGCTCTGACAGGTTGCTGAAATCGACATGTCGCTAGCGGCAACAGGTAAATAAAATATGTTGCGATTTCGAATAAATCGCAACATATTCAATCAACCGCTTGTCGCCACTCCATCAAGCTGCAACGTCAGGCTTGATCGGCACAATCTTGCTGTCACCCTTTTTCCACACGTCCAATAGGTCGGCCCACTGTTGCATCATCGTGGCCCTATTTTTTAGATAGTCGGCATGGTTGTAGGTGCGGCGAACAGAGTTGGGTTCCTCATGTGCGAGTTGTCGCTCGATCCAATCCGCTGAATACCCCATTTCATTCAGGCGCGTGCTGCCTGTCGTTCTGGTGGCATGCGGGCTAAACTTTCCGCCCCAGCCAAGGACATTCAACATTTGCCGAAATGAAGCCGCGACCATAGGCTTGGCGCGGTTGTCACGGTGGGGGAATAGATGCTTTTTGTCACCCGTGATGGTCAGCATTCCACGAAGTAGCTTTACGGCTTGATGCGGCAAGGGAATCAGATGCTCCTTGCGCTTTTTCATCCGCTCAGGGGGAATTCGCCAGAGTGCTGCGTCAAGGTCGAATTCCGCCCATTCCGCTTCGACCACTTCGGAAGGACGCGCCAGTGTCAGCCACATGAGATTGAAAGCGCATTGAGTTTGATAATTGCCGCCGTGACCGTCGATGTCCAGCAGCAGCTTACCAATCTCAACCGATGAAAGCGGTCGCTTGTGTTGTGTTTTGTTGGGCGGCAAGTACTTACGTACCGGATAAACTGGGTCGGAATCCACCCGTAGCGTGGAAGCCGCGAATTCGAAAATGCCGGACATTGTTCGTTTTGCTTCGTTGGCAACGGATATTCCATTGTCGCTCGCTGAGCGTTGCAGAATATTGAGAATGTGTGCAGGAACGATCTGCCGAACTGGCAGCTTCCCGATATGGGGAAAAACCACTCGCGTCAGCATGTCGAGTCGGCGCTTCTTGGTAATGTCTTCCCAGTCTTTCAGCGCAAGCCATTCTTTGGCGATAGCTTCAAACGTGTTGGCATGCTCTTGGCCGGACTGGATTCGATCAAGTCGCTTTTGCTGCGCCGGATGAACACCCTGCTTGACGAGCTTGCGGGCCGCTTCAGTTTCTTCCCGCGCTTCCTTGAGCGACAGCTCGGGATAGCTGCCCATAGCATAGCGATTTTCTTTCCCGCCAATCCGATATTTCCAGCGCCACAATTTTGATCCGCCCGGCATCACCTCAAGGTATAAGCCTCCGCCGATGGCAAGTTTGTATGCTTTGGCGGCGGGCTTGGCTGCACGCAAGGCAGCATCGCTAATTCCCCGCTTGGGGGCACGGACTGCAATGTGAGTGGGGGCATGCTGGGGGTCGCCATCGCCAGCACTGGTGAGGGTTTCAAGGTTATTAGGGGGCATGGTTCCTCCGGTCGGTGGGGGCACGTTTCCTATATGCCCCCAATCATGCCCCCAGCCTTGCCGGATGTCAATGAACACTCACGAACAGAAGCGATCATAGAATCCACTGTTTTCAATGTGTTAGGCGATATTAAAAACACCGACGAACACCTGAAAACAGCTATTTTGGCTTAGACGTTAAACAAGAAGTTCATCAAGTCCCCATCGGCCACCACATACTCTTTGCCTTCCACGCGCATTTTGCCAGCTTCTTTGGCTTTGGCTTCGCCACCGCAGGCAACAAAATCAGCATAGGCAATCACTTGGGCGCGGATAAAGCCGCGTTCAAAGTCGGTGTGAATCACGCCAGCGGCTTGGGGGGCGGGGTCGGCGTCGTGGAGGGTCCGCGCGCGGACCTCGTTCGCCGCAGCGGTGAAGTAGGTCTGCAAG
>RRZU012347204.1_pt1 | contig 16662 bp, 14 predicted proteins | sample 2165561 | NCBI WGS metagenome assembly RRZU01 (sample SAMN10456909, study PRJNA506462) | wastewater metagenome | isolation source: wastewater sludge | place: USA: Moscow, Idaho
AGATTTTTCAGGCAGCCTTTAATCCAATCGTGAATCATGGCGCGATTCGCGGTTTTAAATCCGCATCGGCATCACGATATATTTAAAATTCGGATTTTCGGGAATGGTAAAGAGTGTAGAGCGGTTAGCATCACCAAATGCCAATTGCAAATCATCGGCATGCACGTTACGCAATACATCCATCAAATAGCTGATGTTGAAGCCCACCTCCAGCTCGCCGCCTTGATAGGCGATTTCCAGCTCTTCCTGCGCCTCTTCCTGTTCGTTGTTGCTACATAAAACGCGCATCACGCCTGGATTGAGCTGCAAACGCACACCACGGAATTTTTCGTTGGCCAAAATTGCCGCCCGCTCCAGCGCACCCAGCAACTGAACACGACCCACCAAGAAAATTTTATCGTTATCCAGCGGAATCACGCGGTTGAAATCAGGGAATTTGCCATCTACCACTTTGCTTACAATCACGGTGTCGTTGCAGCGGAAACGCACCTGATTATTGAGTAATTCCACGGTAATCGGTTCGCTCGGCTGATTTAACAGTTTAAACAGCTCCAGCACGGTTTTGCGCGGCAAAATCACTTCTCCCTTGGGCAAATCGGCATCAATGGTGGTGCCGGAATAGGCCAAGCGGTGGCCATCGGTAGCCACTAAGCGGAGTTGGTCGCCTTCCACCTGCATCAACAGGCCGTTGAGATAATAGCGGATATCCTGCACAGCCATGCTGTATTGCACTTGCGACAGCATGTTTTTAAACGCTTCCTGCGGCAGGCTGAACGCGGTACTCACTTCTTCACCCACACTCATCAGCGGAAAATCTTCAGCCGGCAGTGTTTGCAAATTAAAACGGGATTTTCCCGCCTTGAGAGTAAGCCGGTTTTGCGCCCAATCCAAAGCCACCATTGAACCCTCGGGCAGCGCGCGCAGAATGTCTTGCAGCTTTTTGGCATTGGTGGTGATGCGGAAATCTTCGGCATCGCTGTGCGGCCCGCCGGTATTGATTTGGATTTCCAAGTCGGTAGCCAAAATATTGGTTTTGCCGTGCACGTTTTCAAGCAAGACATTAGATAAAATCGGCAGCGTGTGACGACGCTCGACAATACCGGTCACGGCTTGCAACGGCTTGAGCAGCGCATCGCGTTCGGCTTGTAAAATCAACATATCGCTTATCCCTTCGGGCGGAATTAGTTTTGAATCAGAATTAATAATTTTTCATAATCTTGAGCCACTTCAGCATCTTCGTCACGAAGTTTGGCCACGGTTTTTACGGCGTGCATTACGGTGGTATGGTCACGGCCGCCAAAGCCCTCGCCAATGGCGGGCAGGCTCATATTGGTCAACTCTTTAGTGAGGCTCATCGCTATCTGGCGCGGCCGGGCAATGTTGCGACTGCGTTTTTTGCCGATAATATCACTGATTTTGATGTGATAATATTTGGCCGCCACATCCATAATCAAATCAAGCGTAATCGGCTTATACACGCTGGCAACAATGTCTTGCAACGATTCTTTCGCCAAATCAATATCAATCGGCTTACCGAGAAAGCGGCTGCTGGCGCTGACGCGATTAAATGCGCCCTCCAGCTCACGCACATTCGAGCGCACCAGATTGGCAATAAAGAAAGCCGCCTGCTCATCCAGTTCCACACCAACAATATCGGCTTTTTTCTGCAAAATCGCCACACGCATTTCCAGCTCAGGCGGCTCCAACTCCAGCGTCAAGCCCCATGAAAAGCGCGACTTCAGGCGCTCATCCATGTCTTTGATGTTTACCGGCAACACATCGCAAGTCAGAATCAACTGTTTTTTTTCGTTGTGGAAATGTTCATACAGATAGAAAAACTCTTCCATCGTACGGTCTTTGCCCTTAATAAACTGAATATCGTCGATGATCAGCAAATCGTAATTGCGGTATTGTTGCTTAAACGCATCATATAAATTATTACGCACGGCATTCATAAAGCTGCGGATGTATTCATCCGAATGCATATAGCGTACTTTGGCATCAGAATTGCGCTTCAGCAATTCATTACCAATGGCCTGCACCAAATGGGTTTTACCCAAACCGGTACTGCCGTACAGAAAAAAGGGATTGTAGCCACCTGGGTTTTCGGCAATGGATTGGGCAGCGGCGGCGGCAATGCGGTTACCCTTGCCTTCCACCAGCGTTTCAAAAGTATAGTCTGAAGACAGGTTGGTTTTCTGATAACGCTGGCTATCATATTCTTCTTGCTTAACCGACTTGGCTTTTGCCACCGGCTTGGGCTTTGCCTGCGGTTCGGCATGATTTTGCGCGGGCAGCGACACCTTCGGCAAGCCCTTCATCCGCTCGGCGATAATATCTTTAGCGTCTTTTTTGTTGTTTTGCGGCGCATCTTGTTGCGCTTGCGGTACCACCGCCTCCGGCACAGCTTCCGCCATAACCAAAACTTCGCCCTTGCCAATTTTCAGCAGCAAAGTCGACTCTTTCGGCGCCAAAATTTCACGTGCCGCTTCAAGTTTGGCACCATATTGCGAACGCAAGAGGTTCAGCGAAAACTGGTTTTTGGCATAAACCACCCACGCACCATCCTCCTCGCCCACGGTCAACGGGGCGATAATCATATTGAATTGCTGTTCGCTCAATTCAGCGTGGAGAAGGCGCAGACACTGCGGCCAGAATTCTGCTAACGTCATGATAATAATGATTCATTTCTATATTCAACTGTCAACTTGCCACCAAGATACCCGGCTTTTCCGGCCAGGCGGGCACGGAGGCAGAAAGACTTCGGGATTATACCGAATTTCCCCCCACGCCGCTATGGTACCGCCAATAAAACAAATTTCGACTCAAACTGCACACAGGCAATTAAATTGATTGACAAAATAGCCAAAATCAGGTGTAATTTGCGGTTTGATTTGACACAAATTTTTAGGAAACAACATGAAACGCACTTATCAACCCTCCGTTACCCGCCGCAAACGTACGCACGGCTTCTTGGTACGCTCCAAAACCCGTGGCGGTCGCGCCGTATTGGCCGCCCGTCGTGCCAAAGGTCGCAAACGCTTGGCCGTATAATGTGGATAATTGCTTTGGCAAACAATATCGCTTATTAAAAACGGATGATTTTTCATCCGTTTTTGCATTGAGACGGCAACGCAGCCGCTCCTTGTTGCAGGTATTGGAATCGGGCGACAACCTGCTCAATCATGCACGGCTCGGCCTGGTGGTTAGCAAAAAGGCCGCCAAGCGGGCAAATGCACGTAATTATATGAAGCGTGTTATCCGAGAATGGTTTCGCTGCCACCGCCACCAGCTTCCCCCGCACGACTTTGTCGTGCGCGTCCGGCAGCGTTTCGGAGAAGAACAGGCGGCAGATGCGCGGGCACAGCTTGCACAATTAATGTTGCGCCGCTAGATTATGTTTGCAAAAATACTGCTCGGCCTGATCCGCTTTTACCAATACGCCATCAGCCCGATGCTGCCGCCGCGCTGCCGCTATACCCCTACCTGTTCCCAGTATGCCGTTGAATCCGTGCGCAAATACGGGGCATGGAAAGGGGGCTGGCTGGCACTGAAACGCATCGTGCGCTGCCACCCGTTTGGCGGAAGCGGCCACGATCCGGTTCCCTAAAACGCTTGAATCACTGCCGCTGCGGCACCCGCTGCAGCGGCGCTACGCGGAAACAACCTGCGCGCCCGCGCGCGCCCATCAGGAAAACAACTTATGGATTTTAAAAGACTCACCGTCTTTTTTGCCGTGACACTGGCCATTCTGCTGGCCTGGGAAACCATGTTCCCCGCAGCAAAAAATACACCCCAACCCGCACAAACCGCTGCGGTTGCCCAAGCCAAGGAAAACGAAGCGTCTCTCAGCTCCGTTGTGCCGGTGGTGGTGACTACCGACGTTTTGAAAGCCGTTATCGATGAAAAAAGCGGCGACTTGCGCCAGCTCACCCTGCAGAAATACAACGCCAGCAGCGATGAAACCAAAGATTTCCAATTGTTTGGCGACACTAAAGCCTACACCTATGTCGCCCAATCGCAATTGCTCAACGCCGGCGGCCAGTTTCTGCTGAAAGACGTTCCCTTTCAGGCAGCGCAAAAGCAATACACCCTCAACGGCGATAAAGTGGAAGTGCGCCTGAGCGCGCCGGAAACCAACGGCCTGAAAATCGACAAGGTATACACCTTTACCAAAGGCAGCTACCTGATTAATGTACGTTTCGACATCACCAACCAAAGCGGCGCGCCGGTAAAACTTGGTGCAGCCTACCGCATTCTGCGCGACGGCTCCACGCCCGAAGGCGAAAGCTACTTCAACCACACCTATACCGGCCCCGTGGTGTACACGCCCGAAGGCAAATTTGAAAAAGTATCCTTCAGCGATTTGGACGACGACCTCAAATCAGGCCGCGATCAGGCCGATTACGTGCGCCGCACCAACTCCGGCTGGGTAGGCATGATCCAGCACTACTTCATGGCCACCTGGATTCTGCAACCGAAAGACGGCGCCAGCGTATGCGGCACCGGCGTTTGCCAGATGGATGTAAAACGCCGCGAATCTGACCACCTCTACTCCGCCGGCGTGCGCGTGCCCGCAGTCACCGTTGCCCCCAACGCCACCCAAGTGTTTGACATCAACCTCTATGCCGGCCCGCAAACATACAGCGTTATCAACAAACTGGCCGACAACCTGCACCTGGCAAAAGATTACGGCAAAGTCCACATCTTCGCCTCACCGCTGTTCTGGTTGCTCGACAAGCTGCACGGTCTGGTGCACAACTGGGGCTGGGCGATTGTGTTGCTGACCATTATCGTGAAAATCGTCCTGTTTCCGCTCACCAACGCCTCTTACCGCTCGATGGCAAAAATGCGCGCCGTTGCGCCGCGCCTGCAAGCCCTGAAAGAGCAGCACGGCGACGACCGCATGGCCTTGCAACAAGCCATGATGAAAATGTATAAAGACGAAAAAATCAACCCGCTGGGCGGCTGTCTGCCCATGCTGTTGCAAATTCCCGTTTTCATCGGCCTGTATTGGGCATTGTTTGCCTCAGTAGAGCTGCGCCAAGCGCCGTGGATCGGCTGGATTCAAGACTTGGGCCGCACCGATCCCTACTTCATTCTGCCGATTATCATGACGGTAACGATGTTTATCCAAACCTCGCTCAACCCGCCGCCCACCGACCCGATGCAGGCGAAAATGATGAAAATCATGCCGCTGATTTTCTCAGTGATGTTCTTCTTCTTCCCTGCCGGCTTGGTGTTGTATTGGGTAGTCAACAACATCATCACCATCGGCCAGCAATGGTACATCAACAAAAGCATCGAGAAGCAACGTAAAAACGGCGTAGTCGTATCCTGATACACAAACTGCCACAAAACAAAAGCTGCCTGAACCGGGCAGCTTTTTTTATGACACAAATTTTATGACACTATGACACAAAGAATATAAACAAAAAGGCTACCTGAAAATTTCTTTTCAGGTAGCCTTTCGGGTTTGATTACATCAAACCCAAAGCACGCAATGCCACAATTCCCGTGGCCGCCGAAAACATGGCGCCGAATGTGGTGATGCCCATAATATTCGCTGCCGCCACATCATTGCCGCCCATTGTTTTCGCCATCACATAGCTGGCCGCCGCCACCGGCGTGGTGGTCATCAAAAACAACACACCCATTTCCATGCTGTTCAGGTCAAAGGCCAACCCCACCGCTACTGCCACCAGCGGTGCCGCCAACAAACGACCGATACTCGCCTGCAACGACACGTCCGACATGCGCACCATCGACTTCACATCAAACGTCGCCCCCGCACAAATTAGCGCCAGCGGCAGTGCCAGATTGGCCACATACTTGCCCGTCTGCATCAGCGTAGGCGGCAAAGCAATATTCATGCCCTGCAAGGCCATCGCCAGCGCAATGCCGATAATCAGCGGGTTTTTAGCAATTTTCACCATCATATCGCCCATGCGCTGCCAGCGCGAGCCTTCACCCGAACGGTTGAGCGTAATCACCGACAGCACATTAAGCAAAATCGTAACCACGCCCACATACACCGCCGCCACCGCCACTCCCTGCGCGCCGTAGGCATTATCAACAAAAGTCAAACCGGCAATACCCAGATTGCTGCGGAACACACCCTGCACAAACACGCCCTTGTCGCGCACTGCCGGCACAAATTTCCACGCATACAGCTCCGCGCCCAAATACAGCACCAACACCGACACCAAACCTGCCGACACCAGCTTCACCTGCCAACTGTGATCCGCACTCTGCCCCATCAAACTGATAAACAGCAGCACCGGCAAACCATAATTAAACACCAATCGCGAAGCCTGAGCACAAAAATGCGCATCCACCTGACCCATACGGCGTAAGGCCCAGCCGCCGCCCAACAACAAGGCATACGGCAGCGTTACCGACAACGCAAACAGCAGCGCCTCCAAAAATCCCGAAGCCATCATTCTCTTTCCCATCCAATCCAACCCGCATCATACGCCTTCGCCCTGCCCGCCGCAAACCCGCCGCCATCAAAACATGATACCATTTCATCCAAGCCCGTTTTCCGGCTGTTCCCACTGCCCACACGCATTCAGGTAGCCCACTCCATGACCGAACCCACCCTGCATCTCATCGCCGTCGCGCTTGCCGCCGCCCTGTTCAGTATCCTTATCACTTGGCTGTTGTTAAAAAACACACACCAAACCGCCCAACAAGCGCAACGCGAACAGCATCAGGCCGAACAACACGCTCTGCAAAACGAGCTGGCCGAGCGCACCCAGCAATACCGCTTCGCCGCACAAGAACAGGCCGAAGCCGAAGAAGCCCTGAGCGCCCTGCAACACCAACACCAACACACCCAAACCGCGCTGGCCACCGCCGAAGCCATCAACCGCCAGTTGCCGCCGCTGCAAGACGAATTGCAACAAAGCCGCAATCGCGCCCAAGATTTGCAAACACAAATGCAGGAGCTGCACAGCCGTTTATCCGCTGCGCGCCAGCACATTGAAAGCCTGCAAGACCGCGAGCAAGAATTAGGCCACCTGAAAAACGATTACAGCCAATTGCAACAACACTTGTCCGACCTGCAGGTGCGCAACGAACGCCTGCACACCCAAATCGAGCAGGAGCGGCAAGCCCAAAACGAAAAGCTTGCCCTGCTCACCGAAGCACGTCAAAGCCTGTCCGACCAGTTTCAAAACCTCGCCAACAATATTCTTGAAGAAAAAAGCAAAAAATTCACCGAACACAACACCGAAAGCATCAACCGCCTGCTCACGCCGCTGGGCGAGCGCATGGGGCAGTTTAGCCAGCTCGTGCAAACCACCTACGAAAAAGAAGCCAAAGAGCGGCTCACCCTCGAAAACGAGCTCAAGCGCCTGCAAAGTCTCAACACCCAACTGCACACCGATGCCAAAGCGCTCACACAAGCGCTCACCGGCACACAAAACAAAACCCAGGGCAACTGGGGCGAAATGATTCTGGAAACCGTGCTCGAAAACTCCGGCCTCACCAAAGGGCGCGAATACATTGTGCAGGCCGCTGCCAATCGTACAGAAGAAGACGGCAGCACCCGCCGCCTCCAGCCCGATGTATTGGTGAACCTGCCCGACCACAAACAAATCGTCATCGACAGCAAAGTGTCGCTCACCGCCTACGTGCGCTACACCCAGGCGCAAACGCCCGCTGAAGCCGAGCAAACACTGGCCGCGCACGTCGCCAGCATCCGCGCGCATATCAAAGGCCTCTCGCTCAAGCAATACAGCGAGCTCGACGGTGTGAACACACTCGATTTCGTGTTCATGTTCATCCCCGTCGAACCCGCCTATTTGCTGGCGCTGCAACACGACAACCACCTTTTCCAAGAATGCTTCGACAAACGCATCATGTTGGTCGGCCCCAGCACACTCCTGGCCACTTTGCGCACCGTGGCCAACATCTGGCGCAACGAGCAGCAAAATCAAAATGCGCTTGCCATTGCCGAAGAAGGTGGCAGGCTTTATGACAAATTTGTCGGCTTTGTAACCACTTTAGAAAACGTCGGCAAAAACATCGAACAGGCACAAAGCCAGTACCAGGCAGCCTACAAACAGCTTTCCGAAGGACGCGGCAATCTGGTCAACCGTGCCGAAAAACTACGCAAACTGGGCGTAAAAGCCAGCAAACAACTGGAAAAATCACTCGCCGAACAAGCACAGGCTCACGCGCCTGCTTTGCCGCAGGAACAGGCAAGCGGCATCGGTCATGAGGAACATGAGGAAGAAGAAAGCGTTTAGAACGCTGTCGGCAGGCTACCTGAAACCCGCACCACCGCCACAAACACAAAATACACAATATTTTTCAATACATTGAAGCCTCTGCCACACAAACCGCTTGCATTTTCGCCTTATCCGTCGGATGCTTTCGTTATCGTTTTTTCTGGATAACCCACGAATCTCTAGCGAAAGGAAGCAGCATGAGCGATCTGATTAACCGCATGCGCGATGCCATCCCCAACGGCGCCAGCGTCATGTGCGACTGGTTTGCCCAAAGCGCACAAAACGCCGTTATCACAAGCACCGATGGTCGTGAAATCATTGATTTTTGCGGCGGCATCGGCGTATTAAACGCCGGCCACCGCCACCCGAAAGTGGTTGAAGCTGTGAAAGCCCAGCTCGACAAATTTACCCATACCGCCTTCCAAATCGTGCCCTACGCCAGCTATATCGAGCTGGCCGAAAAAATCAATACTTTGGTGCCCGTTGGCGGCAAAGCGAAAACCCAGTTTTTCTCCACCGGCGCAGAAGCAGTTGAAAACGCAGTAAAAATCGCCCGCGCCCATACCAAACGAGAAGCCGTCATCGCCTTTGGCGGTGCGTTTCACGGGCGCACCATGATGACGCTGGCGCTCACCGGCAAAGTGTTTCCCTATCAGGCCGATTTCGGCGCCATGCCTGCGGGCGTATTCCATGCACTCTATCCTGCCGAAACCCAAAACATCAGCGTGGCCGATGCCGTTAAAAGCATCAAACGCATTTTCAAAAGCGATGTCGCGCCGTTTAACGTGGCCGCCATTATTCTCGAAGCAGTGCAGGGCGAAGGCGGCTTCAATGTCTGCCCGCCCGAATTCATGCGCGCCATCCGCGAAATTTGCGACGAGCACGGCATCGTAATGATTGTCGATGAAGTGCAATCGGGCTTCGGCCGCACCGGAAAACTGTTTGCCGTTGAGCATTACGACGTGCAGCCCGACATCATCACCATGGCCAAAAGCATTGCCGACGGCTTCGTATTGAGCGGCGTGTCGGGCAAGGCGGAAATCATGGATGCACCGCGCAAAGGCGGCCTCGGCGGCACCTATGCGGGCAACCCCCTCAGCATCGCGGCGAGCTTGGCGGTGTTAGAGCTGTATGAAGAAGAAAACATTCCAGCCAAAGCGCAAGCGCTGGGCGACAAACTGAAACACTTCCTCGCTGGCCTGAATGCGCCCGAAATCACTGAAATCCGCGGCTTAGGCTCAATGGTGGCGGTGGAGTTCGGCGACGACGAGCAGCCCAACAGCGATTTTGCCGCCAAAGTGCAGCAAGCCGCCATGCAAAACAATTTACTGCTGCTCACCTGCGGCGCACACGGCAACGTTATCCGCTTCCTGTATCCGCTTACCATCGAAGACGCACTGTTCGACCGCGCCTTGAATATCATCGGCAAAGCTTTCGAGCAGGCGCGCCAAGCATAAAGGCTACCTGAAAGGATATTTATGAAAAGCATACAGGCATTATTGGCACATCCCGATGTGGGCTTCAGCAAACAAAACAACCACTTCGCCGTAACCAACCCCGCCACCGGCGACACCATCGCCTATGTGAAAAAAACCAGCACCGACGAATTAAACGCCATCATTGCCCGAGCCGCTGCCGCACAAAAAACCTGGGCAGCAAAAACCGCCCTTGAGCGTGCCGATGTTTTGTGGCGCTGGCATGACTTACTCAAAGCCAACAAAGAAAACCTCGCTGTCATCATGACACAGGAGCAAGGCAAAAGCTTGGCCGAGTCGCGCGGCGAAATAGATTATGCCGCCAGCTTTGTGCGCTGGTTTGCCGAAGAAGCCCGCCGCATCGATGGCGACATCATCACCAGTGTGAAGCCCACGCAAAAAATATTGGTCATCAAACAGCCCATCGGCGTCACCGCCGCCATCACGCCGTGGAATTTTCCCGCCGCGATGATCACGCGCAAAGCCGCACCGGCGCTCGGCGTGGGCTGCGCCATGATTGTAAAGCCCGCCACGCTCACGCCACTTAGCGCCTACGCGCAAGCCGTATTGGCCTATGAAGCAGGCGTGCCGCCAGATTTGTTTGTGATTGTAAACGGCAGCGCAACCGAAATCAGCCAGACCTTCGCCAGCAACGACATCATCCGCAAAATCAGCTTCACCGGCTCCACCGAAGTGGGCAAAACCATCTTCCGCAGCAGCGCCGAGCACATCAAAAAGCTCAGTTTAGAGCTGGGCGGCAACGCGCCCTTCATCGTGTTTGACGATGCCGATTTGGACAAAGCCGTTGAAGGCGCGATGGCAAGCAAGTTCCGCAACAGTGGCCAAACCTGCGTTTGCACCAACCGCGTGTATGTGCAAAGTGGCGTGTATGAAGAATTCTGCCGCCGTTTGGCCGAAAAAGCCGCCGCATTGAAGCTGGGCAACGGGCTCGAAGACGGTGTGCAGCAAGGCCCGCTGATTGAAGAGAAAGCCGTGCAGAAAGTGGAAGAACATATTGCCGATGCGCTCGCCAAAGGCGCAGAGTGCCTCACCGGCGGCAAACGCAGCACATTGGGCGGCACCTTCTTCGAGCCGACCGTATTGAAAGGCGTGACCCAAGATATGCAGGTAGCGCACGACGAAACCTTCGGCCCGCTCTGCCCCGTATTCAAATTCGAGACCGAAGCGCAAGCCATCGCCAGCGCCAACGACACCGAATTCGGCCTCGCCAGCTACGTATTCACCGAAAGTAGCGCCCGCCAATGGCGCGTGGCCGAAGCGCTCGAATACGGCATGGTGGGCATCAATACCGGCCTGATCAGCAACGAAGCCGCACCCTTCGGCGGCGTGAAACTGAGCGGGCTGGGTCGCGAAGGCAGCAAATACGGTGCAGAAGAATATCTGGAGTTGAAATACATGTGCCTTGATTTGTCGTGATGCCGTGAGGCTACCTGAAAACTAAAGGCTACCTGAAAACTAAAGGCTACCTGAAAACTAAAGGCTACCTGAAAACTAAAGGCTACCTGAAAACCGCCGCCCCGCTGTTCAAACAGGCGGGGCGGCGGTTTTCAGGTAGCCTTTGTAAAACACCCTTATTGCGGACGGCAAGCCACCATATAGTTAACATCCGTGTTGTCGCTCAGGCGGTAGATTTTCGTCAGCGGATTGTATTCCAAACCTTTATTATCGACTATATCCAGCCCCGCTTGGCGACACATGCGCGCCAGCTCGGCGGGGGTAATGAATTTCTGCCAGTCGTGCGTGCCACGGGGCATCAGCCCGAGTACATATTCTGCACCGATAATGGCATGAACATAAGACTTCGGGTTGCGGTTGATGGTAGAAAAAAACACGACACCGTCTGGTTTCACCAAGCGGGCGCAAGCGCGTACGATGCTGGCGGGATCGGGCACGTGCTCCATCATTTCCATGCAGGTAACCACATCAAACGCATGCGGCATTTCTGCCGCCAAATCTTCTACGCTCACACAACGGTAATGGACATTTTCCACACCCTGCTCCATTGCGTGCAACTTAGCGATTTTCAGCGATTTTTCGGCCATATCCACGCCAATTGCGGTTGCCGCACCGGCTTTGGCAATGCTTTCGGTGAGAATGCCGCCGCCGCAGCCCACATCCAATACTGTTTTGCCCGCCAGCTTGCCCAAGCTGTCGATATAGCCCAAACGCAAAGGGTTGATGTCGTGCAACGGTTTGAATTCGCTGCTCATATCCCACCATTTGTGTGCCAACTGGCTGAATTTTTCGATTTCCGAAGCGTCCACATTCGGCCGGCTTTCTGTTTGCTGTTCTTGGCTCATGTTTGGGTTTCCGCATTTGAAGTAATGACCACTATTTTACTATAAACGGAAGGCTGCCTGAATATTGTTTTCAGGTAGCCTCCGGCGTGTTTTTATTCTATTTTCTGCAACAGGGCAAATCCTTCACCACGGCTACGCGGGCGGGCGCCCTGCCAGATTTTTGCCCAGCCTTCGGGCGGCATACTGTTTAAAGCCTGTTGCACCAACCGATAACGGCAGGCCGCATCATCTACATGCAGCGATACATTGCCGTATTGCGACCAAGCCAGCCGTGCCGTGTGCGCTTCGGCGGCCACGGCCACGCACGCTTGCGGTGACAGCGGCAGCTTGTTCATCTGCGCCACTACCGGTTGATAGCTTTTGGCCGCATTGAGCCACGGCAGAAACAGTGTCATCAGCAAAGCCCACACCAACGTCATCCCTGCCGCCCAATTGGTCACTGCCTGGCGGCCGCGAATATGCTGACGCGTAATCGCCCACAGCCACACCGGCGTGAACGACACAGCCACAATCATCGGTATCCATTTGATGCGTGGCTCGTAAAACGGGCTGAAATAAGCAGCGCGCTCGGCCAGCTTTTCCGGCCAGCCGTAATTCATGGCAAAAAAGCCCAACCATAAAAATAAGGCCAGCAATCCGAAAGTCATGATGCCAAACCAGTTTAAAAAAGCAGCCACACCACGGCGCAAACTATCGAGATTGGCTGCACCCAACAAAGCCAATGGCGGCAACAGCCACACCAGATAGTCTTGATTCTGATGCGGCGCCACCGCCAGCAAAGCCGAAGCCACTGCCAGCCACACCAGTGCCAACACACCCCAGTCGTATTCAAGCAGCCTGCGGTTGTAGGCCGTCCACCCCGCCAACAACCATGCCGGAAAAGTAAACCATAAAATATTACGCGCATAATAAAGCAGAGAAAAATCCGCCCGCAATGTTTCCAGCCCACCGAAAACGCCGAACATATAACGGTTTTGCCATAAGGCAAACACTGCTTCATTAGATTTGTACAGCGCATAAGGATACAGCCATGCCAGCGGCAAGCCCACGGCCAGCGTACCCACTAAAGACACATAATAGCGTTTATACTGCCACTGCCGGCTGCACACCAGCGCGCACGCCGCCAACAACAACACCGCCGGCACCAGCAAACCTGCCGACCATGCCAACAAGGCCACGCCGATGCCCAGCAGCAGCGAGGCCATAATCACCCGCGTTTTCGCCAGCGATAAGCCGTATAACACCATACCCAAAGCCGCAAATACCACCGACATGCCGCCGAGCATGTGCCCCATCATAATCAAACCGGGCGAGCCGATCAAAATCAGCACCACACTGCGGCCGTGGTGCCGCCCTAAAAAGCGGTAGCCCGCCATGCCGCAACACATCAAACCCAGAGCGGTAAAAGCCACCGTAGCAAAACGCGCCGCCGAATAGGCATCGGCCACCGCCGGCGACAATAAAGCTTTAAAACCGGCCGCCACCCAAAGATACACTGGCGACACTTCGAAATAAGGCTGCCCCAGCACCGTAGGCAACCAAATGCCGCCGTCGTTCAGCTCGGCCACAGCCTCAAACACTGCCGGCTCGGCATTCCACAAATCGTGTGAAAACACGCCCGGCCACAGCCAAGCAAAGGCCAGCAGCAGCAAAAGCCACGGCTTTTCATAGGAGGGCGCCACGCGGCGCAATTCGGGTGGTGTGTAAGTGAGCATACGTATTGATACTTCCGGGATAAACGGGACAAGTGTAACAAATTAACGCTGCAATTGGGCGGCGGCAACACATTTGGCAGACAAAAGGCTACCTGAAAAAGCAAAAAGGCCGCCGAAGCAGCCTTTTATACACAACAAACGATTAGCGTTTGAAGATATTGCCGAATTTTTGGTTGAATTTATCCACGCGACCGGCAGAGTCGACGATTTTTTGTTTGCCGGTATAGAACGGATGGCATTCTGAGCACACCTCGATGCTGAAGTCGGTTTTGCTCATGGCAGATTTGGTCACGAATTTGTTACCGCAAGAGCAGGTAACATTTACATCGTGGTAATTAGGATGAATATCTTGTTTCATGATGGTTCCTTAAGTTAGCGGGTATAGGGGTTTTGCCTATACTTCAAAGACAAGGCGCGTATTATCGCAAGCACTTGTTGTTTTGGCAAGTTTTATCTTGCCTGCCTCCTGTTTAGGCAGCCTGAATGACACAGGCTGCCTGAAGCGTCAGCTAAATATGGGGCGGATGGCGGCCATATCAAGCCTTGCCGCTTCAACCTCTGCGCCAGGTGGTGCCGCCGGCGCCATCTTCCAAAATAATGTTTTCAGCGTTGAGCAGATCGCGGATGCGGTCGGATTCGGCCCAGTTTTTATCGGCACGCGCCTGTTTGCGCTGGGCAATCAGTGTTTCGATTTCTTCATTGCTAAGGCTACCTGAAACACTACCGCCTTGCAAAAATTCGGTCGGATCGCGTTGCAGCAGGCCGATGATGCCGGCGAGCGCCTTCAAGCAACCTGCCAGTTGCGCATCGCTGGTTTTGTTCATTTCGTTGGCCATTTCAAATAAGACGGCCAAGGCTTCCGCCGTGCCAAAATCGTCGTTCATGGCGGCGAAGAAGCGGCGGGTGTAATCGTTAGCGTGTTCGCTCACGGCAAAATCAGCGGGGGCAGTGTGCTTCAGGGCGGTGTAAAGACGGGTAAGCGCACCTTTGGCATCGTCGAGATGCGCATCAGAATAATTCAGCGGGCTACGGTAATGCGCGCGCAAGATGAAAAAGCGCACCACTTCGGCATCGTATTTTTCCAGCACTTCGCGGATGGTAAAAAAATTGCCCAGCGATTTCGACATTTTTTCGTTATCCACACGGATAAAACCGTTGTGCAGCCAATATTTTACGTGGCTTTCGATAACACGCCCCTGAGCGTTGTGGCTGCACTGGCCACCGTGTGCGCCGCAACTTTGGGCGATTTCGTTTTCATGATGCGGGAATTGCAAATCGGCACCACCGCCGTGAATATCAAACGAATTGCCAAACAATTTTTCGCTCATGGCCGAGCATTCAATGTGCCAGCCGGGGCGGCCGTTGCCCCACGGGCTTGGCCAAAAATCGGCTTCGTTGGGCTTGGCGGCTTTCCACAAAACGAAATCGAGCGGATCGCGCTTGAAGCTGTCTACTTCCACGCGTTCACCGGCACGCAAATCATCGAGATTTTTGCCGGAAAGCTGGCCGTAGGCAGGAAACTCGCGCACGGCGTAGTAAACGTCGCCATTGTCGGCAGCATAGGCTTTACCGTTTACAATCAGGCGTTCAATCATTTCAATCATCTGTGCCACGTTTTCGGTGGCTTTCGGCTCAACATCGGGGCGAATCACGCCCAGCGCGGCGGCATCTTCGTGCATGGCCTTGATAAAACGCTCGGTAAGCTGGCCGATGCTTTCGCCGTTTTCGGCGGCACGGGCGATGATTTTGTCGTCTATATCGGTGATGTTGCGCACATAAGTGAGCGGATAACCCTGCGCACGCAACCAGCGGGCAATCATATCAAATACCACCATCACGCGGGCGTGACCGAGGTGGCAATAATCGTATACCGTCATGCCGCACACATACATGCGCACGTTTTCGGGGTTGAGGGGAGTAAAAGGTTCTTTTTGACGGGTAAGGGTGTTGTAGAGATTTAACATATCGGTATTTAAATATAGATTAAAAAGTTTTCAAGCCTGTTTGAATATTCTGATCAAAACGGCAACAAGCCAGTGCAAATCTATCCGTTTGATGCCAATTAGGGTGCAAGCGGCGATACTCAGGCAGCCGCCTGTCGGTTTTTAAAAAATAACTGTTAGAAGCAAATCTTTATCTTGCCGCCTACAGCGTTTCAGGTAGCCTTGAAATACGGATTACGGTGCGGTTTTCAACTGCCACCCTTGCGACGTGTTGAGTAGGCGGGTTTTACCGTCTTTAGAGGCGTAGCCGCCTTTCACAGCATCGAGGATGGTATTTTCCGGCACACCGGCAGCAGCAAGTTCGGCTTGAGATTTATCCGCCGACAAAATCACATACACGGCCAGAGTATTGTTGGCGGGATCGTTGAGCTTAATATCGGCTACTTCCCATGGCCGCACGCATTTCTGTTTGAGCGCAGACCAGCTGTAACCGGCGGAGCCGATGCAGTCGTGGGTATCACGGTCGCCCCCGACCATCGGTTTGTCGGCGGCGCACGCACTCAGGACGGCAGCGGTTATCAGGGGCAGGATGGCTTTTTTCATATGAGTTAAAACGTCTTTTAGGCTTTGGTTGTCTGGAAGTTGCCGGCCGCTCATTCGGCCTTGAAAACCGAAGTATCGGTTTTCACTGGCGCAGCTTGCTCAACGGCAGATGCGGCCTTGGCGGCGGCTTCCGCTTCAGCGGCCAGCCGTTTTTTCTCAACCAGATATTCGTTGATGTGGCGCACCAAATCCTGCGTGCCCTGGTGGGCGAGGGCGCTGATGCGGAACACGCGCGGGGTATTCATATCGAAGCCGAAGCGGTCGTCCGGCTCGGGATAATCCCAGCCTATGTCGGCCAGCAATTGTGCGGTGCGGGCATCGGCATCTTCTTCACTGAGCATATCGAGTTTGTTCAGCACCAGCCAGCG
>RRZU011105328.1_pt1 | contig 16659 bp, 15 predicted proteins | sample 2165561 | NCBI WGS metagenome assembly RRZU01 (sample SAMN10456909, study PRJNA506462) | wastewater metagenome | isolation source: wastewater sludge | place: USA: Moscow, Idaho
AACGAACGGTAAGTCGTAAGATGATTACTCTGCCATTGCTATTAGTTTTCTGTGCTATTGCCTATTTTATCAACAATCATCTACCATCAGGCTTTATCCCGGAAGAAGATCAGGGTATGATCTATGCCGTCATTGAAACACCACCAGGTTCTACCATTGAGCGAACGAACAAAGTAGCTCATCAACTATTGGACATTGCCGAACACGAAGACGGTGTAAAAGACGTATCCTCTCTGGCTGGCTATGAAATCCTCTCTGAAGGCACAAGTGCCAACTCCGGTTCTTGCCTGATCAACCTGAAGGACTGGAGCGATCGCAAGCATACTGCCAAAGAGATTATCGCTGACCTCGAACATAAATGTCAGTCAATAACAGGGGCGAATATTGACTTTTTTCAGCCTCCATCGATTCCGGGATACGGTGCTGCATCTGGTTTCGAACTTCGATTACTTGACAAAACTGGGAATAATGACTACCATCAGATGGAACAAGTAAGTAAAAACTTTGTCAATGCACTGAATAAACGACCGGAAATCGGATCTGCTTTTACATTCTATTCGGCTAGTTTTCCTCAATACATGCTGCGAGTAGACAATGATATTGCGGAACAGAAAGGCGTAACATTAGGTTCCGCTATGGACAATCTCTCAACATTAGTTGGTTCTGACTATGAGACAGGCTTTATCCGTTTTGGTAAACCTTACAAGGTCATCGTTCAGGCTGAGCCCCAATATAGAGCATTCCCAGCAGACATCACAAAATTGTCTGTAAAAAACAATCAAGGTGAGATGGTACCATACTCCGATTTCATGCATCTCCAAAAAGTATATGGTATGAGTGAGATTACTCGCCATAACCTTTATAACTCCGCAGAAGTGAGTGGTTCACCAGCACCAGGACACAGTAGTGGAGAAGCCATTAAAGCCATAGAAGAGGTCGCAGCAAAGAACCTGCCCCACGGATTCGACTATGACTGGGCCGGTATTTCTAAGGACGAGGTTGGACAAGGTAATCAAGCCGCCATTATCTTTGTAATATGCCTGCTTTTCGTCTACTTAATATTGTCAGCTCAATATGAGAATTTCATTTTGCCATTGCCTATCATTACTTGTCTGCCTGCCGGCATTGCAGGTGCATATCTTTTCCTGAAATTATCAGGGTTGGAGAATAATATTTATGCTCAGGTAGCATTAGTTATGCTGATAGGTTTGTTAGGTAAAAATGCCGTACTGATGGTAGAATATTCTGTACAGAGACATAATCTGGGTATGGGACTGCGAAAATCTGCGATCGAAGGGGCAGTAGCCCGGATCCGCGCTATTCTAATGACATCCATTGCCTTTGTAGCAGGTCTATTGCCTTTGGTTGTAGCCACCGGTCCTGGCGCCATTGGTAACCGTACTATTGGAACAGCCTCTGTAGGTGGTATGGTTATAGGTACCTTATTCGGTCTTATCCTTATTCCTGGGCTCTACTACATTTTTGGCAAAATGGCTGATAAGGTAAAAATGGTCAGATATGAACGTAACAAGCCTTTAACAGAAGAAAAAGATAAAAAGTATAAGAAGTGAAAACAAAAGATATACGATTTACGAGTCTGATTCTATCAGTTACATTGTTAGTACTGTCAGGCTGCAAGACTCCACACAGCACTTTGCTCAACGATGCTGTTAAGGCTCAGCTGCCGGAGCATTATAACGCCGACAGTACCAGTGCATCAACAGTTCATACAGGAATCACCCCTTGGCGTCAGTTCTTTACAGATTCAACGCTTGTATCACTCATTGACACAGCACTGATTAATAATCAGGATTTAAGAATCACCCTACAGCAAATTGCAGAAGCCAAAAGTGATATACTCTATCATGAAGGGACACTATTACCTAGTGTTACGGCAGGAGTCGGTATTGGCATGAGCAAGCCAGGACGATATACCAGTGAAGGAGCAGGTAATGCAACCACAGATATTGAGCCGGGAAAATCCATGCCTAATCTATTGATGGACTATTATCCGGAGTTAACTGGTGACTGGGAAATTGATCTTTGGCACAAATTAAGTACTCAGAAGAAAGCTGTCGTTGAGAAATATCTTGCTTCTGTAGAAGGCCGTAATACCGTTTTATCATCCCTAATTGCCCAAATAGCCAGTAACTATTATCAATTACTGGCTCTTGACAATCAACTTGATTTGATTCACAAGTATATAGACCTCCAAAAAAAAGCTGTAGAAATAGCAAAAATTCAAAAACAGGCTGATGCCGATACAGAACTCGCCGTACAGAAATTTGAAGCTGAGCTTGCCAAAGCCCGTTCCGATGAATATACGATACGTCAGGAAATCACAGAAACAGAAAATTCCATCAACCTGCTACTTGGAAGGTATCCAACAAAGATACCTCGTAATAAAAAAGATTTTCTGTCTTTGAATCTCAAACAAGTTACAACAGGTATTCCATCAGAACTGCTTCTTAATCGCCCGGACATCCGTCAGGCTGAACATGAATTAGCTGCAGCCAAATGGAATGTAGAGGCTGCACGTAAGGAGTTCCTGCCTTCACTTGATATTTCAGCAACCCTTGGCCTGGATGCCTTTAATCCAGCTTATCTTACCAGAGTACCAAAGTCACTAGCCTTCAGCATTGTTGGAGGACTTACCGGACCTATTATCAATCGCAAAGCTATCCAGGCAAATTTTCAAAGTGCTGATGCTCAGCAAATAGAAGCTTTGTATGAATATGACAAAACGCTGATTACAGCCTATTCTGAGGTATGTGATCTGATGTCAAAAATCAATAATCTGGATAAATATTATCAATTGAAAAATGAAGAATCTGTGACACTGGACAAGTCGGTAGAAGTGGCAAGACAACTTTATCTCAACGGAAAAGCAGACTATCTTGATGTCCTCATGGATGAGAGGGATGCACTTGATGCAAAAACAGAATTAATAGAAGCCAAGCAACAACAACTTTCCAATCTAGTAAACATATACAAGAGTCTGGGAGGTGGTTGGCAATAAAGCTGTTTCCCCAAACTTAAACATATATTACAAGAATCCTTTAAAATTCAGAAATCCTTCTATCCATCGAGGTTTTGTCTCTAAATCTTCTATATGAGGATTAGAGACAGAAAGCCCTATGAGACGAATGGGATGATTGGCATCATAACTGATCATTGCCAGCATTTGCTTGGCAAGAGGAAGTATGGTATCCTTCTTACTAAGTATTCTGCCTTGGGTTATGCTTCTTGTCACTTGAGTAAAGTCACCATATTTTATCTTTAAAGTCAGTGTTTTCCCACAAAAATTGTCCTTGGCAATACGTTCTACTAATTCTAATACGGTATGATACAGTTCTATAATAATCGTAGAGCGAATACTTATATCTTCAAGAAAAGTACGCTCGCAGCCTACTGATTTACGTATACGTTCACTGACAACAGGGCGTTCATCAACACCTCGTGCGAAATTATAAAATATTGGTCCTGCCTTGCCAAACAATTCCTGAAGATGGGCTTGGGAGCACTGCCGTAACTGCAAGCCATTATAGATTCCCACACGATGCATTAATTGGGCTGTTTTAGGACCAACACCCCAGAATTTCTCTATTGGCAACTGTGCAATGAAGTCAAGAGCTTCATCCGGACGAATAACACAAAGTCCATCCGGTTTATTATAATCTGAAGCTATTTTAGCCAGAAATTTATTATAAGAGACCCCGGCGGAAGCTGTCAAATGAAGCTCTTCTTTGATACGTTGCTTAATTAGCTTGGCTATATCTGTTGCCTTTTCTATCTTCTTCTTGTTTTCTGTGACATCTAAGAAAGCCTCATCAATGCTGAGTGGTTCTATTTTATCAGTATATTCATAAAAGATAGTTCGAATCTGCTGCGATATCTTCCCATAGTAACCATGTTCACTCGCCACAACAACGAGTTGAGGACACAGGCGCTTGGCCATCTGCATTGACATGGCAGAGTGGACTCCAAATTTACGGGCCTCATAACTAGCTGTAGACACGACACCTCTCTCACGGTCATGTCCGACAGCTACGGGTTTCCCTTTCAATTCAGGATGATCACGCTGTTCCACACTTGCAAAAAAAGCATCCATATCAATATGTATGATCTTTCGTCCTTTCATAGATGCAAAAGTACAAAAAAGAATAGATTATCTCAATTTTTTTATGTAGTTTTGCAGTCAAATTCGAATTTATATTTTGCAACCGGTATGAAAATTGAAAATCAAATCAGCAACGCTGTCTTGGCGGCAGTAAAAGAGCTATATGGACAAGAAGTATCAGAAAAAATGGTACAGCTGCAAAAAACACGCAGTAATTTTGAAGGGAATCTTACTCTTGTAGTATTTCCATTTTTAAAAATATCCAAAAAGAAACCAGAAGACACTGCACAGGAAATCGGAGATTACCTAGAGCATAATTGTAATGCTATTGCATCTTTTAATGTCGTTAAAGGGTTCCTCAATCTTTCTATCGCATCTGCAGCCTGGATCAGTTTACTGAATGATATCAATGCCGATCCTTCTTTTGGAGAAAAAAAAGCTACAGGAAACAGCCCGCTCGTCATGATAGAGTATTCTTCTCCAAATACCAATAAGCCACTTCATCTAGGGCATGTACGCAATAACCTGTTAGGTTGGTCACTGGCAAAGATCATGGAAGCCAACGGAAATAAGGTCATTAAGACAAATATTGTCAACGACCGTGGCATACATATTTGTAAAAGTATGCTGGCATGGTTAAAATGGGGTAACGGCATCACTCCAGAAACAAGTGGAAAGAAGGGGGATCATCTTATCGGTGATTTTTATGTAGCCTTCGACAAGCACTACAAAAAAGAATGTGCTGAACTTGAAAAACAGTACATCACTGAAGGCATAAGTGAAGAAGAAGCTAAAAAGAAAGCAGAACAAGAAGCTCCGCTGATAAAAGAAGCGCATAAGATGCTCGTAAAATGGGAAAACAATGATCCTGAAGTCCGGGCACTATGGCAGAAAATGAACTCTTGGGTTTATGCTGGTTTTGATGAAACCTATAAGGCTCTGGGAGTAAAATTTGACAAGATTTATTATGAATCAAATACTTACCTTGAGGGAAAGAAAAAAGTAGAAGAAGGGTTGGAAAAAGGACTCTTTTACCGCAGACCAGACAATAGCGTATGGGCTGACCTGACGAAAGACGGTCTTGATGAGAAACTGTTACTGCGTTCAGACGGCACTTCAGTCTATATGACCCAGGATATTGGTACAGCAGAAATGAGATTCAATGACTATCCTATTGACAAGATGATCTATGTGGTAGGCAATGAACAGAACTATCATTTTCAGGTACTCTCAATTCTTCTTGACCGCTTAGGTTTTAAATGGGGGAAAGACCTTGTACATTTCTCTTATGGCATGGTAGAACTGCCTAACGGCAAAATGAAAAGCCGTGAAGGGACAGTTGTTGATGCCGATGAACTTATTGCCGAAATGATCAAAGATGCCAGAGACACCTCCGATGAGCTTGGCAAATTCAAGGATATGTCAGAGAATGAAAAAGATGAGACAGCCCGTATTGTTGGACTTGGAGCTCTCAAATACTTTATTCTAAAGGTTGATGCCCGCAAAAACATGCTGTTCAATCCGGCAGAAAGTATTGATTTCAATGGCAACACCGGACCTTTTATCCAGTATACTTATGCCCGTATCCGCAGTATCATGCGTAATGCAAAAGAGCAAAGCATCACTATTCCCGCTTCTCTCCAGGATCAGGCTCCTCTCAATGACAAGGAGATTGAACTCATACAAAAGATGAATGATTTTGCCACAACTGTAAATGAAGCTGGTATAAACTGCTCTCCAAGTGGCATTGCCAACTATTGCTATGAATTGACAAAAGATTTTAATCAGTTCTATCATGACTACAGTATTCTCAAAGCAGATACTGAGGAAGAAAAGATCACTCGTCTTGTCATTGCCCAGAATATAGCAAAAATCATCAAAAATGGTATGGATCTTTTAGGCATTGAAGTACCAGAAAGAATGTAAAGCTGTGAAAAAAAACGAGCTTCAAAATCCGCCAGACTGGCGACATGATACAATTTTGCCTTTACCAAATGAGGTAAAGGCAAACGCATGGGCTGTCGATGCTGCCTGCAGCGGCAACCCTGGCCCGATGGAATATCAGGCTGTCGACCTTACAACCGGGCTGCAGGTTTTTCATTTCGGTCCTGTCCACGGCACCAACAATATTGGTGAATTTCTGGCTATTGTCCATGCCTTGGCTTTAATGGAAAAGAAGGGCATCAAGGACAAAGCTATCTATTCAGACAGTTACAATGCCATTCTCTGGGTAAACAAGAAAAAATGCAAGACTAAACTGGAGCGCAATGCCAAGACCGATCCTCTATTTACTATTATTGCACGGGCTGAGTACTGGCTCCAAACTCACCCGGTTTCAACTCCCATATTCAAATGGGAAACTCAAAAATGGGGTGAATGTCCTGCTGATTTTGGAAGAAAGAAATAAGTTCCTTATTTCGAAATCTGTTTCTTTATTGTCTCTCGTAAATGGTAATTGTATTCCCGTCAATCAACTGCTGATTTAAAATATTAACGCAAACGGGGACTTGAGGAGCTTTAATACCTTTTGCGATAGTCTTTGTCGTTGTTTCTACCCTTATTTCATCCCAATAATTATTCTCAAGAAAAGACCGCAAGGTCTTGGCTCCCCCCTCGACCAGAAGACTTTGCTTATTTTCTTCATAAAGATGACTAAGAACAGAAGGAATATCTGTAAACTGCACAAAGCCATTCGGAACATTCTGATTACTATGACTTAATAAAATTCGCTCAGGTGATGGGCCACTCCATTCACGGACATTAAGTTGTGGATGATCACACTCCAATGTACCTCTTCCAATTAAAACCGCATCATTTTCAGCACGAGTCTGATGGACGAGCATCTTTGTATAAGAAGTAGAAACAAACAGTTGCTGAGCTTCTCCTAACTCATTTTTACTACCCATGAACCCGTTTGCAGTCTGTGCCCATTTTAATATAATATAAGGGCGATGCTCAGTATTGAAAGTCATAAATCTTTTATTAACCTCCTTACATTCCCGTTCAAGGACACCTACCGTCACCTCAATACCTGCATCACGGATTTTTTTCACGCCTCTGCCCTGCACTTTTGAAAAAGGATCAATGCAGCCACAGACTACACGATGCACCCCTTTATGTACAATTAAATCAGCACAAGGAGGTGTTTTACCATAATGCGAACAAGGTTCTAGACTTACATAAATTGTAGCATTCGGCAAAAGAGACTCATCTTCTGGACGTACTGAAGCAAAAGCATTCACTTCCGCATGCCCTTCTCCACATTTTGCATGATATCCTTCACCAATAATTTGCCCGTCCTTAGATACTATCACGGCTCCTACCATTGGGTTAGGCTTAGCATTTTGCATACCATTTTTCGCCAGCTGAATACAACGGCGCATAAACATTTCATCTATCGTTTCTTGGTCCATATCTTTATTTTTATTACTTTTGCACTATCAGGGAAAAAAGAGTTTTCTACGTGAGACTATGACTTATCAACAACTTTGGAAAAGACTTACCTCATTATATACTGTAGACGAAGCCCAGGCTATCATCAGGACAGTACTAGATATCCGCTACGGAATGTCGCTGACAGACATTGCCATCGGCAAAGTTAACGAATTATCTGCAGAAGAAAAAGATCAACTCGAGAAAATTGTCAGACGATTGGAGACGGGCGAGCCTGTTCAGTATATTTTAGGAGAAACTGTATTCAACGGTAGAACATTTCATGTGGAACAGGGTGTACTGATACCAAGACCGGAAACGGCTGAGCTCTTACAATATATACCATCCTATCCTACTCTACAACAGACAACAGAGGGAGAAATAAAAACACCTAAAACAAATATCAGGCATTTTCTTGATATTGGTACAGGCTCAGGATGTATAGCCATTTCTGCAGCTTTAGAGCATCCTGAAGCAGAAGTCTCAGCCTGGGACATTTCTGAAGAAGCTCTAAAAACAGCAAGAAACAATGCTCAACAACTAGGTGCAAAAATAAACTTTAAATGCCAGGATGCACTCCAGGCCCCTTCAGGAGATACAGAGTTATGGGATGTTATTATCAGTAATCCGCCTTATATAATGCAAAAAGAGCAAAAGGACATGGAAAAGAATGTACTTAATTATGAACCAAGTATAGCACTTTTCGTTCCGGATGATGATCCTCTATGTTTCTATACAGCTATTGCGCACTATGCCCATCATGCATTGAAACAGCATGGCATCCTGCTTTTTGAAATTAACCCTCTCTGTAACAAGGACATGAAAGATATGCTCAAGCAGGAAGGTTTTCTTAATACAGATTTTTTTCCTGATACCTTCGGAAAATTGAGGTTTACTAAATCCATCAAAAGATGAAACAGATAACAGAACAACAAGCCCTGTCCAAATTGACGGCTCTTTGCTCACAGTCGGAGCATTGTTCACAAGATGCATTAGAAAAAATGCAAAAATGGGGACTCACCAAAGAAGCCCAGGCTCGCAATATGGCTTATCTGATTCAAGAAAAATATATAGACGACAACCGGTTTGCTCTTTTTTTTATCAACGATAAAATAAAATATAATCAATGGGGAAGGCGAAAAATAGAACAGGCTCTTTATGTCAAGCATATTTCCAAAGACATTTCCGATCCTATATTCGAAGGAATACCTGATGAGACGTATCTTGAAGTTCTTCGTCCACTACTTAAGAACAAGCATAAAAATATTCATGCAAAAAATGAATATGAACTCAATTTAAAACTTATCAAATTTGCTCTGGGCAGAGGATTCAGTATCGATTTAATCAAACAATGTCTTGATAATATTGAAGAGATTCCTGATAATGACTTCTAAAAAACAGAGAGAGATTAAAAAACAATGGCAAGTATATTAGGATGCATCATTGATCTTATCGCACCGCGGAAATGTGAACTTTGTGGACGACGGCTACATGCTGACGAACAAGTCATCTGCACAAACTGCAACATTGATTTACCACGCACTAATTTTTCCCGCCAGCCTTATGATAATGAAATGGCCAAAAGTTTCTGGGGACGCATTCCTATAGAAAAAGCTGCAGCCCTCTTCTACTATCAAAGTCATGCTCCTGCCAGTAAAATTATTTATGAACTGAAATACCATAACCATCCTTCCATAGGCTATCAAATGGGAAAAATGACAGCAATGGAATTCTGTAAAGATAAATTCTTTGATGGTATTGACGTTATCTTTCCTGTACCCTTATCCTTAAAGCGCAAGTTGACACGAGGCTATAACCAAAGTATGGAAATTGCCAAAGGAGTAAATATTATTACAAAGATACCTATTGATGAAAAACTTGTAAAGCGAACCAAGTTCAAGAGCAGTCAGACCCACAAGAGTCGTTGGGGAAGAGCAGAAAACGTAAAAGGTCTCTTCCGGCTTGTACATCCAGAAAGAGCCAAAGGCAAACATATTCTTATCATTGATGACATCTGCACAACCGGAGCTACAATTATCTCTTGCGCACAGGAACTTATCAAAGCCGGAAACATTAAAATCAGTGTTCTCACACTGGGATATACCAAGAACTAAAGGCTTCCTAAAAAAAAGGTTAATTACTTTTAACTTTACAGTGAGTTATAAAAGCTAAAAGAATTGTATCTTTGCACAAGTATATATTATTAATCCTATTCTTAATTATGGATAAGTTAAAAAAAGTTTTTGCTTCCAAATTATTGAAAATCAAAGCTATCAAGCTTCAGCCAAATAATCCTTTCACATGGGCATCCGGCTGGAAGTCTCCCTTCTATTGCGATAACCGTAAGACTTTGTCTTATCCTGACCTTCGTAGTTATGTCAAACTAGAGCTTACTCATGCCGTGCTGGAGTTCTTCCCTGAAGCTGAAGCCGTTGCTGGTGTGGCTACGGGTGCCATAGCACAGGGACAGTTGGTAGCTGATGAACTTAATTTACCTTTCGTTTACGTAAGAAGCAAACCTAAAGATCATGGACTGGAAAACCTGATTGAAGGAGAGCTGAGACCAGGAATGAAAGTTGTTGTCATCGAAGATTTAATCTCTACCGGTGCATCTTCATTAAAAGCTGTAGAAGCGATACGAAAGGACGGCTGTGATGTAATCGGCATGGTTGCCTCTTTCACTTATGGTTTCCCTGTGGCTAAAAAAGCTTTTGAAGATGAGCACGTCAAGCTGGTTACTCTGACCGATTATGAGCATGTTGTTGATGAAGCTCTAGAAACAGGCTATATCAAAGAAAATGATGTTGAATTGCTTCATGACTGGCGCAAGGATCCTGCTAACTGGAATAAATAATCGGAAAGTAAACAAAAAATATGAGTACTAAATTCGAGAGTTCAACCAAGCAGATTCCACACTCACAGGAATGTGTTTACCGTACACTTAGCGATCTAAACAACATCGGCAAAGTAAAAGATAAGATTCCTTCTGACAAAATTCAGGATCTCACTTTTGGCACTGATTTCATTTCCATCAAAGCTCCTATGGTCGGTAATATTAAAATGAGAATCATTGACCGTGAGGAACCTAAGACAATTAAGTTTGAAACAGAAAACAGCCCTGTTCCTTTCAATTTTTGGATTCAGCTGCTTCCTGTAACAGAAGAATCCTGCAAAATGAAGCTGACTATCAAGGCCGACTTAAATCCTTTTATTAAAGGGATGGTAAAAAAGCCACTTCAGGAGGGCATTGAGAAAATAGCAGATGTTCTGGCTATTATTCCGTACGAAGATTAAAACAGTTTCAACATGTGGACGGGGAATTCTTAAAATAGAATAATATGGCAAATAAACTCTGGGAAAAGAATTTTGAAGTAAACAAAGAAATAGAGAAATTTACTGTCGGCCGTGACCGGGAAATGGACCTTTATCTCGCCAAGTACGATGTATTGGGATCAATGGCTCATATCACCATGCTGGAAACAATCGGCTTGCTGACTAAGAAAGAGCTGGACATTCTGCTAAAAGAATTAAAAAATATATACTTTATTTGTGAACGAGGAGAATTCTTCATCAAAGATGGTGTGGAAGACGTCCATTCTCAAGTAGAGCTTATGCTCACCAGTAAGTTGGGAGATCTGGGTAAAAAAATCCACAGCGGCCGTTCTCGCAATGATCAGGTACTGGTAGACTTGAAACTCTTCACACGCCATGAACTGAAAGATATTGTAGACGGAGTTAAAATTCTTTTTGATGAGCTTATACAGAAAAGCAACCAGTATAAAGAGATCTTGATGCCGGGATACACCCATCTTCAAATTGCTATGCCTAGTAGTTTTGGCTTGTGGTTTGGAGCCTATGCAGAGAGTCTCGTTGATGACATGACATTTCTCCAAGCGGCTTATAAGATCACAAACCGTAACCCTTTAGGGAGTGCGGCCGGCTATGGCAGCAGTTTCCCGCTTAACCGCACCCTTACCACAAAACTATTAGGGTTTGACAGTATGGACTATAATGTCATCTATGCACAGATGGGACGAGGAAAAATGGAACGCAACGTTGCTTTTGCCTTGGCCACAGTAGCAGGAACACTTGCCAAAATGGCTTTCGATGCCTGCATGTTCAACTGCCAGAACTTCGGTTTTATCAAACTTCCTAAAGAATGTACGACAGGTTCCAGTATCATGCCACATAAGAAAAACCCTGATGTATTTGAATTGATTCGTGCAAAAAGTAATAAAATTCAGAGCTTGCCACAACAGATCATGCTTATCATGAATAATTTGCCTTGCGGTTACTTCCGCGACCTGCAAATTATTAAGGAAGTATTTCTCCCGGCCTTCAATGAGCTCAAAGATTGTCTGAAGATGACTGCCTACATTATTAACAAGATGGAAGTAAACGATCATATCTTAGACAATCCGATGTATGATCCGATGTTCTCCGTAGAAGAAGTAAACAAACTGACAGCTTCAGGAATGCCTTTCCGCGATGCTTATAAAAAAGTAGGATTGGAAATTGAAGCAGGAACTTTTCATGCCTGCAAAGATATTAACCATACTCATGAAGGGTCTATCGGCAACCTTTGCAATGATAAAATTCAAGCTCTGATGGATATGAATATTTCTGATTTTCATTTTGAGAAAGTCGATGAAGCAGAAAAGGCTCTTCTAAAATAGAAGACCTTTGATTTTTCTAAAGGGACAATTATGACAGAAAAACGGTTTTTAAAGAATTTACTATTTCCCTTCTGTTCTATTCTTATGTTGCTCCTAAATTCATGCAATACTGATTATGAATACACAAGTAATCCATGTTTTTTGATCTATGACAACAGCGTACATCAAAATTCAGTCATCGCAAGTGCCATGACCACTTATTCTGGTGTATTTGTTACGATATCCAAGACTATCAAATCAGGAGCAGCCTATTATCATTTCACAAGTAATCAGGGCACTTCCGCAGATGTGCCTTTCAATGCCATTGACCAGAAACGCAGTCTCATCCTAGGCTACAACAATGGTATTATCGTCGGATATGGCAATTCTATTGATGGAATATTCTTTGCCTACGATTTGCAATGTCCCAACTGTTACAATTCCAATATTCTTCCTTCCAGGAACTATCCACTGAATGTATCAGCTAATGGTATTGCCACTTGCAACACATGCAAACGAAAATATGACCTCAATAATCGAGGCTTGATTATTTCAGGAGACAAGGGGGATAAACTGACACGATATTACTGTACAACGACAGGTGCCTATGGCATATTGACCGTGAATTAATATATTAAAATGTGTAAATTCATTTGGTAAATTAAAGAATTAGTCCTATCTTTGCATTCGCTTAATCGCGGAAATAGCTCAGTTGGTAGAGCGCGACCTTGCCAAGGTCGAGGTCGCGGGTCCGAGTCCCGTTTTCCGCTCACTTTCCTTAAAAAGACAGAGCCGCAATGGTGGAATTGGTAGACACGAGGGACTTAAAATCCCTTGGCCAGTAATGGCTGTGCGGGTTCGAGTCCCGCTCGCGGCACTCTTCTTTTTTTGAATCTTTTATGTTATGAAAAAGATCTATTATCTATATTACTTTCTTGTCATTTTCTTTTTACTTACTTCATGTGGTACCAGAAGTGGCCATTTCAAGATTGAAGGCAAATTATTGCATATTAATCAAGGTGAATTTTATGTATACAGCCCTGACGGATTAATAGAAGGAATGGATACGATCAAAGTACAAGGCGGTGATTTTGCTTTTGAAATACCTTGTGAGAAAGAAGGGACGCTGATGATTGTCTTTCCTAATTTTTCTCAACAGCCTGTCTTTGCACAATCCGGAAAGAGTGTAGATATTGAAGCCGATGCATCTCACTTGAAAGAAATTCAAGTGAAGGGGACAAAGGCTAATGAATTAATGAACAAATTTCGCCAGCAGATTCTCAGCGCCTCTCCTCCCGAAATTAATCATTACGCAGAACAGTTTATTCAAGATCATCCCGAATCTATTGTCAGTACTTATTTAGTTCGACAATACTTTATCGATAGTCCTGTTCCCGATTACAATAAGGCTCATACCCTGCTTCAACGGATTGAGGCTGCTCAACCCGATAATGGATACGCCAAACAAATGAATATGGCTATTGAAAATCTTAAAGCAAGTGGCATTGGAAGTATTCTTCCACACTTTACCTCTACAGATATCAATGGTAAAATGATCACAAGTTCATCACTATTATCAGCACCCTATGCCGTGATCAGCGTATGGGGAACATGGAATTTTGACAGTGAAGATATACAGCGCTTTCTCAAAACAAAGCAAAGGGCATCCAAAGGACAATTACAGCTCCTCAGCATTAATATTGATGCAAACAAACGAGATTGTTTAAGCGCTATAAAAAGGGACTCCATCACTTGGCCGAACATCAATGACGGTGAAATGTTTACCGGGCAAACGATAAAATCTTTAGGGCTCACAGCTATACCCGGAAATATTATTCTGCAAAAAGGAAAAGTTATTGCCAGAAATCTTAAACCACAGGAATTGCGCGACAGGCTGAATGAAATGATCAAATAAGAAAGGATAAAAATTGCTTGTTAAAACTTACTGCGCCGCAGTAAACGGGCTGGAAGTTACTACTGTAACAATCGAAGTAAGCCTCAACAGAGGTGTAATGTATCATTTAACAGGACTCGGCGATGAAGCCGTTCGAGAAAGCAAAGACAGGATTTCTGCAGCCTTACAATATTCCGGATACCGCTTTCCTATTGCTGATATTACAGTAAACATGGCACCTGCAGATCTAAGAAAAGAGGGAAGTAGTTTTGATTTACCTCTTGCTATAGGAATCCTTGCAGCCAATAAAAATATTCCGGATACCCATCTTAACGAATATATGATTATCGGAGAACTAAGTCTTGACGGAACCTTACAACCGGTAAAAGGCATCCTGCCTGTTGCCATCCGTGCCAGGGCTGAGCATTTCAAGGGACTTATCGTACCTGAAGCCAACGTCAGAGAAGCAGCTGTTGTGGATAAGCTTCAGGTCTATGGCATGAAAAATCTTTTCGAAGTTATACAATTTCTTTGTGATAAACAATTATTCAGGCCTACTGTCATTGATACACGGAAGGAATTCTACAAACATCAGACGAATACAGACCTCGATTATGCTGATGTAAAAGGACAGGAAAATGTAAAACGCGCTCTTGAGGTAGCTGCAGCAGGAGGACATAACATGATTATGATCGGTCCTCCGGGAAGTGGAAAATCAATGATGGCTAAGCGGCTGCCTACTATACTGCCACCTCTTACCCTTGCAGAAAGCCTGGAGACAACTCAGATTCACTCCATCGCCGGTAAACTGTCCAGAAACACATCACTCATTGCACAGCGTCCGTTCCGCGCTCCTCATCATACCATCTCTGAAGTTGCTCTCGTCGGTGGTGGATCAACCCCTATGCCTGGAGAAATCAGTCTTGCCCATAATGGTGTCCTTTTTTGTGATGAATTACCGGAATTTAACAAACATACACTGGAAGTCCTTCGCCAACCTTTGGAAGACCGTAAAATAACAATCAGCAGGGCAAAATATACTATTGAATACCCTTGCTCTTTTATGTTTGTGGCAAGCATGAATCCATGCCCTTGTGGTTATTATGGTGATCCGACACACCACTGTGTCTGTACCCCAGGACAGATACAACATTACATGAATAAAATAAGCGGTCCTCTTCTTGATCGCATTGACATACAGACAAATATTCTTCCTGTTCCTTTCGACGAAATAAGCATGGCTAAACCCGGCGAAGCGAGCGCTGCCATTCGCCAACGAGTAATAGCAGCAAGAGCTATTCAGACAGAACGCTTCAAGGATATTCCAGGCATCCATTGCAATGCCCAAATGACAGAAAGAATGATCCATGAATATGCAGAACCAACATCAGAAGGTATTAACATCTTAAAACTGGCAATGGAAAGACTGAGCCTGAGTGCACGCGCCTATAGCCGTATTTTAAAAGTCTCTCGAACCATTGCCGACCTTGCGGGTTGCACGGCTGTTCAACCGGAACATATTACTGAAGCCATCAGTTATAGGGAACTTGACCGGAGAGACTGGGCTGAAAGGGGTATTTAGACCCTTTTTCTTGCCCCTTTCACTTCTTTATCGTAACTTTGTAGCTTATTAAAAAACAAAAATGACTATTATATGAAAAAATTATTTTATCTTAGTATTGCTGCAATCATGATATTCACTCTGAGTAATTGCGCCACTAACCATACTGTAACAAACAATACGACAAAGGAAACAGACTCAATAAAACTTCTAAAAGTAAAAGCAAATCCTCAATTTATCTCCATTCAGGAAGGGCTGCAGATGATGCAAGACTCAACATATGCGCCTAAGATTCTGAAAAAATACGGATACAAATACAAAAAAAATTACGAAGTTTACCGTGTCGAAAGTTATAAGGAAATGTACTATAAAAATTGTAGTCTTCCAATTCAGACAGGCAGCGGAGCCTTTATGGACCTGCCAAAAGCAATGAAAAAAGGGACATCCAGTTATATTGCTATCAATAATAAAATTGAAATAGGGGTCTATAATAATCAGGCATACGAGAATCTGGTAGGCCAGATTCTTTCTGTTCCGGGGTTCACCCTCATCAATGATGGATACGAACAGGAATACAGCAATGGCACTTACAGTATCTTCACTTATGCACCAAACCACAGAATAAGAATTCAAAAAACACTATAAACGTCAAAAAGACAAAGCAAAAACAAATCTATTTATTTTGTATTGTCTCTGATTTATAGTATTTTTGCAGTAAAATAGGAAAATAAGAAATCGTTCATGGAACAGAAAAAATTCAAACGTACCACTGTCACCGCGGCATTACCTTATGCCAATGGTGGTGTACATATTGGACATCTAGCCGGCGTTTACGTCCCTGCTGATATTTACGTCCGTTATCTTCGCCTGAAAAAGGAAGATGTCCTCTTTATTGGAGGCTCCGACGAACATGGCGTACCTATTACAATCAGAGCCCGTAAAGAAGGTGTCACACCTCAGGATATTGTCGACCGCTATCATAATCTGATAAAGAAAT
>RRZU011352685.1_pt1 | contig 16659 bp, 16 predicted proteins | sample 2165561 | NCBI WGS metagenome assembly RRZU01 (sample SAMN10456909, study PRJNA506462) | wastewater metagenome | isolation source: wastewater sludge | place: USA: Moscow, Idaho
CAGATGCTGTGGACCACCGTCGCGGTGTGGGTGGTCATCATGGTCCCCGCCTTCTACTTCATGACCATCCACACCATCGAGGCCCTGTTCGGGAGCACCCCATGACCGTCACCGAGCACGACCTCGCCGTCCCCAACAGCCGCAGCTCAAGCCGCGGTGGCCGGAATTTCGAGAAGACCTCGTGGATCTTCATGCGGGCATCGGGACTCGTCCTGGTCATCCTGGTGCTGGGCCACCTGTTGATCATGAACATCCTCGACGGCGGGGTGCAGCGCATCAACTTCGCCTTCGTGGCCGGCCGTTGGAGCAGCCCGTTCTGGCAGTTCTGGGACCTCACCATGCTGTGGCTGGCGATGCTGCACGGCACCAACGGGCTGCGCGTGATCATCAGCGACTACGCCAAGAGCGGCAAGACCAAGTTCTGGCTGCACGGCCTGCTGTACACCGCGACCGCAGCCACGATCATCCTGGGCACCCTGGTGATCTTCACGTTCGACCCGAATCTGGCCTGACCCCGAGGAGATTCCCTGATGGCAACGCACAAGTACGACGTGGTCATCGTCGGCGCCGGTGGCGCGGGCATGCGCGCCGCGCTCGAGGCGGGGCAGCGCACTCGAACCGCTGTCCTGACGAAGCTCTACCCCACCCGCTCCCACACCGGCGCGGCGCAGGGGGGCATGTGCGCGGCCCTGGCCAACGTCGAGGACGACAACTGGGAATGGCACACGTTCGACACCATCAAGGGTGGTGACTACCTGGTCGACCAGGACGCCGCCGAGATCATGTGCAAAGAAGCCATCGACGCGGTGATCGACCTCGAGAAGATGGGCTTGCCCTTCAACCGCACGCCCGAGGGGCGCATCGATCAGCGGCGGTTCGGCGGCCACACCCGCAACCACGGCGAGGCGGCGGTCCGCCGGGCCTGCTACGCAGCCGACCGCACCGGTCACATGATCCTGCAGACGCTCTACCAGAACTGCATCAAGCACGGCATCGAGTTCTACGACGAGTACTACGTGCTGGACGTCCTGATGAGCGAGGGTCGCTGCGTGGGCGTGGTGTCCTACGAGCTGGCGACCGGAGAGATCCACACGTTCCATGCCAAGAGCGTCATCTTCGCCACAGGTGGCTTCGGCAAGGTCTTCAAGACGACGTCCAATGCCCACACCCTGACCGGCGACGGCATGGCCATCACGTTCCGCCGCGGGATCCCGCTGGAGGACATGGAGTTCTACCAGTTCCATCCCACGGGCCTGGCCGGGCTCGGGGTGCTGCTGACCGAGGGAGCCCGCGGCGAGGGCGGCATCCTGCGAAATGCCTCCGGCGAACGCTTCATGGAACGGTACGCGCCCACGATCAAGGACCTCGCTCCCCGCGACATGGTGGCTCGCGCCATGGTGCAGGAGGTCCGCGAAGGCCGCGGTGCCGGTCCCCACAAGGACTACGTCTACTTGGACCTCACCCATCTGCCCGCCGAGCAGATCGAGGCCAAACTTCCCGACATCACCGAGTTCTCCCGCACCTACCTCGGCGTCGACCCCATCACCGAACTCGTGCCGGTGTTCCCCACCGCCCACTACGCGATGGGTGGTATCCCCACCAACGTCGAGACAGAGGTGCTGGCCGACAACACCAATGTGGTGCCGGGCCTCTATGCGGCCGGCGAGGTTGCGTGTGTGTCGGTCCACGGCTCCAACCGCCTGGGAACCAACTCACTCTTGGACATCAATGTGTTCGGGCGCCGGGCCGGGATCGCCGCGGCGGAGTACGCCAAGAGCACGGACTTCGCCCCACTGCCGGATGAGCCCGAGGTCTACGTTCGCGGCATGCTCGAGGGTCTGCTCGAGGGCGACGGAACCGAGCGGGTGGGCGACATCCGACGTGCAATGCAAGAGACCATGGACATGAACGCTCAGGTGTATCGCACCGAGACAACCCTGAAGCAGGCCATGACCGACATCCAGGCGCTGCGGGACCGATACCGCAACATCGCGGTGCAGGACAAAGGCCGCCGTTACAACACGGACCTGCTCGAGGCGGTGGAACTGGGGTTCCTGCTCGACTTGGCCGAGGTGTTGATCGCCGGCGCCCTGGCCCGCAAGGAGTCGCGAGGCGGCCACGCCCGCGAGGACTACCAGACCCGCGACGACGTGAACTTCATGCGCCACACGATGGCCTACCAGGAGATCGACTCCGACGGCCGCGATTACATCCGTCTCGACTACAAACCCGTCGTCGTGACCCGCTACCAGCCGATGGAGCGTAAGTACTGATGGCCGTCGAGACCCCCGCTCCCAGCGCCGACCACGCCCCCCCGCCGGTTCCCGACCCGGTCGCCTTCGATGTCGTCATCAAGGTCCGCCGATTCGACCCCGATGTCAGCGATCAGCACTACTGGCAGGAGTTCACCGTTTCGGTGTTCCCCACCGACCGGATCCTGGACTGCCTGCACAAGATCAAGTGGGAGCAGGACGGGACCCTGACGTTCCGTCGCTCGTGCGGCCACGGCATCTGTGGTTCGGACGCAATGCGCATCAATGGCAAGAACCGGCTCGCATGCAAGACCCTGGTCAAGGATCTGAACACGAAGAAGCCGATCACCGTCGAGGCGATCAAAGGTCTGACGGTCGAGAAGGACCTGATCGTGGACATGGAGCCGTTCATGGCGGCCTACCGAAAGGTCAAGCCGTTCTTGATCACGGAGGGGCAGGAGCCCACGAAGGAGCGCCTGCAGTCGGCCGAGGACCGCGCGGTCTTCGACGACACCACCAAATGCATCCTGTGTGCTGCCTGCACCACCTCGTGCCCGGTGTTCTGGACCGATGAGCAGTACTTCGGACCTGCCGCGATCGTGAACGCGCACCGGTTCATCTTCGACAGCCGCGACGAGGCAGGCCCGGAGCGCCTCGAGATCCTGAACCAGTCAGAAGGCGCCTGGCGCTGCCGAACGACGTTCAACTGCACCGACGCCTGCCCGCGCGGGATCCAGGTGACGACGGCGATCCAGCAGGTGAAGCGCGCCATGATGTTCGGCATCGACGACGCCGGCTGACCGCGACGAAGCGCGGCAGGAGGCCAGCGCGGCCAGGGAGGCAGGGACCGGGTTCAGACCGGTTCCGTCCCACGGATGATCATGGCGATCGTGCTGTCGTCGGCCGGACCCGACTGCCCCGTCCAGACTCCGACCTTCTGCCGGACCTTGTCCAAAGCCTCAGACTGTTTGTCTGCCGGCAACGCGTGAGCACTGTCCCAGTCGCGCTTGACCTCCCAGGCCAATTCGCGGGTGCGCAGCACCGATTGGACGTTCTTCATCTGCTCGTCGGTCGCCGACAGCCCCCACACCTGCCGGATGGCTTCGGGGATCTCGACGCGGTAGTCGTGGCCACCTTCGGCGAACACCCCAGGGGTGGGCGTCAGGGCGTTGAGCATGTCGGTGAAAGTCGCCACGAAGGTCGTCACCGGCTGCCAGTTCGTCCCCTTGGGTGCCCCACGTGGCCTCGTGTCGTCGGGCCCGAGCCACTCCGGTTGCCGCCACAGCAGCGGAGGCCCGAACTTGGGGATGGGGTCATCGCCGTTCTGCAGCAGCAGGTACTTCACGTGCTGCTTCTGCTCGGCCGGAAGGTCCGTCCAGTCGGGGATCGCCCGGGGTAGGTAGATGGCACCGGGGCCGACCTGCGGCGCCACATCGACGGGCCTCCCGCCCCAGACCTCGCTGCGCCAGCGGGTGAACGCGGGCGTCCCGACGAACACAGCCGCCTCGATACCGGCCCCCCGCAGGCTGGCGTCGGATGCTCCGGTGAACATCTCTTGGCTGACCTTGCAGCCCAACGACTCCCCGAACAGGTAGAACTTCGGGCGCCGGTCTGCCGGGATGGTCAGCAGCCGTTCGGTGATCTGATCCACCACCAATGCGGTCTGTCGGGTCCCCATCCCCGTCCGCGTGAGCGACAACGCTGACGGCAGCACCGAGTACTCGATGGCCATGCTGGCGCAGTTGCCCCGGGACAGGTACTCGTAGGTCTCGCACGCCACATAGTTGACGTAGCCGGAACCGGTAGGTGAGAACAATGCGATGGAGTCGCGTTCCCACGCATTGGTGCGATCCAGCTCACGCAACAGCAGATCGGCCCGGGCTTCCGGGGTGTCAGCGGCATCCAGACTGGCATACACGCGGATCGGCTGCTTGGCGTCCTCCCCCATGACGTCCGCGATGTGTCCTTCGAGCAGCACGGCGCTCAGCCAGCGGGTGCCTTCCCGGCTCTGCACGCTCCACGGGATCCCTGAGGCAGGGCTTCCGGTGACCTCGGGCAGAGTGGGCTGGACCATGTTGGCTGTCTCGACCTCGCTGCCCGCGGCGGTGAGTTTGGCGACGACGGCGGACAACCCCAGCCACGCCAGGCCGTATGACGTGGTGGTTGCCCCCACGCGGCCAAGGGTCCGGTGGTCCTCTGGGTCGCCACCGAGCGCCCGCGCAGCGGCCTTGGACATCACCGTGGACAGTGTGGACTCCAGGTGGGACAAGCCGTAGACGAATCCCCCGGTGACCGCCGTCAACGCGGCAGCCTTGGCGGGGGCGATGGATCGCGTGGAGTCTTCGAAGTACGTGCCGTCCTGCAGCAGCGAGCCGACCTGCGCCCGGCCCGACTTGGTCCGCGCCCAAGCGGCGACGCCGACCGCTCCCATGGCGGCCAGCCCGAGCCCGCGCCGCCAGCGGCCGTGCGAGTTCTCCAACACGTCAGCCCCGACGCCGGCAGTCGCGGCAGCGGCCGTCATCTGGAACCCGAGCCGCCCCAACGAGCGTTGCCACGGCTCGTTACGCCGGTACGACAGGGCGCGGTATCCGGCGTACGCCGTCGCCGCCGTCACCCCGTCCACGACGAGACCGGCCATGATCGGGCTGCCCACGGGCAGACGATTGGCCACCGAACGCAAGAACGAGTGGGCCGATGTGCCCCAGCCGTAACTGGCGACCGTCGCAATCCCTGTGATCAGGCCCTGATCGATCGTGCCTCTGGTCAGCAGGTTGGGCTGGGTGGATGAGCCCGCGGCATAGGCAGCCAGGAGTAGGCCGGCACGCGCAGAGACATCGAGCTGGCCGATGTCCTGCGCGTTGTCGCGTAGCTCGTTGACCGGACTCATCACACCATCGCTCATGGTCTTACTCGTCGTCTTCCACTAGTTCGACGACGTCGATGTTGCCGTCGCTGTCCATCGAGGCGATCGTGTCGGACAGCACCTCGGCCGAACCGTCTTCGCCGCTGATGGCCGTGACGACCTCTTCGGTGGCCACGGAACCGTCGGGCGACTCCACCGTCACAAGTTCATCGACGATCGCATCGCCGCTCTCCTCATCGATGGCGGCGACCACATCGTCGGTCACGACTTCGCCGTCGGCGGTGACGCCCTCACTGACCGTCTCGACGATGTCGATGCCGGTCTCGTCCATTTCGCTCATCCCGTTGTCCTTCCTCCATGGCGCCGGTCGGCCGCCCATGGCGAACCTATCGCCCCGATCGCCGGATGGCACGGTCAACGTTCTGCTGGGTCGGTGAACTCCCGGTGACGTGCCCGCTGGTCCCCGTTCGGTCGGGACTTGGCACAATAGCGGGCATGCCCCGCGTCCTTTCCGGCATTCAGCCGACCGCCGATTCGTTCCACCTCGGCAACTATCTGGGGGCGCTGCGCAACTGGGTGTCCATGCAGGACTCCCACGAGTGCTTCTACATGGTGGTGGACCTCCATGCCATCACGGTGCCCGTGGATCCCGCCGTGTTGCGCGAACGCACGCGTTCGTCCTTCGCCCAGTTGCTGGCCTGCGGTGTCGACCCGCAGCGATCGGTCGTCTTCGCTCAGAGCCAGGTGCCCGAGCACGCCGAACTCAGCTGGGTGATGCAATGCCTGACCGGGTTCGGCGAAGCCGGCCGCATGACCCAGTTCAAAGACAAGTCCGCCCGCCAGGGCGCGGAGTCCGCGAGTGTCGGACTGTTCACGTACCCGATCCTTCAAGCCGCCGACATCTTGGTCTACCGGGCCGACGAGGTCCCCGTGGGCGAGGACCAACGTCAGCATCTTGAACTCACTCGTGACTTGGCCCAGCGCTTCAATTCCCGTTTCGGCGAGACCCTGGTGGTGCCCAAGGCGCACATCGTCAAGGACACCGCTCGGGTTGTCGACCTGCAGGACCCCACCAGCAAGATGAGCAAGTCGCTGCCCACCGGATGCCTGTTCCTGATGGATGACCCCAAGGTCATCGAGAAGAAGTTGAAGCGGGCTGTGACCGACTCCCTCGGCGAGGTGCGGTTCGATCCCGACAATCAGCCCGGCGTCAGCAACCTGTTGACCATCATCGCGGCGTTCTCCCAGCGACCCATCGGTGATGTCGAGGCGGAGTTCGCCGGCGGCGGCTACGGCCCGTTGAAAGCCGCGGCGGCCGATCAGGTCCTGAGCTTCGCCCAGACCTACTCCGAGCGGGTCGGCGAACTCATGTCCGACCCGGCCGAACTGGACCGTCTGATGGACGACGGCTCGGTCCGGGCCCGCGAGGCCGCCTCGACCACCGTGGCGGACGTGTACGACCGTGTGGGTCTGCGACGCCCCGTCGCGACCTGAGTCGTTCGCCCATGAGTCCGATCCTGATCAACCTCGGCATCGTCTTGATCTTCATCCTGGTGGGCGGGTTCTTTGCCGCGGCCGAACTCGCGTTGGTGTCGGTGCGCGAATCGCAGGTGAAGAACCTGGCTGAACAGCACCCGAAGCAAGGCGGTCGGCTGCTGCGGCTGACGGCTGATCCGAACCGGTTCCTGGCTGCGGTCCAGGTCGGGGTCACGCTGGCGGGCTTCCTGTCGGCGGGTTTCGGCGCAGCCCAGATCGCCCCAGACGTGGCGCCGTGGTTCGTCGCACTGGGTCTGGGACCCGCGGTGTCACAGACGATCGCGTTCGTCCTGGTGACGATCGTCATCGCCTACTTGTCGCTGGTGCTCGGGGAACTGGTTCCGAAGCGTCTTGCCCTGCAGCGGGGCGAAGGTATCGCGCTGCGCACCGCCGGACCCGTGGACTGGCTGGCGCGCGTGACACGACCGTTCATCTGGCTGCTCTCGGTGTCGACCGATGCCATCGTCCGGCTCCTTGGTGGCGATCCGACCGTGGGGCGAGAGCGCATCACCCAGGAGGAACTGCGCGGGCTGGTGCGATCCCACGACGAACTCAGTGAGGCCGAACGCGAACTCATCGACGACGTCTTCGCCGCCGGCGAGCGCGAGCTCCGCGAGGTCATGGTGCCCCGCACCGAGGTCGACTTCCTCGACGAGGACATGCCGGTGTTCCAGGCGGCCGCGTTGGTGGCCGAGCAAGCCCATTCTCGGTACCCCGTGATCGGGGAATCGGCCGACGACGTGATCGGATTCGTCCACGTGCGCGACATCCTGAATCCCGCCGTGGCCGGGCGCTCCATCCGGGTCGGCACACTCGCACGCGAGGTCATCCTCCTGCCCGCCAGCAAGCGGGCGATCCCCGCTCTCAGCGAGATGCGGGACACGGGCCACCACCTGGCGATCGTCGTCGACGAGTACGGCGGCACGGACGGCATCGTCACCATGGAGGACCTCGTCGAGGAGTTGGTCGGGGACATCCGTGATGAGTACGACGACGCATCGGAAACGTCGGAAGCCCGCCGTGACCCTCAGGCGTTCCGGACCGCGCGCGAGGTCGACGGTCTGACGAATCTGGACGACTTCTTCGAGGAGTTCGGCGTCCGGTTGCCCGAAGGCCCGTACGAGACCGTGGCGGGGTTCATGATCAATCGGCTCGGACGACTCCCCCAGGTGGGCGACGAGGTATCTCACCCCGAGTGCGAACTGACCGTGGTGGCCATGGACGGTCGCCGCATCAAGCGACTGCGCGTCGCACCGCCACCCGCGACGGCGCCCCCGGCCGAGCCGGTAGTTTGACCCCATGGATGAACGGCCCGCAGCGCTCCAGCACTGGCACAGCGTCGTTCAGGAACGCGATCCCGGACAACTGTCCGACCTGCTCGCGCAGGATGCGGTGTTCCACTCACCGGTGATGCACCGGCCGCAAGAGGGTCGGGACCTGGTGGCGATGTACCTGACAGGTGCCATGCAGGTGCTGGCCAACGACACGTTCCACTATGTGCGTGAGGTCGTGGGCAAATACGACGCGGTGCTGGAGTTCGAGACCGTGGTGGACGGACTCACGATCAACGGTGTGGACATGATCCGCTGGGATGAGGCCGGCCAGATCGTGGACTTCAAGGTGATGGTCCGGCCCCGACGAGCCCTGGACCTGCTGCAGCAACGCATGGCCCAGTTGCTGCAGTCACTGACATCTGACGGCTGAGCCAGCCGGGTCAGGCAACCACCGGCCTCGCCGGCATCCGGCGACGCTTGATCGCCCTGCGAACGATGGCGCCGAAGTCCTCGAACTCCTGATGGCGGGCGGAACTGGCGCGAATCGCCAGGCCCACGCGACGGGCGGGGGCAGGAGCGGCGAACGTGGCGATCCCCAACGAGGTACCCCGCGACTCCACTGCCACAGCTGTTGCCGGAAGCAGGGTCACGCCCATACCTGCCGACACCAGTTGCACAACCGTTGCCAGCGATGTCGATTGCACCGGATCGGCCGGGTCTGCACCTGCTTGTGCGCAGATGGCCAGGGTCTGGTCGCGAAGGCAGTGGCCCTCCTCGAGCAGCAGCAGGTGCTGACCCACCAGATCGGACAACGCCAGGTCCGTGCCCCCCGCCACCGGGCTGTCCGCAGGAGCCGCGAGAAGGAAGTCCTCGTCGTACAACGGGATCTCGCGCACCCCGGCCTCCCCGGTGGGCACGGCCAGGATCGCCACATCGATGTCACCGCTGTGCAGACTGCGCAGCAGGCGCGCAGTCTGATCCTCACGCACCCGCAGGTCCAGGTCGGGGGCGTCACGGCGGACCTCGCGAAGCATCGCAGGCAGCAAGTAGGGAGCGATGGTGGGGATGATCCCGACAACAAGAGAACCCTTCAGCCACTCCGTCGGGCGCGCCTGTTCGATCACGGAATCCATGGCGGCGACAGCCCTTTCGGCCGCCGGCAGCAGTCGCTGTCCATCTTCGGTGATGAGGAGTCGCCGGGCATGCCGTTCGATCAGTTGCAGGTCGAGGTTGCCTTCGAGGGTCGCGATGGCCTGACTCAGGGTGGGTTGCGAGATGCGCAGCGCATCGGCTGCCTCACCGAAGTGACCGAGCCGCGCCACCGCGACGAATGCCCGCAGTTGCGCGATTGTCGGGTCGCCGACTGCCATGTCCCGCGACCCGTCAGGCCACCACGGGAGCCGTGGGAGCCGACGTACGGATCAGGTGGTCGAAAGCGCTCAACGAAGCCGTTGCCCCTGCCCCGGCTGCCACCACGATCTGCTTGAAGGGGGTATCGGTGCAGTCCCCGGCGGCGAACACGCCGGGAAGCGAGGTGCGACCGCCGCCGTCCACCACGATCTCACCGTGGCCGTTGAGTTCCAGCCGTCCTTCCAACCACTCAGTGTTCGGCAGGAGTCCGATCTGGACGAAGACCCCCTCGAGCTCGATCTGGCACGCCTCACCGCTGATCCGGTCCTGGTAGACGAGCTCTGTGACGGCAGAGCCGTCGCCTTTGATCTCGCTGGTGAGGGCATTCACCGCGATCGTGACGTTGGGCAGGCTGCGGAGTTTCCGTTGGAGCACATCATCGGCGCGCAACTGGTCGTCGAACTCCAGCAACGTGACGTGGCCGACGATGCCGGCGAGGTCAATGGCCGCTTCGACACCGGAGTTGCCTCCGCCGATGACGGCGACACGCTTGCCCGAGAACAGGGGTCCGTCGCAGTGAGGGCAGAACGTGACGCCCTTGTTCCGGTACTCCTCCTCGCCGGGCACACCGGTCGTGCGCCACCGGGCACCCGTACTCAGAATGACCGAACGACCATGCAGGGTCGCACCGTTGTCCAGCCGGACACCGACCAGACCGGTGTCGGGGTCAGCCGGAAGCAGATCCTCGGCCTCGTGCGGGATCATGACGTCCACGTCGTACTCGTGCACGTGCCGTGCAAGGTCAGCCGAGAGTCTCGGCCCTTCGGTGTAGCTGGCAGAGGGGTAGTTCTCGATCCCCATGGTGTCCAGTAGTTGTCCGCCGAAACGCATGGCTACGATCCCGGTGCGGATCCCCTTGCGGGCCGCGTAGATGGCGGCGGTGGCGCCCGCCGGCCCGCCCCCGACAACGAGGACCTCGTAAGGCTCGCTCTCGTCCAGACGCTGCGCCTCGCGCTGGATCGCCGAACTGTCGAGTTTCGCGACGATCTCGTCCAGGCCTGAGCGTCCGGTCAGGAACAGCTCACCATTGCGGAAGACAGTGGGCACAGCCAGGACTCTGCGTTCCTCGGCCTCGGCCGGGAACACCGCACCGTCGATGGCCGTGTGGGTGATGCGTGGGTTGAGGATGCTCATCAGGTTGAGCGCCTGCACGACGTCGGGGCAGTTCTGGCACGACAGGGAGTAGAAGGTCTCGAAGTGGTGGTCGCCTTCGAGCCCTTGGATGGTCTCGATGGTGGCGGTGGTCGCCTTGGACGGGTGGCCACCGACCTGCAGCAGCGCGAGAACGAACGACGTGAACTCGTGACCCATGGGAACGCCGGCGAACCGCACGGACACGTCGGTGCCGGAGCGTTCGATGGCGAACGATGGCCTTCGTGCATCGTCGTCCCGACGATGCACGGTGACCTGGTCCGACAGGTCCGCCACCTCGTTGAGGAGGGCCACCATCTCGGCCGACTTCGCAGAGTCGTCCGTCGACATGGCCAGAGTGACCGGCCGGGTGATGTTGGCCAGATGGGTGCGCAGCTGCGCGGCCAGTGCTGGTTCCAGCATGATGGCTCCTCCTCAGCGGGGTTGGTCAGGGGTCGTGGATCAGATTTTGCCGACGAGGTCCAGCGACGGCGCCAAGGTCTCGTCGCCCTCTTCCCATTTGGCGGGGCAGACCTCGCCGGGGTGAGCGGCCACGTACTGCGCGGCTTTGATCTTGCGCAGCAGCTCAGCAGCGTTGCGGCCGATGCCACCGGCATTGATCTCCACCAACTGGATGCGACCCTCAGGATCGAGGACGAAAGTGCCACGGTCGGCCAGACCGTCCTCTTCGATCATGACGCCGAAGTTGCGGGTGATCGCGCCGGTCGGGTCCCCCAGCATCGGGAACTGGATCTTGCCGATGGTGTCGGACGACGAGTGCCACGCTTTGTGAGTGAAGTGGGTGTCGGTGGAGACGGAGTAGATCTCCACGCCGAGGCGCTGGAACTCCGCATAATTGTCAGCGAGGTCGCCCAGTTCCGTGGGACAAACGAAGGTGAAGTCCGCCGGGTAGAAGAAGATGACAGCCCAGCGGCCACGCAGGTCGGTGTCGCTCACCTCGACGAACTCGCCGGAATGGAATGCGGTGGCGGCGAAGGGTAGGACCTCGGTGCCGATGATGGACATGCGGTGTCTCCAGTCAGTAGGTGTTACCTCCGAAGGTACGGATAACGGCCGCATAGGTCCAATAGTCACACACGCGCTTTTCGATAGGCTATTCCTATATATGGCCCTTCTCGGGCACGTCTCGACTGGTCAGTCGAAGTCGACCACCACCGGCGCGTGATCGCTCCAGCGGGAATCCCAGGACTGCGCCTTCACCACTGAGACCCCGCTGGCCCGAGCACCCAGGTCGGGAGTCGCCCAGATGTAGTCGATCCGCCAGCCGACGTCATTGTCGAACGCCCGTCCTCGTTGTGACCACCACGTGTACGGGCCGGGGCCGTCTCCCGCCAAGGCCCGGCCCACATCGACCCAGCCCAGAGCCTCCCAGTCGTCCAGGTATGCCCGTTCCTCGATCAGGAACCCGGACTTCCCGATCCGCTGCTTCCAGTTCTTGAGGTCCTGCTCGGTGCGGGCGATGTTCAGGTCACCCGTCACAAGGACGTCATGCTCCCCCGCGCTCAGCTGGGACATGCGGCGTGAGGCCGCAGCCAGGAACCGCATCTTTTGTTCCTGGGGCGGTTCACCGGCGTGGCCCTTGGGGACGTAGGCCGAGACAACGACCACGGACCGACCAGCGACTGTCGTGGTCGCCTCGATCCAGCGTCCATCCGTGGCGAAGCCGGGCAGTCCCACCTTGGCATCGGTGATGGGCTCGGCACTCACGACCGCGGTTCCGTTGCGGCCGGACTGGTCGCAGGGGGCGTGGACAGCCGACCAGTCCTGCAACCCTTCCATACCCAGGACCTCAGCCAGCTGAGCCGACGAGGAGCGGACCTCCTGAAACGTGATGATGTCCGCTGCGAGCAAGCGGAGTTCGGCCAATCCCCCCTTACGCGCCGCTGCGCGGATCCCGTTGACGTTGACGGTGACGACCCTCACCCGCCGGCCTCCACCATCTGCTGCCCGTCAGTCGTGCGCACGGACGCTGTTGCGGCCGGCCGCCTTGGCCTCGTAGAGCGCATCGTCAGCGCGACCGAGCCACGTGGTCAGATCATCCTGGGGCTTGAGTTGGGCCGCACCGATGCTCACCGTGACGCTGCCCGCCCCTTCGAACGGGGCATCAGCCACCAAGGCCCTTAGCTTTCCCGCGAGCGCGACCGCGTCGCCGATCACGCAGTGCCGCATCACGATCACGAACTCGTCGCCACCCCAACGGGCCAGGACGTCCGACGAACGAAGATTGCCGGTGAGCCGCCTATTGAGTTCGATCAGGACGCTGTCGCCCACCGCGTGCCCCAAGGTGTCGTTGACGCTCTTGAAGAGATCGATGTCGACCACGAGGACCGACAGGGCAGGGCCGTAACGCTGCGCCTCCTTGATGTCGGAGGCCAACTGCTCCTCACCCTTGCGCCGGTTCCACGCCCCCGTCAGCGGATCCGTGACTGCCAGGCGCTCGAGTTCCTCCTCGAAGCGGCGGCGTTCGCTGATGTCACGGGTCACGCCCAGGATCTGCACGACCCGGCCGTCGGCATCCACCTGGGGGATGACCTGCAGATCGCCGAGCATGATCGACCCGTCCTTGCGGTAGTACTCGTGCTCCCCGTGGTACGTCGGCGGCGCCGTTCCCGCCCCCATCGCGGCATAGAGCTCACCGAAGTACCCCGCCACCTTCGCCACTGTCTCCGGGGGATGGATCTGCTCCAAGGTCTGGGAAGCCGCCTCAGCGGGCGTGATCCCCCGCACCCGCTCCACGGAAGGACTCACGTACGTGATGGCGCCGTCGATGCCCATCGTCCAGATGACGTCCCACGCGTTCTCGACCAGCAGGCGATACCGCTCCTCGGAATCGGCGAGCCGTTTCGCGGCCAGGACTCTCTCGGTGACATCGCGCACAGTCAACAGCACACTGTCCTGCATCCGCACTCCGCGGATGTCATAGAAGCAGTCATGCCCCACGAGCGGATTGAGGTAGGGGGTCTCGTCCAGCACCAAGGGCTCACCGGTCTCGATGATTTGCGCAACCATCGACAGGAGTTCGCTCCCGAGCGTCGGAAAACGCTCGAGAAGCGTGCCGCTGAGGAAGCGCTCTCGCAACATGCCGTAATACCGGCACGCGGCATCGTTGACGTCATCGAATCGGAAATCGACGACCTGTCCGGCCTCGTCTCGTATCGCCGTCAGGACGGCGTGCGGGTCGATGAGGGAGTCGAGGGTGGCTCGCAGTAACGACGTCTCGGGGACGCGGCCGGCGACCCCTTGCGACTCAGGTTCTTGACCCACCTCGGACCCTCCCGGCGTCTACAGCATCGAACAGTGTCCCCCCACCGGTCCAAAAGGGCATCCGGAAGCCCCGATCTGGCTTGGCTCAGCGGGCCGCCATGGCGAGCTGCAGGTTCTCGTCGATCGAGGCCAGGAACTCCTGGGTGGTCTGGTACGGCTGGTCCGGGCCGATCAGCAGCGCAAGGTCCTTGGTCATCTTGCCGCTTTCGACTGTCTGGATGCAGACCTGCTCCAACGTCTCGGCGAAGTCAGTGACCTCTGGGGTGCCGTCCATGCGACCGCGGTAGGCCAGTCCCTGCGTCCACGCGAAGATCGAAGCGATCGGGTTGGTCGACGTGGGCTTTCCCTGTTGGTGCTGCCGGTAGTGGCGGGTCACGGTTCCGTGGGCGGCCTCTGCCTCGACGGTCTTGCCGTCAGGAGTCATCAGTACCGAAGTCATGAGTCCCAGCGAGCCGAATCCCTGCGCGACAGTGTCGGACTGCACATCACCGTCGTAGTTCTTGCATGCCCAGACGTAGCCGCCCTCCCACTTCATGGCCGCGGCGACCATGTCGTCGATGAGGCGATGCTCGTAGGTCAGTCCGGCGGCCTCGAACTCGGCCTTGAACTCGTTGTCGTACACCTCGGCGAACAGGTCCTTGAACCGGCCGTCGTAGGCCTTGAGGATGGTGTTCTTGGTGGACAGGTAGACGGGGTAGTTGCGCGCCAGCCCGTAGCGCATCGACGCGCGGGCGAAGTCGCGGATGGAGTCATCGAGGTTGTACATGCCCATCGCGACACCGCCACCGGGGAAGTCGAACACGTCGAACTCCATGGGGGCGGAACCGTCCTTGGGGGTGAACGTCATCGTCAAGGTGCCCTCGCCGGGCACGACGAAGTTGGTGGACCGGTACTGGTCACCGAACGCGTGACGGCCGATGACGATCGGCTTGGTCCAACCGGGCACGAGCCGCGGGATGTTGCTGATGATGATGGGCTCGCGGAAGATCACGCCGCCCAGGATGTTGCGGATGGTGCCGTTGGGCGACTTCCACATCTCCTTGAGCCCGAACTCCTCGACCCGGGCCTCGTCCGGTGTGATCGTGGCGCACTTGACGCCCACCCCGTACTGCTTGATCGCGTTGGCCGAATCGACGGTCACCTGATCGTCAGTCGCATCGCGGTTCTCGATGCTCAAGTCGTAGTACTTCAGGTCGATGTCCAGGTAGGGCAGGATCAACTGCTCCTTGATGAACGACCAGATGATCCTGGTCATCTCGTCGCCATCGAGTTCGACGACGGGGTTCTGCACCTTGATCTTGGACATTGTTTCCTTCCGGGACTGCAGACAGTGGGAGTCGACGGGCGGGTCAGAGGCTCTGGACGTCAGCCTGCTTGGCACGCACGGCTTCGGCGGCTTCCTTCAGACCCGCGAGCTCGGTGTCGGTCAGATCGGTCTCGACGATCTTTCGGATACCCTCTCGCCCGATCTCCGCCTGTACACCCAGGTAGACCCCATCGATGCCATATTCGCCATCTACCCAGGCGCACACAGGCATGATCTCGCCGGAGTCCTCGATGACCGCCTTCGCCATGCGGGCGGCCGCCGCTGACGGCGCGTAATAGGCCGAGCCGGTCTTGAGCAATGCGACAACCTCGGCTCCGCCATTTCGAGTGCGGGTCACGAGTTCTTCGATCTCGTCGGCGCTGAGCAGGTCCGAGAGGGGCTTGCCGTCGACGGTGCAGGCAGACGGAACGGGAACCATGGTGTCGCCGTGCGAGCCGAGCGTCAGGGTCGAGACGCTCCCGACGGAAACGCCGAGCTTCTCGGCCACGAAGTTGGTGAACCGAGCGGTATCGAGCATCCCGGCCTGGCCGATGATCTTGCTGTGGTCGAACCCGGTGACGATCTGGGCCAGCGCAGTCATCTCGTCCAACGGATTGGAGACGTTGATGATCACGGCGTCGGGCGCGTGGGTGGCGACGTTCTCCGCGACCGCACGCATGATCTTGGCGTTGGTCTCGATCAGGTCCATGCGGCTCATGCCGGGCTTACGCGGCAGGCCGGCGGTGATGACGACGATGTCCGAACCCGCGATGGCCTCGTAGCCTTCGCCATTGGGGCCGGTGCTCTGGCCGGTCACCTTGGTCTCGAAGCCTTCGATGGGGCGCGACTGGTTCATGTCGAGCGCCAGTCCCTCGGGCTTGCCCTCGATGATGTCGATCAGGACGACCTCGTCGAAAATGTCGAACTCCGCCAACCGCTGCGCGGTGGTGGAACCGTAGAAACCGGCGCCGACGACGGTGACCTTGCCCTGACGAGCCATGCGAATCCTCCTGCTGATGGTGACAGTCCAGCCTACCCAGCGTCACCGACGACCCTGCGTCCGCCCCTGACGGTCGGACGCCCACGGCACACTCAGGTGGGCGAGGGCACCAGCAGAGCCAGCACCAGCAGTCCACCCGCAAGGATGGCCAGTACCGTGACGTCGATCGCCCGGGTACGGACCACCAGCAGGCCCGCCTGCCGGGTGGGAAGCACTATCCGCAGGACCAGGGCGAGGATGACTGCCCCGGCGAACACCAACGTCCCGAGTCGGAAGTCCACGAAGATGAGGCCCAGCCCGAGGGCACCGATCCCCAACACCAACAACGGTGGCCCGTAGCGGGCCTTGGAACTCACCCCGCGCAGCGCGATGACGTTGCTAGGGAGATCCTCGTACTCCTCGGAATCCTGACTCATCACCCTCCTCGGTTCTCGGACGCCCGTGCGCACCCTGTCCGTTCCGTGCCCCGTCAGTCCAGGGCCGCCTCCGCGGCATCGACGATGTTGGCCAGCAGCATGGCGCGCGTCATCGGGCCCACGCCACCAGGCATCGGTGCCAACCAGGCGGCCACCCCGTGCACCGACGGCGCGACCTGCCCCACC
>RRZU010693760.1_pt1 | contig 16656 bp, 11 predicted proteins | sample 2165561 | NCBI WGS metagenome assembly RRZU01 (sample SAMN10456909, study PRJNA506462) | wastewater metagenome | isolation source: wastewater sludge | place: USA: Moscow, Idaho
ATTCCAGCCATTCAAACCCGGCATCACGCGCTCGGCGGGCGGCATTAACAAAGTCATTTTTAACTCTGTTAATTTCTTCAATGCTCATCGCTTTCGGCACTTTTGGCAGATTCGCGCCAAAGGCAACTGCGGAGGGGGCGATGGTTTCCCAGCCGCGGGAATTGTCCATAATATGATCATCACCTTCCCATGGGATATTAGCACTGGCTTTACGGCCCGCATGTGCGATCTGGATCCCCGGTACGGCGCCACCAGCTTTGATGCCTTTTGCGACTTTGGCCAGCGCGGCGGCCTGTTCGTCATTCCAGATGCCAGCACAGTGTGGCGTGATCCGTCCTTCCGGCGATACCGCTGTCGCTTCAACAATGACAAGCCCTGCGCCACCTCTGCCCAGACTGGTGTAATGGACTTCATGCCACTCATTGACCATTCCATTCACCGCGGTGTACTGGCACATAGGCGGGATGGCAATGCGGTTACGGAGTGTCACATCTTTTAATTGGAACGGTGAAAATAATGCTCCGGTTTCTGTCATCTTGTTAACCTGTAATGATGTTTGATGGTGTAAGCGTATGCTAGAGTATTTATAATGAAAACTATCTAACCATTATGCATTTGATAAGAGTTCTTTATGATTAATCCCCAATGGTTAAGGACATTCTCGGTTCTGGCTGAACTGCGTCATTTCACAAAGACAGCAGACAGACTCGGGCTGACCCAGGCTGCGGTGAGTCAGCATTTGCGACATCTGGAAGGCGAGTTTGGTGCTTTATTTGTCAGAAAAGGGCGTCAGCTTGATATCACGCCTGCTGGTCAGGCTTTGCTGGATTATGCCCTGGAAGTGGAACAGGCCAATAACCGGCTTACGCTCAGACTGACAGAAACGGATGCCGAGCATGGCGAGATCTGCATCATTACGCCCGGCAGTATCGGCTTGCTGATTTATCCTATGTTGCTGGAGTGGCAGATACAGCATCCGGGTTTATCGGTTCGTCATCGCTTTGCTCCGGATGCCGAAGTGCTGGATGCCGTGCTGAATAATAAGTATGAGCTGGGGATACTGACATTTAAACCGGATGATTCCCGGATTATGGCCACCCCGTTTGCAGAGGAAACGCTGGAACTGGTTGCGCCTGCAGGCCATAAGCTCTGCTCGTGGGCTGATCTGATGGATCTTGGATTTATAGATCACCCAGACGGACAGGCGATGGCGACTCGTTTATTCAGTCGTCGTTTTCCCGGTAATGCGGGTATCCGCTCTGTTCCGGTGAAGGGATATTGCAATCAGGTCGGGTTACTGCTTGAACCGGTAGCTCGCGGTCTGGGTTTTACTGTTTTGCCTTGTTATGCCCGGCAGGCATTTTCCCGACAGAATGAAATTGCGGTAATGGATTGCGGTGTTTCGGTAGTGGATCAGCTTTGGCTTATCCATAGAGCTGAATGGCCACTTTCCTGTCGGGCAACGGTTACGGTTGATTATCTCAGAACGAAGGTCGACAGGGCTTATCAGAGCTGCATACAAGCTTCGGATAATAATGAACGGAACCACTGAAATTCATCCACATAAATACAGGTAACAGAGAAGCAGGGATCGTAATTTTATGGCACTTCATATTGAAACACCACTTGTTGAATCCCGTCCGTTGAGTCTGATTGCGGAACGGTCTGTCTATTTAAAACTGGATGTATGACAACCACCGGGATCATTCAAGAGCCGCGGGATCGGTCTTGCCTGTGAAACCTATCTGGCTCGGGGGGCACAACGTTTTATTTCATCATCAGGCGGCAATGCCGGGCTGGCTGTTGCTTATGCCGGGCGTCGTCTCGGTGTGCCGGTGATCGTGGTTGTTCCGGAAACCACCAGCAACAAAGCCAAAGAACTCCTTCGCATGGAAGATGCTGAAGTGATTGTACAAGGCGCATCCTGGCAGGAAGCTAACGCTTTTGCACAATCGCTGCTTGGTGAAACCGATGCATTCCTTCATCCATTTGATGATCCTTTGCTCTGGCAAGGACATGCCTCCATGATTGATGAAGTTGCTCAGACGGGGTATAAACCCGATGCTGTTCTGCTTTCTGTCGGTGGTGGCGGCTTACTTTCAGGCGTTGTGGAAGGCTTGCAACGTAATAAGTGGCATGATGTGCCTGTATTCGCGATTGAAACCGAGGGTGCCGCTTCATTTCATGCCGCTGTAAACGCCGGTCATACGGTCGAGCTGGACAGTATCACCAGTGTGGCAACATCTCTGGGCGCGAAGCGAGTATGTGAGCGTGCACTACAATGTGCGAAAGAACATCCGATCCACAGTGTCGTCATTTCGGACAAAAATGCGCTGGCTGCCTGCGAACGTTTTCTGGATGATCACCGGATCCTGGTTGAACCTGCCTGTGGTGTGAGTCTGGCCATGGTTTACGATCACGCACAGATGTTAGAAGGTTATAAAAACATACTGGTTATCGTGTGCGGCGGAGCTACAACCACGATTGATCAAATCCGGGATTGGTCTGGGAAAAATAGGATACAACCATGCTAAAAGAAAACATCAATGACCTTCTCTCGTTTCTTGTTGTAGCGCAGGAGAGCAGTTTCACCAAAGCGGCGGCAAAACTGGGTGTATCACAATCGGCGCTGAGTCACTCAATCCGGGGGCTGGAGGAGCGGTTGAATTTACGCTTGCTTAACCGCACAACACGAAGCGTTTCTCTCACCGAAGCCGGAGAGAGATTATGTCAAACGTTATCCCCACGTATTGAAGAAATTGAAGAAGAATTAGACGCCCTGAATGAAGAGCAGAATGGCCCATCAGGGAGTATCCGGATCAGTGCCCCTGAATACGCAGCACAGAACATTCTCTGGCCGGTATTAGAAAAGTTTCTGGTTCAGTATCCGGATATCCGTGTTGAAGTGAATATCGAAAATAGCTTTACCGATATTGTGGCGGAACGTTATGACGCAGGTATTCGTCTTGGCGAACAAGTGGCGAAAGATATGATTGCGGTTCGTATTTCGCCTGACCTGAAAATGGCTGTAGTAGGGACACCATCCTATTTTTCCAACCGGGAAATACCTTTAATCCCTGAAGATCTGCATCAGCACAGATGTATTAATTTAAGACCATCTACTGCCGGTGGTGTCTATGCCTGGGAGTTTGAAAAAGAGAACAGAAATATAAACGTGCGTGGTGAAGGGCAATTGATCTTTAACACCACGACTCAAAGTCTGAAAGCATCATTGGCCGGATTCGGTGTTTCGTATGCCCCCGAAAATCTGATTAAGGGCTATGTAAAAGAAGGAAAGCTAATCAGCGTATTAGAAGATTGGTGTCCTACCTTTCCCGGCTTTCATCTGTATTACCCCAGCAGAAAGCAGCATAAAAAAGCGTTTGCGCTATTAATTGATGCTTTGCGTTACAAAGGTGCGTAGCACCGCGAAAGCCTGACGATCACAAACAACAGAAGCGGGGAAAACCCGCCTCAGAAATTAATGATTCAGCGGCCAATATGCCGAGACCATAGGAAGAGCCAGTAATAAATATTCGTAACATTCAGCGTTCCTCATTCTGCGGATTTGTTCATCGTATGTTGATATACGATGAACAAGACCCATATGTGAGATTGTTATTTACTCAACGAGTTCCAGAATTCGCACTGGTGCTGACTGGCGAACTTACCAGCAGCCGCTGTTGCTGGTTTAGGCTGTTGTAGTAATTGCCAGTGATCAGTACCGGATTTATCTTTATAACTTGGCCAATGTGGTGTTTTCTTTGAATTCGGATTACCGTTTTTGGCAAACGTTGTCCAATACGCCACCATTTGATCAGATAAATGTGTTTGTCCTGCATTGAGTGGATGTGGAGTCCCCGTTGAACCATGATAGAGCGGGAACAGATATTGGATCTCCGATGTATGCGCAGCCCCATAAGGGAATGAAACCGGCTGCATATAAGAAGGCGCAGTTTCATCCATAAATTCATATGCATAAGTATTTGATTCATAGCGTGCAACGTCTTGAATCATTTCTCGCATTGGACAGCTGAATCCCCCATCTGTTTCTGCTGCTGCCAGTGCAACACTTGCTGAAGGGTATGCACTCAACGGGTAATGACGAATGATTTCCTCTGCATTTTTGGCGCCGAATGTTGCTGCAATAGCGGCTGGATAGTCTGCTGCTTTCATCGGTTTACCAGAACCAATTTCAACAATACCTCTGAGCCAACGCCATTCGTCCTTGTTCATCCCCATGATTAATGGCATATGGTTGAATTGACCGGTAGAAAAGGCTTTGGCATAAGACAGAGGAAGAATGGCGCCATCGACAATATGCTGGTTTGTTTGAAATTCTCCGCTCCGTTTCAAAATATCAGCGGCAGAGAGCGCACGCAGGCATTCGGCTGATTGGTCTGGACAACCAACGGCATCAGCAAAACGTTTGCCGAATGTTTCTGCTGTCGGTAAGTCTTTATTCCAATTACCTAAAATCGGGCTGACAACCGGCCCACTTTCGACAATTCCCCGATGAAATAAACCGTGTGCTGCTGGGGAGACCATATTAGCCAGTGTACTTTCACCTCCGGCAGATTCACCAAACAACGTGACGTTATCTGGATCTCCTCCGAATTGTGCAATATTGTCTCTGACCCACCGAAGTGCGGCTTGTTGATCCAATATGCCGTAGTTTGCAAATGGATGACCTTCATTATCTAACGCGGGATGAGCCAGAAAACCAAAAACATTAAGTCGGTAATTGAATGTGACAACAATGGTATGCCCATCTTGTACCAGTTTAGTGCCATCATAATCATCGCCGGAACCGTTGAAATGACCGCCACCGTGGATCCACACCATAACAGGACGTTTTTGTTTCAGATCTGTTTTAGCCGGTGCAAACACATTCAGATAAAGACAGTCTTCCGACACGCTCTGAGATGCAAAAACACCAAAAGTGAATGATTGGGCACATTGGTTGCCATATTTATTTGTTTCTATTAAGTCGTGATTAGCGACAGGCGCAGGTGGCATCCAGCGTAGTTTACCGACTGGCGGTGCCGCATATGGAATACCTAGAAACAGAGCTAATCCATTTTTTTCGATACCACGGATCGGACCGTTGGCCGTTTGAATAACAGGGCGTGTGTTTTCAGCCTGCTTATTTTTATCAAGATGTAGACTCTCTGCCGTGGCAGAAAACACGATGGCTAAACCTGTCAATGTAGCAAACAAGTAACGGGCCAATGAGGCTGTGATTTTATTATTTCTGATCATTTATTTCTCTTTAGACGAATGTGTTTTACAGACATTGTGTTGAAGCGTGGTAGGTCGTGAGCGTTAGTTGTTTTTTCGGGATGCCTTTACAGTGTTGGTTACTTCAACTGACAAATTGAGTATAACGAGCACCTATATATGTCGGTAGGTGGTATATTTTGTTAATCGTTATGACAGGAATTCATATATGAATGACATCGACCTGAATAATCTTTTGGCTTTCATTGTGGTTGCTCGTGAACGTAGCTTTACACGAGCAGCAGCACAGTTGGGTGTTTCTCAATCGGCGCTCAGTCATACCATTCGCCGACTGGAAGAGAAAATGGGGATCCGACTTCTAACACGCACCACCCGAGGTGTGTCTACCACGGAAGCGGGTGAGCGGTTATATATTAATCTGGGACCGCATTATGAGGGAATACAAACTGAGCTTTCAGCGCTTTATGCTTTGAATGATAAGCCTGCCGGGACAATACGTATTAGCACGCATGATCGTCCAGCAGACACAATTCTTTGGCCCAAATTATCAAAATTATTACCACTGTATCCCGAGCTTAATATCGAAATTTCCATTAATTATGAGTTAATTGATATCGTGGCTGAACGCTTTGATGCAGGAGTCCGTCTCGGAGATCAAGTGGCAAAGGATATGATCGCGGTCCGGATTTCCCCCGATGTACGAATGGCAGTCGTGGGGGCACCATCTTACTTTAAGAACAGAGTCATACCACAAACACCGCAGGAGCTTACTGGGCAGAATTGCATCAGACTACGTTTGCCAACACATGGCGGTATCTATGCCTGGGAATTTGAAAAAGGCGGGCAGATTTTGCATGTGCAGGTTCAAGGACAAATGATATTCAACCAATCAGTACATATCCTAAATGCAGCCCTGCAAGGTTATGGTATTGCTTATTTGCCTGAAGAGCAGATCAAACCTTATGTCGATCAGGGGCAATTAATACAGTTACTTGAGCCGTGGTGCCCGACATTCCCTGGCTACCATTTATACTTTCCAAGTCGTCGGCAATCATCACCCGCTTTTTCACTGGTCGTCGATACCTTACGCTACAGAACATAGCGCTTTGCCATTACCTTATCTCTATTTTGTTGTCCCTGAGCGTATTTAATCAGCTTAGGGCAATGAACACTGATACGACAATATATGAATTATTGTCATATCAATATCAAAAATACCCCATCTACCGTCATTAATTTAACCTTCCTATACTGAACATCCTGATAAGGGAATTGAGTAGTTTACAGGCTGATGCCCTAAGTAATTCTGACTTCTTTTCTCATGGGAAAGCGCTACTGACACCATGACAATTCGGAGCGTAGCCGCTTTTTATCTTGGTATTTTGCTGAACTGTATATTAAGGAAAGCACATGCAAAAACGTAAATTAGGTAACGGTGGTCTTGAGGTATCTGCCATTGGTTTGGGGTGTATGGGCATGACCTTTGGCTACGGTCCAGCAATGGAAAAAACGGCAGCGATCAAACTGATTAGAGATTCATATGAACTTGGCGTGACCTTTTTTGACTCGGCAGAGGCATATGGCGAAGCTAATGAAATATTAGTGGGTGAAGCATTGGCTCCTGTGCGTAATCAAGTGGTAATTGCGACCAAATTCGGTTTTAAAGATGGCATACCGACAGCCGGATTTGACAGTACACCAAAACGTATTCGTGAAGTGGCCGAACAATCACTAAAACGCATGAAGATAGAGTGTATCGATCTGTTTTATCAGCACCGTGTTGATCCGAATGTACCGATTGAAGATGTTGCAGGTGCAGTAAAAGATCTGATTAAAGAAGGCAAAGTTAAACATTTTGGACTGAGTGAAGCCAGTGTTGAAATGATCCGCCGAGCTCATGCAGTACAGCCAGTGACTGCATTGCAAAGTGAATACTCTATGTTTACGCGTGAGCCGGAACAAGAAATTATCCCGACTCTGGAAGAGTTGGGGATCGGTTTCGTTCCTTTCAGTCCTTTGGGAAAAGGATGGCTGACTGGAAAAATCGACACCAGCACGACCTTCCAGGACGGCGATATCCGTAATGTATTACCTCGATTTACCGACGATGCGCGTGCACATAACTTGCGTTTAGTGAGTTTGATCGGCGAAATCGCCCAGAGAAAAGGTGCTACACCAGCGCAGATCGCTCTGGCTTGGTTACTAGCTCAGAAACCATGGATCACGCCAATTCCAGGTTCAACCAAATTACATCGTGTTCAGGAAAATATTGGTGGTGCAACTGTTACTTTGACAAGTGCTGATCTTAGTGAGCTGGGTGAATTACTGGCAAAAATGCCAGTAGAAGGTGCTCGTTACAACGCACAAATGCAGAAACTGATCACGCCTAATAAATGACGCTGTATCCGGCTTATTCGCCGGATACATTTTCTAAGTACAATATTGAGTAATTCACAGGAATACTATGACTACTTTGCATAGTGAAACCCGTCATATCGTTTGTACCGTTCATGCACAGACGGCGTATCGCGAGTAGTTGAACAGCTAAAGCCGTTACTGGCAGAGCCATTGAGTTTGTCTATAAGCCATCGAATATCTGCAGGCACAAGTTGTGGCGGCTAATCAGACGTCTTGACCTTATTTCATTGATTCAGCCAGCATCTCGCGGAGATTTTCAGCCTCCGCTTTCCCTACTTTGGACGCAATTACGGTGATTAAATCGGTTAACAGGGCTGGCGTTAACCCCGTATTCAATCCAACGTTTAAATGACGTCGTAACTGTAAATTGACTCCACCCAGATTGGCCAGTGCCGCGATAGTGACTAATTCTCTGGAGTGAAAATCCAGGTTGTCACGCCCCCAAATATCAGCGAACAGATGTTCTTTAACGAAAGCATCCATCGCAGGAACAAAAGTTAAAGCGGGCGAAGTTTCGGGGGAACCCAGTAAAGCGATTTGAATTTCAGTACCTAATTCAGATTTGCTTTTGTGCGCTGGCAGCGGGTTGGGTTCCTGACCCACAGCATCATTAATTCCCTGTGAGCGCCGGGTTTCCAATACAGCCATAAACGTGTTAATCGCATTTAAACTGCGGGGGAAACCGGTGTACGCATACAACTGGATGAGAATTTCCTTTATTTCATTAATGGTTAACCCGGCATCAAGCCCTTCAGTCAGACTCTTTTTCAGCCGTTCTAAATCACCACTCGCCGTAAACGTGGCGATGGTGACGATAGATTGCTGTTTTTCGTTTAAAGACATCGTATTAGCCATAAATGCTCCGATTGTCCTGGTCCATAATCGAATATCTCATCTCCCAGCGTCACCCGCTTGCCACCTTGTACTGCTAAGCCCAAACCCAGACCATAAATACACGGCATCGGGTCGGTTACTGCACCACGCCGATACAGCATCAGCGCCGGAATTTGCGTGGTGTAGTCCCCGTCAGTTTGGAGCTGATCACTCACCAGAGAAGCAAGTGTACTGACAACCACCGATTAAATTGAGGTGTCGTTTTTCATGTTTCACCCGCAGAAATAATCACAACGTAAGCCTAGCAGTTTCGATAACCCCTTTCTGCCTATCTGATGCAGATCCATCAGATCAGGCAAAAACATCGTCAAATCAGGCAAACGAACTCCGGTCTTTATGTATTAATCGATATATAGTGCTTATCGGGCTGGTTTATGTTTTTCCGCGCCGGGTGTAGGTAGTGTGCAGCAATTCGTGGGCCTTGTGACCGCACGGCCCACCTTGCAGGAACTCCCGGTAGATTTGCAGTACCTGCGGATTCTCGATTGACTTGCGAACCTCATAGTGAGCATCTTCGCTGTAGATGGCTTTTGCCCGTTTAGCCCGGATCTCAGGGCTGGTCGGGATCGGCTGGCCACCGCCACCGAGACAACCGCCCGGGCAGGCCATCATTTCAATGAAGTGGCAGGTACTGAAAAAGCCGCCACTTTTGATGTCATCCATCACTTTCCGTGCATTGGGGGTACCGTGAGCAACAGCTACCCGCAGGGTAACGCCTTTCAGCCATTCAAAGTCGGTGAACAGATGCCCGAGCAATTCGGGGACGGGGCCGACGTCCGGGATAGGAACCTCGGCCAGACGAATGCCTTCAAATCCGCGAACCGGAATGATGTCCGCATGCACGTAGAAATCCTCGACCTTCTTGCCGGTGACTATTTCAATCACGGTGCGTAAAGCCGACTCCATGACACCGCCTGTAGCGCCGAAAATGATGCCGGAACCGGTAGGTGTCTCAAAAGGATCGTCGAAATTAGTCTTGGGTAACTTAGGCAGATCTATACCGGACTCCCGCATCATTCTGGCGAGTTCACGCGTCGTGACAGCAAAATCGACATCCTTAAAGCCGGAAGCTGTCATTTCAGGACGGTTACATTCGAATTTCTTCGCCGTGCAGGGCATCAGCGCCACCGAAACGATGTCCTTTGGATCGATGCCTTTCTTCTGCGCGTAGTAAGTTTTGATTACAGCGCCGAACATCTGTTGTGGACTCTTGGCTGTAGACAGGTGATCGAGCATCTCTGGATAGAAGTATTCAATGTATTTAATCCAGCCGGGCGAACAACTGGTTAGCAGCGGCAACCGGACCGTGTTGCTCTTTTCAACCAGAGCCTGATGCAGACGCAGAAGCAGTTCTGTGCTTTCTTCAATGATAGTCAGGTCGGCGGAAAAATTGGTGTCGAACACCGCATCGAACCCCATCATTTTGATCGCAGTATTCATCTCGAATGTGAGCGGGGTGCCGGGTTCCAGCCCGAAGCATTCGCCAATCGATGCCCGGGGTGCTGGTGCGGTCTGGATCACGACATGCTTGGTCGGATCGTCAATCATCTTCCAGATTTCATCAGTTTGATCGACTTCAGTAAGCGCGCCGGTCGGACAATGGACAATGCATTGTCCACATTCAATGCAAATAGATGAAGCCAACGCTTTATCGCCGAAAGTCGTAACCCGGGATTCCGCGCCCCGTTCCATAATGGCGAGACAACCCACGTCCTGAAACTCATTACAGGCGCGTACACAACGGCGGCAAAGTATGCACTTGTTCATGTCGCGTACGATTGACGCGCCGGAGCAGTCAATTACGTATTCCGGTTCGGTGGGACGACCGAAGCGGAATGTGTCGACGCCGTATTCTGCCGCCAGAGATTGCAACTCGCAGTTGTGATTGCGCTTGCAGGTGTTGCAGTCGCCATAATGGTTGGCAAGCAGCAGATCGATGATATGACGGCGCGCCTTGCGTACGGTGGCACTGGTGGTCATCACCTTTATCGGCCGGGTGATCGGGTAGGTGCAGGCGGTCTGGAGACCATGCTGACCCTCGACTTCGACCACGCAGATCCGGCAAATACCGACAGGCTTAAGATCAGGGTGATCACATAATGTTGGTATCTGCAGGCCGATGCTTCTGGCTGCGCTCAGAATGGTAGTCCCTGACGGTACTGTCACTTCAATACCATCGATGGTGATGGCGACGGGTGGAGGAATGACTTCCGCACCAGCAGCAGTTTCAGTTGTGGAGGACATTTATGTACTCCTTGCAGAATGTTCTGCGGTGAGGTGAGCATTGATTTCGTTCCGGAAATACCGGTTGATCGAAAGCAGCACCTTCGGGCTGGATTGCCCAAGACCACATTTTGAGGCCACACAGATGGTTTCGGCGAGGCTGAGTAACTCGTCAAATTGCTGACCGGAGCATTTGCCGTTACGCAACGACCTGATGCCATTGAGCAGAACCACGTTGCCATCGCGGCATGGCGTGCATTGACCACAGGATTCCTCAACGAAAAATTCCAGGTAGTTTTCTGCCACTTCAAGAAGATCACGGTCAGGGCCATATATGATCACCGAACTGCCAGCCCCCAGATCCTCGTAAGCCAGCTTGCGGCCGAACTCAGCGGCCGGCAGTAACAGTCCTGAATATCCGCCGATCTGAACGGCTTTGGCTCCTTCTCCGCCAGCAAGAGCCAGCAAACCGGATACAGTGGAGCCCCATGGCAGCTCATAGAGGCCGGGGCGGGCACACTCACCGGAGACGCTGAATAGCTTAAAGCCTTTTGATTTTTCGGTACCAATACCGGAAAACCATTGAGCACCGCGAGCAAGAATGACGCTGACCGTAGCCAGTGTTTCGACATTATTCACTACCGTCGGCTGGCCGAGGAAACCTGCTTCGGGCGGGTAAGGCGGACGGTTACGCGGTTCGCCCCGGTTGCCTTCCAGTGATTCAATCAGCGCAGTTTCCTCGCCGCAAACATAGGAACCGGCGCCCATCTGAATTCGTATGTCGAAATTGAAACCTTTCTTTCCGGAAATGTCGCGGCCCAGCAATCCGGCTTCACGCCGGGCTTTCAGCACTTGTTCTAGGTGAGGCAGGAGATAAGCGTATTCGGCCCGCAGATAGACGATGCCCTGGCTGGCCCTGATGGCATAGGCGGCAATCGTCATCCCTTCAAACACCAGATCCGCAAACCAGGACAGGGTGATCCTGTCTTTGAAAGTGCCCGGTTCTCCCTCATCCGCATTGCAGATCATGTATTTCACATCGCCATTTGTGTCAGCTGCCATCTTCCATTTCGTACCGGTAGGAAAGCCGGCGCCGCCGCGACCACAGAGGCCGGATGCGGATATTTCTGCAATAACTTCGTCAGGTTCCATGGCTGCCGCTTTCGTGATGCCGGCGTTGGCGTGGTGGCTGGCATAGGTCAGGGTCGTAGTGAAACTGTCGCCGACCATGCCGGTTATCGGGCGGTGAGAATAGAATTTCTCAGTACATTGTCTGATGATCTGAGGGATGAGGAGAGGGGTGAGATTAGAGAATACCTCACTGTTGATCATCATCGCCGGAGCCTGATCATCCATGCCGATGCAACTGGTCCATTGCAGAGTGAACATGCCGTCCGGAGTCGTTTCCCCGAACCGGATACCGAGAACAGTTTCGAGTTGCCGGGCGATATCGTTCGCTCCCTTCATGATGGAGGATATATCCCGACTGAGGCGGATAATGAACTTGCCCTTGGGCTCGGTGTTGATGAAATGATAGAAAGTGGCAACGCCATAAACCTTGGCTGCGTGGATGCCCAGCGAATCAGCGACATATTGCATGGCGAGTTCGGAAACGTAGCCGTATTCCTCTTGTATAGCCCGGAGGATCGGCAGCAGCGCTGAACGCTGGCGGTCGTATTTTCCCACCACCGTAGAGATGAATTCTCTGAGTTTTTCCTGTTCAGTCAGCAACATTCCTATCTTTCCTCCGTGCATTTGCCGGATTACGGGCTGCCGGTTCAGGCAAAATGTGTCTGTGCTGCGCTTGGCGGCTGCTTACTATGAGCATAGCATCGCAGGAAAGAATAATTGATTTACTGATTCAGGAACTACAACAACATCACGTTGGAAGACGTCAATTAGCCGATAGCAAAAAGCCTCTTTAAGTTCATTAAAGAGGCTTTTTTTGATCTTCGGTTACAGCGCCAGTTTCAGAATTTCTTTGACATCTTCAGGTGTAATATCACCGTACTCACCCAACTTAACATGACCATGCTGAGTCAGTTTCTCGGCAACAGCTGGAATAACTGACGCATCTAAGCCATAAGCGGATAAGCGTGGCGGATTGCCCATACTTTCAAAAAACTCTTCCGTTTTCTTGATAGCAGCATCAACACGTTCATCATCGCTGCCGGTACGCAGATCTAATACACGTTCTGCATATTGCAGTAATTTGGCTTTTTTCTGCTCTTTTTTGTATTTCCAGACTGCAGGCAGAACAATCGCCAGCGTTTGCGCATGATCCAACCCATACAAACCGGTAATTTCATGGCCAATCATGTGGGTCGCCCAGTCGGTTGGCACCCCGGTGTTCAGCGTACCATTTAATGCCATGGTGGCTGTCCACATTAGGTTAGCTCGCACGTCATAATCGGTTGGGTTAGCCAGCGCCGCAGGGCCATCTTCAAACAGGTTATGCAATAACCCTTCCGCAAAACGATCCTGAACCTTGGCATTGACCGGATAGGTCATATATTGCTCAACGGTGTGAACAAAGCTATCCACTACGCCATTAGCAACCTGACGGGTAGGGAGGGAGTAGGTTGTTTCAGGATCAAGCACCGAGAAACGTGGTTGCACATGGACAGAATCAAAGAACAGTTTGTCTTTGGTTTCCGCTTTGGTAATCACTGCGCCGGAATTCATTTCTGAACCGGTTGCCGGCAGTGTCAGCACACAGCCAAGTGGGATCGCATCAGCAACATGAGCGCCATAAGTCTTAAGAATTTCCCATGGATCATTCGGATAAAGAGAAGCCGCAGCGATGAATTTACTGCCATCAATAACAGAACCACCACCTACGGCCAGAATGTAGGTAATGTTTTCTTTTTTGACGATTTCGACCGCTTTCATCAGGGTTTCAAAATGCGGGTTAGGTTCAATACCACTGAATTCAAAACAGGTGTAGCCATTCAGTGCTGTATGAACCTGATCCAGCACGCCATTTTTTTTGATGCTGCCGCCACCGTAAGTGATCAATACACGTGCATCAGCCGGGATTTCATCTTTGATCTTAGCGATCTGACCTTTACCAAAATGGATCTGCGTTGTATTACGAACACTGAAATTATTCATCATATTACCTTTATAGATTGTTATGACTTTGATATCCGGTACGGATTAACCCGGGTGTTATAACTGGAATAATCATCTGAACCATTGTGAAAAACGTTGTGCCGGATTGTCGGATTGAACCAACTCGCCAATCATCGGTGTCAGCAACCGGTATGATTTTCCCTTGCTGGCTTCGCTGATGCGGATGAGCGGATCATTCCAGGCATGATGAGCCAGTTTGAATTTACTGTTATGGGAAGGCAGAACCGCAGATGCGTTCAGATCTTCACCTGCCTGCGCTGTTTCTTCCGGCATCATGTGGATGAAACGCCAGTTTTCGTTATATTGTCCGCATTCCAGAATGGCCAGATCAAAACGACCGAACTGCTTTCCGATCTCTTTAAAATGTGGCCCGTATCCGCTATCACCGCCAACATAAATCTTATGCCGGGGTGTCACTAATGCAAATGAAGACCATAACGTTTTATTTCTTGTCAGCAGACGGCCGGAGAAATGACGCGCAGGCAGGATATGAATTTCCAGACCATTTTGACGTTTGATCACACTACGCCAGTCACCTTCCTGAATGATATTTTTTGCAAATCCCCATTGCTCAAAATAGGAACCTACACCCAATGGTGTTATCACATTTTTAATTTTCGATTTCAGCCCGGTTACTGTCGCATAATCAAGATGATCCCAGTGATCATGCGTCGTAATTAAATAATCAATTTCCGGTATATCATCAACAGTGTAGATATTACTGCCTGGAAATGCCTGGTTTGTTGCCGGGACAGGGGATGCGTTATCACTAAATACCGGATCAATCAAAAAACGGATACCATCCAGCTGAATGTAATAAGATGAATGTCCCATCCAGACGACCGCATTTTCCGATTTATTTAAACGATGCAAATCAGTTTTGACCGAAGGTAAGGGTGCTGTCGGAATTGAATTATGATCCTTACCGAATAAAAACTGAGTCATAGATGCAATCCTGCTCTGATTGCTGGTTAATACAGGTGTTTCAACCTGATTCTGAAATACCCCGGCATCATAAGATGAAACCAGATTTCTGTTTTCAAAACTAATCTCATCCGGTAATTGTGCAAACTGAGGTTGTCGCAGATAAAAAAAGGTAAATACGACCATCATCGAAATAATGGAAAGGAATAAAATCAACATTTTGAATGCAACCTTGCTGTAAGGGCCGTAAGATTCCACTGCCATTTCGTTTTTTGCCATCACCAAACCTGTTACCGCCAAACACAGAATTAATATCAGAGCTTAGCATGCCTGCAGGCCCCTGATTATATGTATAAAACTAATAAGTCTTGTGAGTCGAATTCATGAATAAGGCTATGGTCGTTGGTCATTTAGTCGTAGTGACGCAGTGACCATTGAGTGCTATGAATGGCAGGTACGTACGACGTCTTTTTACTCAAGATGATAACTTGAGAGTATCCAATGTGTACCTTCTTACGCTGGCCGATAAATTGGCATCATTAATCAATGAGCGACCATAGGAAGGTATCATTGTTTTAAGTTTGTCTTGCCATTCAGCGGACTGCATTTGTTGCGGGAAACATCTCTCTAGCACGTCTAACATGGTTTTGACGCTAACGGATGCACCTGGTGAAGCGCCTAGCAATGCCGCCAGACTTCCATCTTCCGCCGCAACAATTTCAGTGCCAAACTCAAGTTTGCCCCACTTATAGTGACAGCGTTTTATGATTTGTACCCGTTTACCTGCGTGAGCGAGTTGCCAGTCTTCTGCCCGTGCATTTGGAATAAAAGCTTCCAATGATTGCATCCGCTGACTGTGACTCTGGAATACTTCTTTCACCAGATATTTTGTTAAATCAAAGTTGTTTTTACCTGCGCCAATCAGACTTTTCAGATTGTGTGGTCTCACCGATTTAGCCAAATCGAATGGGGAGCCGTGTTTTAAAAACTTAGTCGTGAAACCAGCATATGGCCCGAATAACAGGCTTGGTTTACCATTAATAATCCGGGTATCCAAATGGGGGACAGACATCGGCGGGGCACCAACGGCTGCCAGACTATACACTTTGGCGTGGTGCTGCCGGATGAGATCCTGGTTTTGACAAATCAGCCATTGTCCACTGACAGGGAACCCACCGTAACCGGCTGCTTCTTCAATACCTGAATTTTGCAACAAATGCAGGGCAACGCCACCTGCACCCAAGAATACAAAGGGGCTTTCGATGATTTGTTTTGCAGAGTTATTCTGATTTTTGACTTTAACCGCCCAAGGTTTTTTTGCGCCATGAGTCCGGTGCAAGTCAACAACCCTGGTATTGGTTAACAGTTCAAAATTGGCATTTTTCTGAAGATAACTGACGAGTATGCGAGTCAGTGCACCAAAGTTAACGTCCGCACCATGCTCAATGCGCGTTGCTGCTAACTTAGGTTCCGCCTGACGGCCTTTCATCATTAAAGGCATCCAGTCAGCCAGCGTCTGTTCGTCTTCTGACCACTTCATTTCCGAAAATAAATGATGAGACTTAAGCAGCGCGTATCTTGTTTTGAGAAAATCGATGTCTTTCTGACCCCAGACTGCACTGAGGTGAGGAACCCGGTTGATAAATGAAGCGGGGGTTATGTTTTCACGGTCTGCATTGACTAAATGCGACCAGAATTGCAAAGAGACTTCAAACGCCGCGTTGATTTCCAAAGCCCGCTGAATCAGTACATTGCCATCTTTATCATGTGGCGTGTAGTTAAGCTCGCAATACCCCGCATGGCCGGTTCCCGCGTTGTTCA
>RRZU010078443.1_pt1 | contig 16654 bp, 11 predicted proteins | sample 2165561 | NCBI WGS metagenome assembly RRZU01 (sample SAMN10456909, study PRJNA506462) | wastewater metagenome | isolation source: wastewater sludge | place: USA: Moscow, Idaho
GATAATCTGAATGGCTATTTCTTTGATAGAATCTAGAATCGCTACAAATTCAGTATCGTTTTTCTTAGGTCTTTTTTCAGGAACTTCTTTAATTTTCGCAGTGATATAAGGTAATTCTTCAACAACGGTATCGATTTCGAAACGTTTTTTCCCTTGAAGAATTACAGTAACATTCCCATCAGGCATTTTTAGCACGCGCAAAATACGAGCAACCGTTCCTATTTTATGAATATCATCTTTAGTTGGATCTTCATCTTCCTCATTGATTTGAGCGACAACTCCAATAGTTTTCCCGACCGCATTTGCATCATTGATTAACTTAATTGATTTGTCACGTCCCGCAGTAATTGGTATTACAACTCCAGGAAACAAAACCATATTGCGTAAAGGTAAAATCGCCAATAATTCAGGCAATGCCTCATTATTCATTTCCTCCTCATCTTCAGGAGTTAAAAGTGGAATTAAATCTGCCTCCGAATCAAATTCTTGAAGTGACAGATTGTCAATAGTAAGTATTTTATGATTTGACATATATTATTTAAGCCTTTTTGTCATTAAAAAATCCATTATTTAAGCAAATATAGGGTTTCAAAATAGTCTTTTTATATAAAACCGATGTTTAATCCTCATTTTTTGCATAACGTTAAAAGAGTCAATCTCTGTGCCAAAATAGATTCCCGTTATCCTATTTTTACATTGGAAAGAGATATTTACTTGCAACTTCAGAGCAACGAAAGAGGCACAACAAAATAAAAATATAGTTTAGTTTAATAACGGTAAAATAAATAACGAGCACCAGCTGCGACAGGAAACTTCAACAGTAATTTAAATGGTTCAGGGAACATCTGCTAGAAATTTAAAAGCTAAAAACGGTAAGGTAACTGCTTCAAGTTTCAAAGCTATCGTATGCCTTGTGAATCAAAATAAAGAAGACACAAAAGTGGTATGATCTGGTATTATTTCAAAGTCTTAACTTCAATTATTTCTTTTTATAACAAAGTTGGTTTTATTAATTTAAAACACTTTTTTTTGGAACTCTATTTAATAAAAAAACAGCCATAACAAAGAACACTCCAAGAAATACAATTGCTAACCTTGGACTTCCCGTAATTTGATCAATAATTCCATAAACCAGCATTCCTATTACAATTCCAATTTTTTCAGCAACATCATAAAAGCTAAAAAAGGAGGCTGTATCTTCGGTTTCTGGTAATAATTTTGAGTACGTAGAACGTGAAAGTGCCTGAATTCCACCCATTACAAGCCCAACTAAACTTGCCATTACGTAAAACTGTATTGGCGCTGTAATAAAAAAAGCTCCAGCACAAAGTAAAACCCAAAAACAGTTTATAACAATCAAAGTTGCAATATTTCCAAATTTTTCTGAAGCTCTCGAAGTCAGAACCGCACCAACAACAGCAACCAATTGAATCAATAAAATACAAATAATTAATCCCGTCGTGCTTTCTGCTTTAGATGGCCAAGCGATTTCTTGCGCACCAAAATACGTAGCAACGAGCATCACTGTTTGTACTGCCATGCTCGAAACAAAAAAACTTCCCAAATACCGTTTTAATGCAGTGTTTTCTTTTAATAAAATCCAAACTTTTTTTAACTCTTTAAACCCATTAAAAACAACATGATGCGATACTTTACGGTTGGCATTCTTATTGCCTTTTGGCAAAAAATAATACGTGTATTGACTGAATAATATCCACCAAACTCCTACCATAACAAATGAATATCGCATGGCCTTCATGGCTGCTTCACCTTCTGTTCCTGTAATTCCAAAAAATTTTGGTTTCATTATCATGGCTAAATTGATAATCAATAAAATTACACTTCCTATGTAACCCATTGCATATCCCTTAGCACTTATTTTATCTTGCTGTTCTACAAAAGCAATATCTGGCAAATAGGAATTATAAAAAACTAAACTTCCCCAATAACCAATTAATCCGAGGAAATAAAAGACCAGTCCAATGTATATATTTTCAAGATTAAACCAATATAATCCCATACAGGATAAGACTCCCAGATAACAAAAGAATTTCATAAATGATTTTTTATTCCCCACATAATCAGCAATACCAGATAATAAAGGAGAAATAAAAGCGACCAATAGAAATGCAAAAGCAGTAATAAAGCTTATTAAGGCAGAATTTTTAAGATGTAAACCAAAAACATCAATGTAATGATCTCGGTCAGAAAACAAAGCTTCATAAAAAATAGGAAACACTGCCGATGCAATGGTAAGCGTATAAACTGAATTTGCCCAATCATAAAAAGCCCAAGCGTCTAATAATTTTTTACTTCCTTTTTGTAACTCCGCCATACTATTTTTTTATGATGCGAATTTATTTAATTTTTAATTATAATAGTCTAAAAACACTTTTTTTTGCCACAATAAACTATTTCAAAATTTTAATTTGTTTTGCGGCGAAAAATGCATCAATAAAAAACAGGCTATTCTCAAATGAGATTAGCCTGTTTAGAGGTTCTATGAATACAAGTTATAGTTTTAAATTGTTATTTAGAAATAACACCAACTTTGGCAGCTAGCGCTTTTGCTTCCGGCAATAATGCTTTCAAATTTGCAATTCTTGTTGCATCAGATGGGTGCGTACTCATAAATTCTGGAGGTGATTGTCCTGAAGATTTTTCAGCCATTCTCGACCAAAAAGCGATAGAATCCTCAGGGTTGTACCCTGCAATTGCCATCAAAGTAAGTCCAATTTTATCAGCTTCGGTTTCATGTCCTCTACTAAAATGGAGCATTACTCCGTATTGTGATGTTACACCATAAGCTTGTTGCCATAATTGTTGGTTTTCCGCATTTTTGCCTCCGGTAGCAACAGCAACACCTACAGCTCCTAATTGTTGCAACTGAGCAGCACTCATACGTTGCGCACCATGATTAGCTAATGCGTGAGACACTTCGTGTCCCATTACTGTTGCTAATCCTGCATCATCTTTAGTAATTGGTAATATCCCTGAATAAACAACAATTTTTCCTCCTGGCATACACCAAGCGTTCGCCTCTTTATTGTCTATCAATTTATATTCCCAACGGTAATCCTGCAAATATTGCGATTGTCCTAAATAGGTTAAATATTTTTCAGCTGCAGTTTTAATACGCAACCCAATTGTTTCCACTTTTTTGGCATCAGCAGTTCCAGTAATCACTTTGTTTTCCTTTAAAAAAGTACCATATTGTTGAAAAGATGTTGGGAACAACTCACTATTCGAAACGAAATTTAAACTTTTTTTTCCTGTAACAGGATTTGTAACACAAGAATACATCAGTCCTATTGCAAAAAAACCTACTAATAAATTCTTTTTCATAATTTTAGATTTTAAATATTAAATATTAAACAAAAATACAATAATTATAATATTTAAATTTATATAATTAAATGTAATAACATCAACTTTATTTGTTATTCGCCAACAATACGAAATGTAGCAAACTCCTTATCAACAATTAAGTAACCCTCTTTTTCTAAAGTATTTCTATCAAATGGAACTTCTACGTTATCAATTTCAATTATTTTAACTTCAAATGGCAACCCGATAATATTCATTTTGTATTTCGTATAATTTGTATCATATTTCCCTTCTTTGTGCAACTGAACAATCAGTTCATTCTGTTTACCATTTGTTTGAAAGGACAAAAAGCTATATTTTCCTTTTTTGTAATCATAACCATCTTGGGCATCTTCATAAACTACAGACTTTTCTTTTCCTTCTTTATAGTAAATATCTAATGTTAATTCATCAAATTCTAATTCCCCAACATACTGTTGAACTGGATATTTAGGAATAATTGCTCCTGCTTTTACAAAAATTGGAATTTGGTCGAATTTAGTGTCTATCCAAAGTTCTTTTCCACCTTTCACTTTTTCATTAGTCCAATAATTATACCATTCTCCTTTAGGAATATACATTCTTCTTCCTAACGAATTTGGCTCTAAAATTGGACAAACTAATATTTGATTTCCAAAAATAAATTCGTCATTTCTATAGTGCGTTTGTATATCGTCCTGATCATAATATACCAATGGTTTCAACATCGGAATTCCTTGTTCTATATATTGCCAAAACATGGTATATAAATAGGGCAATAATTGGTATCTTAAGTTAACAAATTTTCTAATAATATTGGTCACTTCTTCATCAAATGCCCAAGGCTCTTGGTCTCCGTGATCTCCTGATGAGTGCGTTCTACAAAAAGGATGAAAAACACCTAATTGAATCCAACGTGCGTACAATTCTCCGGAAGGTTGCTCTGCAAATCCTCCAATATCTGATCCCGTGAAACCCATTCCAGAAATAGACATACGTTGCATTTGGATATTTGCAATCCATAAATGCTCCCAAGAGGCAACATTATCTCCTGTCCAAGAAGAACTGTAACGTTGAGCTCCTGCATAAGCTGATCTTGTAATTACAAAAGGTCTTTTTGGATAAGCAAATCGCTTCACACCATGATAGGTTGCTCTTGCCATTTGTGTACCATAAATATTATGCGCTTTTCTATGACTACAAGGATTTCCATCATAATCATGACGCACATCCATAGGGAATGTTTTATTGGGAACTTCCATAACCGCAGGTTCGTTCATGTCATTCCACACTCCTTTTACCCCAATATCCGAAATTAATTCTTTGAATAATCCTGCCCACCATTCTCTTACAACTGGATTTGTATAATCTGGAAAATTGCATTCCCCAGGCCAAACTTTCCCTTTCATGTATGGACCATCTGCTCTTTTGCAGAAATAATCTTTCTCTAAAGCTTCTTTATAAACGAAGTAATCTTTGTCAATCTTTATTCCAGGGTCAATAATCACGACTGTTTTAAAACCATCTTCGGCTAGTTCAGCCACCATTCTTTTGGGGTCTGGAAAATATTCTTTGTTCCAAGTGAAACAACGAAAACCTTCCATATAATCGATATCCAGATATAAAGCATCACATGGAACTTTCAATTCTCTGAATTTAGCAGCAACCTCTTTAAAATTACTCTCTGGATAATAACTCCACTTGCATTGGTGGTAACCAAGTGCCCAAAGTGGCGGTAATTCTGGCTTACCGGTCAAATCAGTATAGGTAGTAACAACTTCTTGCATTTCTGGGCCATAAATGAAATAGTAATTCATTTCTCCACCTTCTGCCCAATAACTGGTTACATTTCGTCTTTCATAACAAAAATCAAAGTAGGTTCTAAACGTATTGTCAAAGAAAATACCGTAAGATTTTTTATTATGAAGTCCAATATAAAATGGAACAACCTTATATAATGGTTCTTGATCCTTTTGAAAAGCATATTGATCCGTAGCGAAATTTTCAACCCTCTTCCCTTTCAAATTCAAATGTGTTGCTTTGTCACCAAGTCCATAAAAGCATTCTCCATCCTTGGAAGATTTGCTCATTTTTACAATATTTCCACCAAACTCATAACTTTCTTCCCAATGGAATCCTAATTCATCCTCTAAGATAACATTGCCTTCCAAGTCAAAAATTGACAATCTCATGTCAATTTTTTGAATTTTACATTTTACTTCACTTGTTTTTATTTGGTAATATTCCTTTTCATCAGAAACTTCTAAAAAGTTATAGCCGTGTACATGACTTTTATCAATCGCATAAGAAAAATCATTACTAAAGTAGCCTTTAGTAGTAAACCTAAATCGTATTAAGTTATCGTTTAACACGGTTACTTTTAATATAACATTATTATCCGTGTAAAAACTTATGGAACCAGCTTCATGTTCATAAGAGACAATTTTTGTTGGATATAAGTCCCCTTTATATTCTAATTCTGTATTTGTAATCATTTTTATTGGGTTGTTTTTTATTCGAATTTGGATTTTCAAAAATACAAAAATACTTCGTCGACTATAATTTATAAAAATATAAATGCGAAAACGTTGTAGAGTCTAAAAAATAAATCCATCTAAATTAAGTATGTTTAAAAAAAAAATCTATAGTAATAATTATCTAAAATTTATAAATAAATACAAATTTACCTTCTTACTATTATAATTTAAAAAGTAATAATAGGTTATTTAATGAAAAATCTTTATAAATAGTAGAGTCTTCTGTTTCTGAAAAATAAACTTTTTTCCCTTTATTAATTCTAATTATTTAATACTATTCCTGCAACTCATTGTTTTAAAAAAATTATGTGATTTTAAAAACACTTACACTCAAAGGAGCTAAAGTCAACTCAGCTGAATAGTCCCTTCCGTCATAAGGCATTGCCTCTATTGCTATTTTTTTAGAATTAACTACTCCGCTTCCTCCATAGATTATAGCATCACTATTAAAAATTTCTGTTAGTTTCCCTTTTCTTGGCTGACCAATACGATAATTTGGACGGATAATTTGTGTGAAATTACAAACTACAACAACATCATCTTTTTGATTATTTCCTTTTCGAATAAAGGATATTACGGCATTTTGATGATCTGAATAGTTAATCCATTCAAAACCTTCTTGGCTAAATTGTTTTTCATACAATGCAGGTTGTTTTTTGTACAAATGGTTTAAATCTGCAATTGTTTTTTTTATGCCTTCATGAAATGGGTATTGCAATAAGTGCCAATCTAGACTTCCTTCAAAATTCCACTCATTACTTTGTCCGAATTCACCTCCCATAAAGAGCAATTTAGTTCCGGGATGCATAAACATATAGCCATATAACAATCTTAAATTTGCGAATTTTTGCCATTCATCGCCTGGCATTTTTCCAGCAATTGATTTTTTTCCATACACTACTTCATCATGCGAAAGAGGCAACATAAAATTTTCTGAAAATGCATACGTCATCGAGAAGGTCAAGTCATTTTGATGGTATTTTCTATAAACGGTATCCTTTTGAAAATATTCTAAAGTATCGTGCATCCAGCCCATCATCCATTTCATTCCAAAACCTAAACCACCAATTGATGTTGGTCGGGAAACCATTGGAAACGATGTGCTTTCTTCAGCAATGGTTTGGACTCCTTCGTAATTAGAATAAACAGCTTCATTAAACTCCTTCAGGAAACTTATTGTATCTAGATTTTCTCTACCTCCGTAAATGTTAGGCTCCCATTCACCTTCATTTCTTGAATAATCTAAATATAACATAGAAGCAACAGCATCAACACGCAAAGCATCCGCATGATAATGATGCAACCAAAAAAGTGCGTTGCTAATAAGGAATGAACGAACTTCATTGCGACCATAATTAAAAACTAAGCTTTTCCAATCTGGATGATACCCTTTTCTACGATCCGGATGTTCAAATAAATTTGATCCATCAAAAAATCCTAAACCATGTGCGTCATCTGGAAAATGAGAAGGAACCCAATCTAGAATCACTCCAATTTCTGCTTCGTGTAATTTATCTACCAAATGCATGAATTCCTGCGGATTCCCAAAACGAGAAGTTGGTGCAAAATATCCAACTAATTGATAACCCCAAGAAGGATCGTAAGGATATTCCATGATAGGCATGAACTCAACATGAGTAAATCCAGTTTCTTTAATATAACTGACTAAATCCTCTGCAAATTCATTATAAGTTAAAAATCGATCTTCGGCCGTGTGACGTTTCCAAGATCCTAAATGTACTTCATATACAGAATAAGGCTTGTCTAAATCAGTATACTTTTGGCGGGTTTTCATCCATTTTTTATCTTTCCATTGGTAATCTAAATCCCAAACTACGGATGCAGTATGTGGCGGTTTTTCACAATAAAAAGCAAATGGATCTGCTTTCTCAGTACTAATACCTCCATTATTAGATTTTATTTTATACTTATAAGTGGTGCCTTTATCTATATTGGGAATAAACCCTTCCCAAATGCCTGAAGAATCCCAACGAACTTCCAACTGATGTTCGCCATCAGTCCAAAAGTTGAAATCACCAACAACAGATACGGAGTGTGCCGATGGAGCCCAAACGGCAAAATACACACCTTTTACCCCATCAAGAGATAAAAGATGCGCACCTAGCTTTTCGTAAAGTCGGAAATGTTTCCCCGCTTTAAATAAATCAATATCAAAATCAGTAAAAAGAGAATGCGAGATAACTTTATTCATATAACAGTAGTATAATTCTCTTTTTAGAAAAAAGAGAATATTATTTTAAGAAAAAACAGTTTTTAGATTTACTTTATTACATAATTATCAGGTATTATCGCTCCTTTTTTAATGACAACAATTCCATCTTTTATGGCATACAAATCATTAGAAACATCTTCTAAATGATTCCCTCCATTGATGTACACATCATTACCAATTCGGCAATTTTTATCAACAATCGCATTTTTTATAAAGCATCTTTCCCCAATTCCCACTAATTGATTACCGCTTTTAATATCTTCATTCATATCATCAATATTCTGATAGAAATCATTTCCCATTACATAACTATTCTGAATTATTGTTCCATCCCCAATTCTAGAACGAATTCCTACCACTGAACGGTTAATTTCTTTGGCATTCAAAATACAACCTTCAGAAATTAATGATTTATCAACCGTTGTTTTTTGGAATTTTGAAGGAGGTAACAATCTTGGTCTTGTATAAATTTTATTATCGGTATCGAATAAATTAAATTTAGGTAAATCTTCAGTTAGTCCAATATTTGCTTCAAAAAAGGAATCAATATTACCAATATCAGTCCAATATCCCTCATATTGGTAACTCAATAATTTTTTGTTTCCTACGGCTTGCGGGATAATTTCTTTACCAAAATCTTTAGTTTCTTTATTTGACATTATTTCTACCAACAATTTTCTGTTGAAAATGTAAATACCCATCGAAGCTAAATAATTTTTTCCCTCACTCTTCATTTGCTCACTCACCTCTGATTCCCAATCTGGCAACAATTCCTTAGCGGGTTTTTCGATAAAAGATTCTATCATACTTTCTGAATTTGTTTTTAGTATTCCAAATTCAGGTGCATCTTTTGCATTAACTGGCAAAGTAGCAATTGTAATATCAGCTTGCTTTTTTATATGCGCCTCGATCATGTCATTGAAATCCATTTGATACAATTGATCTCCGGAAAGAATCAATGCGTAATCAAAATCATGGTTTAAAAAATGCGGCATACACTGTCTTACAGCATCAGCAGTTCCTTGAAACCAAGTTGGATTATCAGGGGTTTGTTCTGCAGCAAGAATATCAACAAAGGCATGGCTAAAAATACTAAAGTTATAGGTATTTTTTATGTGTGCATTCAAAGAGGCTGAGTTGAATTGCGTCAATACAAACATTCTATAAATGTCTGAATTCATACAATTTGAAATAGGAATATCAACTAACCTATATTTACCTCCAATTGGCACTGCAGGCTTAGATCTTGATTTTGTTAATGGATATAATCTAGATCCCTGTCCTCCGCCTAAAATAATTGCGATTACATTTTTCTTTTTAAGTTTCATCTTTGGTTAATTATTAGTTTGTACATATCTATATATTCCTGGCAAACACGCTCCCAAGAATGGTCGGTGTTCATCCCAATTTTTCTAATTTTGTTAAGATGCTTTTTATCAGCATATAAATTTACAGCTCGTTGAATAGAATAACAAACATCTCCTACTGTTGCCTGATCGTGACAAATTCCATTTCCATCATCTCCAAAATCAATTACGGTATCTTTCAATCCTCCTGTTCTTCTGACAATTGGAATTGTTCCATAGCGTAGTGAATACATTTGATTTAAACCACATGGTTCCACTCGGGAAGGCATTAGTAAAAAATCAGAACCCGCATAAATCAGATGCGCTAACTCTTCATTGTAACCAATAAAAGTATTATAGTTCCCTTTATAATTTTGCAACAGACTATTCAAATGATTTTCAATAGCTGTGTTTCCAGAACCTAAAATCAAGATGTTTATTTGTTGATAATTCTCTGATAAAGCAAGTGCCGCAGCGTGTGGCAATAAATCACCTCCTTTTTCTTCTAATAATCTTCCGATAAAACTAAAAAGAGGTTTGGTTGGATCTAAATTAAAGAGGTTACATAATTTTTCTTTATTTTCCTGCTTACCTTTTTCAATATTTTTAATCGAATAATTCTTTTCTAACATCACATCAGTTGCCGGATCCCAAACTTCAATGTCAATTCCATTCAAAATTCCTTTGGATTTATAACGCACTAGATTAAACAAGGATTCTAATCCATTAGCGGAATAATTTATTTCATTCAGATAATTAGGTGAAACTGTAGTTACAGCCCAAGCACATTTTATGGCAACTGCTAATGAATTAATGCAATTATCCCATTCTAAAACTTTCACATGAGCCAAATCAAATTCTGGCAAATAATACAATTTATCAAAACCAAACTGCCCTTGGTACAATCCGTTATGAATAGTAATCATGGAAGGGACATTTCGTAATTTTTCATATTTATGACAATACAGCATCATAAATGGAATTAATCCAGTATGATGATCGTGACAATTGATTACATTCGGAACGTCATTCCTTCCAATTATCCAATCTAAAGTAGCAATCTGGAAAGCTAAAAAACGCTCGACATCATCTAGATAACCATAAACGTCTTTCCTGTCAAACAGTTCCGGAATTTCAACCAAATACAATTCAAATCCTAGTTTGTCTGTTTTTTCTTTTAAAACATTAAAAGGAAAATTAAAGTTCCCTAACTGAACATGCCCCCAATGTACATATTCAAACTCATTTTCTTTTCTGAATTTTGTATCATAGCAAGGCATAACAACTCTTACGAGATGCCCTGCATTATTTTGATATTTTGGTAAAGCGCCGACGACGTCTGCTAATCCTCCAACTTTGGCTACGGGATAACATTCTGCACTTAGATGAAATATTTCCATATGTTAAATTTTGTTATTTCAGTTAATTATAACGGCTTCATTTTTTTTAAAACATTTTTTATTTAAGTCTTTTGAATCAATACCAATCGAAAACCTATTAAAAAATGTTACTTTTATGTTTTTCTAAATTTAGAAAAAAAAATCACAAAACAGTAACCCGTTTGAAAATTTATCAAAATGACAAAAAAAACCTCTATTCATACACAATCATTAGAGATTCCTAAGATTATTTTATTAACCAGTAAATTATTGTCTTTTACTTCTCCAAAACTAATAACTTTATTTGCTGCAAGACTCTTTGTTACTCCTATAAAATATAAAATTCCCAAAAGAGAATCGGAAATGGATCGAAATAGTCTTCAAAAATCAATTAGAATTCCTGGAATCGAAAAAGAAGTTGTTGTGTATGAATATGGAAAAAGTGAGAAGAAAATTTTAATAGTTCACGGTTGGTCAGGACGAGGAACTCAGTTATTCAAAATAGCAGATGAATTAGTAAAAGCAGGTTATTCTACCATTAGTTTTGATGCTCCTGCACATGGAAAATCGCCTGGGAAATATACTATTATGGTTGATTTTATCGCAGCAATTTTAGAATTAGAGAAGCAATTTGGACCTTTTGAAGCAGCAATTGGTCATTCATTAGGAGGAATGTCCGTTTTAAACTCCATTAAAAAAGGATTAAAAGTACATCATGCCGTAGTCATTGGTAGTGGTGATATTGTGCAAGATGTTATGGACGATTTTGTAGAAAAATTAGAATTGAAACCAAATATAAGTACACTTTTGCGCTTGCATTTCGAAAAAAAATACGGAGAAAAAATGAACAACTATTCTGCTTTTCTAGCTGCAAAAGAAACTAATATCCCCGTCTTAGTGATTCATGACAACGATGATCCAGAAGTTCCAGTAAAAGCAGGAATAAATATTCACAAATATTTAAAAAACGGAGAGTTACTATTAACCAACGGTTTAGGACATCGGAAAATTTTGGGTAACGCTAAAGTGATTGAAAGAATAGTTCACTTTATTAACAGTAAATAACTTTTGTACAACAACATACACAACAAAACGTTTTTAAATTTTGACAGAAAGAGACAAAATTAAAGAATACTAATTTTATTAAAAAATTAATAAATCATGAATTACCCTATAGAGAAAACGGAACTAGAATGGAAAGAGCTATTAGGAGAGGAACGCTATCGAATTCTACGCCAAAAAGGAACTGAATATCCACACACGGGAATTTATAATCTGCATTATGAAAAAGGAACGTATTGTTGTGGCGGCTGTGGAGAGCCTCTATTTGAAAGTAATTCCAAATTTGATGCACATTGCGGCTGGCCTTCTTTTGATGAATCCATTTCTGGAAAAGTACAATACATATCGGATGTGACTCACGGTATGAAACGCACAGAAATCCTTTGCGCTAATTGTGGAAGTCATCTAGGGCATGTATTTGATGATGGACCGACGAAAACCGGACAACGCTATTGTGTCAATTCCTTATCTGTCGACTTTAAGTTATACTAACATGGACTTATTTGGGAACTCAACTGATTGGGCAGAGAAATTAAAGCCTATTCTAACGAAATATAAAGAAAGAAAACATCCGTTAGACCATCGCAATTTATACCAACTTTTAGTGATGGTGGTGCTATCAGCCCAAGATTCTGATATTCATATAAATAAAATTGCACCTACTTTATTTGAAGAATTTCCTACTATGGAAAGTTTAGCCGCATCAAATTTTGATGCATTGTTTCTCTATATCTCAACTGTTAGGAACTTTGGAAACAAAGCCAAATGGTTACTTGAAATTGCTCAAACCGTTAAAAAAGACGAAAACATTCCGCTTACGATGGACGGTTTAGATGCTCTAAAAGGAATAGGAAGAAAATCAGCCAATGTCATCCTACGTGAAGCAAAAGTTCCTGCAGAAGGAATTATTGCGGATTTACATGTCATTAGGGTGGCCCCTAGAATTGGGTTAATCCAAGAAACCAAAGACGGCATTAAGGCTGAAAAACAACTTATGCAAGTGCTACCAAGAGACATTTGGAATGATATTGGAATGGCTCTTTCATTTTTAGGAAGAGAAATTTGTCGACCGCAACCCAAATGTGAAGTGTGTCCAATTAATGATATTTGTGAATATTATAAGACTATTTTCAAAAAAGAGGTCATTTAGTCCCCAATAATTTGACTAAATGACCTCTTGAATATATTTAAAACAGAATAGAACGTCTGGGAATACTTCTAAAAAATTTACAAAAATAGCTTATCAACTATTTTTGACACAGCACTTATTTCAGTAGTATTTTCAATAGTTGGACCAGCAACCCAAACCGTTTTATATGTAACTTCAGTAGCAGCTTTAGTAACTGCATTTGATCCAATCATGTATCGAATCATCTTTACCCACTTTTTTAAAGTTTTATTTTTATTTAAAGTTTGTTCTAACCAAGTTTGTTTCGTTCCCACTTTTTTAACATAAGGAGTATTAATAACAGTACAAGGGGTACCCGATATTTTCTCAGTCAAAACAATGTCTTTTGCACCATAATCAACACAAGCTTGTTTGTATTCCTCCGAAACTCCAGATTCAAATGAAGCGATAAAAGGACTACCAACTGATACTCCTACTGCACCGTAGGACAACATCTTTTCTAGCTCTTGTTTAGTACTCACACCTCCCGCAGAAATAACAGGTAATGTGGTATTTAAATTTAATTCTTTAATCAATTCCTCTGGACCAAGATTCCCTCTATGACCGCCGGCCAAATTATTGACTGCAATCAAAGCATCCGCACCCAAACTTTCTACTTTTTTTGCAAAAGCCAAGTCGGTAACATCGCAAAAAACTTTAATTCCAACCTTATGAGCCTGCTTAATTGTTTCCTCAGGAGAACCTAAAGACGTGATTATAAAATCTACTTTTTCCTCACACAATACAGCTAATTGATCTTTGTATTTGATGTTTGATTTATTCACAATTAGATTATACCCATAACTCCCACCCGCAACTTTAGCAGCTCTAAGTTCAATAACTGAAGTACGTAATTCATCTAGTGTACGATAATTTAATGCCGGAATACAACCTGCTATACCTGATTTCATCCCTTCAATAACCATCTTGGTATTCGAAACTAAAAACATGGGTGCCATTATCAATGGCCGATTAATACTCAAAAGAGAAGTTAGCGTTGGCTTTATCATTATTTATATTTTTAATTAAAACAAATATAGCAAAATATACTATGCGTGCCTAGTATTTAAAAGTAAATCAAAATACGATTATAAAATAAGGAAATATCGAGATTTTGCAAATGCTATAAGTTCTATAACAATATTAAGAAAACATCTACGAAAGTAATTATGTAGCTAAACTACGCTTCCGAAGAAGGAATTATTATTAATTTGCGCTTCATATGGCTTACACCAAAAATCGCGTTAAAGTATAAAAAACCCTTTTCTGTTTAGGGAATAAGGATGGTTTTAGATTACGAAACATTGTTGTTTGATGAAACTTCCTTACAATTACTTATCTTTTAGGTCTAAAAGACTAGCGGTGTTTTGACTTGTGTACGTTTGTTTTTTATTATGTTTCTGAGAATTTAATAATCAAACATAAAAAATATTCAGGCTAATATATTTTCAAATCAACTTTCAATCTATTATCAAAAATGACCAAACTGTCCTTTTCGACTTTACTAATTTCACTTATATCTTCACGTCTTTCCAATAATTTAGCTAAATGAATCTAGTTGAACAAAAGAGTTCTTCAAAAGCTAACTAAATTAGAAAAACCCGCTGTGCTTAATAACAAATAAAAACGGGCAGGAATAGATATAAAAATTGGATTTTTTTCAAAATTATTAATATATTAACTACATAAAAATTAGTAAAAGGAGATTTTGAAAGAATGAAAATTATAAAATAAGACATATCTTTAAAACGAAATCAAAAACCGAAAAGACAGTACAGATATACTACACTTTTTAGTAGGTGATGCTGCGCATTTTAGCACAAATACATACATTTTGAAGGATCACGTAATTTTTCATACTATTAAAAAAATAGTTTGAAAGACACACAGAGTATAAAAAGTTTGATATTCTAATTCTAATTAATAAATAAGCAGATATATGAAGTGGATTTTATTTGGCGAAATCGCTTACATTCTAGTAATAATTTTTGTAATCTTTCGAGTGTTGTATGATACAAGAAGCAGTACCAAAGCATTAGCATACATTTTGTTGATACTATTTGTGCCTTTTTTAGGTATAATTTTTTATTTTTCTGTTGGAATTAATTATAGAAAACGAAAGTTATACTCTAAAAAAATAGTAGAAGACGGACAGATTCGAGCACGCATAATAAACAAAATGAACACATATTCTGAAGCAATAAGTAACTCTGGACTGATTGCACAAAAAAGTGAAACTTTAATTGAATTTATTCGTCGTGCAGGTAGTAGTCCATTAACAGCAAATAATGAAGTAAAGCTCTTAATAGATGGCGATGAAAAATTTCCAGAATTATTAAATGAACTTGAAAATGCAACAGCGCACATTCATATTGAATATTATATTTATGAAAATGACATTACGGGTAACCAAGTTTCGGATATTCTCATTAAAAAAGCAAATCAAGGAGTTGAAGTTCGTTTTTTGTATGACGATTTTGGAAGTCACGGACTAAGCAATACATTCATTAAAAATCTGCAAGAAGCTGGCGTTCAAACCGCCCCTTTTTACAAAATTCATTGGTATGCTTTTGCTCACAGACTTAATTACAGAAACCATAGGAAAATTGTAATTATTGATGGCAAGGTTAGCTTTGTGGGTGGCATTAATATGAGTGATAAATACCGCAACGACTTAAAGGCAGATAATCATCTCTTTTGGCGTGATACTCACTTAATGATAAAAGGTCAGGCTACAGCCTATTTGCAATATTTATTCATGTGTGATTGGAATTTTTGTAGCGAAACACCTTTGCAATATTCTGAGTCTTATTTTCTAGACAATACAGAACAGGAAATAATTAAAAAGGAAGTGGTACAGATTGTAGCTTCAGGACCTGATAGTAAATTGCCAGTTATTTTCTATTCCCTTTTGGAAGCGATTAGCTCTGCTAAAAAAAGTATTTACATAACAAGTCCCTATTTTATTCCAGACAAAAGTTTAATGGATGCGTTAATTATTGCTATTCAAGGAGGTTTAGATGTTAAAATAATAATTCCAGGTGTTTCAGATTCAAAAATGGTAAATGCAGCAGCAAGTGCATACTATACGGAGCTGCTTCAAGTTGGTGCAAAAATTTATAAGTATAATAAAGGATTTGTTCACGCAAAGACCATGGTCATTGATGACGATTTAGCAATCGTAGGTTCAGCAAATATGGATTACAGAAGTTTTGATCTTAATTTCGAAGTCAATGCAATGGTTTATAGCACAAACATAGCTAAACAACTTACTGAAGCATTCATAAACGATTTAAAAGTATCCGAACAAATTGAAGCAAACACTTGGCTCAATAGACCAAAGTACATTCATTTATGGGAAAAAATTGTCCGATTAATATCGCCTTTTTTATAATTGACTTAATAATATTCGATAAAAACCTAAGGTTTTAGCATTGACCCGGATTGGATCAAGTCTAAATGTTGTGGGGAAATATTAAAATCTAGATATTTGTATTTTTAAAATTAGATACAAATGCAAGATTCTTATAGCGAACTAATCAAGTTATTATTACCCGAAATCATTGTTGAATATTTTGAATTGA
>RRZU011575236.1_pt1 | contig 16648 bp, 11 predicted proteins | sample 2165561 | NCBI WGS metagenome assembly RRZU01 (sample SAMN10456909, study PRJNA506462) | wastewater metagenome | isolation source: wastewater sludge | place: USA: Moscow, Idaho
CATATACATATTGTATCGCTTCGGGTGGATAGTACAGGCAAAAAGATTGACGGATACAGGGAACACGAACGCAGTAAGGAAATAACCGAACAGTTGGACCGCAAATACAACCTGCATCCGGCAGAGGGACAAAAACGCTCCGAGCAATGGGAGCTTACCCCCGTTGATGCGTCGAAAGGCGACTTGAAAAAGCAGATTGCTTCGGTTATCAAACCGTTGGCGAGTATGTACCATTTTCAAAGTATGGGCGAATATAAAGCTGTTCTTTCTCTCTATAATATTAATGTGGAGGAACTGACAGGCGAAGTGAAAGGAAAACCCTATCGGGGCTTGCTTTATTCGGCAATGGATAGCGACGGTAATAAAGTCGGCAATCCGTTAAAGTCTTCCATATTTGGGAAATCAGTCGGTTACGACGGACTTGAAAAACGGATGGCGAAATCTGCCGAACGCATCAAATCCAAGAACCTGAAAGCGCATACACTCAAAGCCGTGTCGGAAGCCAAGCAGGGCAGCCAAAGTGAGAGCGAGTTTCGGTCGAAGCTAAGGCAGCAGGGTATTGATGTGTTGTTCAGGCGTAATGATGAAGGATGTATCTATGGAGCAACATTCATAGACCATACCACCCGCACCGTTTTGAACGGCTCACGATTGGGTAAAGAGTATTCTGCCAATGTATTTAATAACTTGTTTGGCGGCCAGCAGGGACAGATACAGGAATCGGCACAGGAAAGTCGCTTATCCGATGTTTACAAAAAGCCGGAACAACTGAATTTTGATAACAGCCATTCTTCGGATAGTGGTTTGGGTGGTATTTTCTCAATTCTATCTCCCGAACCGGAGAATCACCCGAAAGATGAAATGCCGATTCCATATCGTAAGAAAAAGAAAAAGCGCAGGTATGGGAGGCAGATGTAGTTACCATTCCACATCATAGTAAATATCATCGTCATCAATTTCCATGTCATTAATATTACATTTCAATCGCTCTGTTTCCTTTTTCAGAAAACTTTCGTATTCTTTGTATTCATCTGTGTAAAATATTCCTCGTTTTAATAGTTCTGGAAGTTTCCTAAAAGAACTCTTGCCACCTCCAAGCACAAAATAGTCTTGATTAATACTTCGCATATAGTGATAAATATATTCATTTGCTCCATAAATACCTCCATCTATAAAGCCAATCAATTCTTTTGCCCCTACTTCATCGTAAGTGTTCATTGCTTTTTCGAGCCAAAATTCTAATTGCAAAATCATTGAAATATCAAATTTACTTGTTTCATAAAAACTCATATTGTATTTCAAGGCAGTCAATGAGAATAAAAAGTGTACCCAAGATATTTGTGTACCCAAATATTTGCTTGCTTCCAAAGAAAAATGGCTTGATTTTCTTTCTATTCGGCTATTATCTTTTGCTTTTCTTATTTCATAAGAAAAACCACTTATTAGTTTGTCCCGATTATCAAATCCTTTTTTATTAAGATTATGCTCATCATTCCAAAACTTACTAATAACTTCATATAAGCTATTTAGATCATCATAAGTTCCCCAAATTTCAACTCCTAAACCTTTTTTTGTTGGTACTAAGTAAATCATATGCTGTTTCTCAAATTAATAAATATTATGTTAATTATTTTTTAATTTGTTCTCCCAAGCTGTTTTATTATCTTCGTTTGGAACTGCAATTACCAAGATTTTGCGAGGTCTTGTCATTCCAACATATGCAATTCTTAATTCCTCACTTGCTGAGATATGGGTGTTTTTGTTTAATAGTGTTTTATAAGCACTGCCAATCCCTTTGGTTCTTAATATCATGAGTGCAGCATCAAAAGTTTCTCCTTTAACGCTATGAATTGTTCCATACCGATATTCTTTTTCTATGATTTGTTTATCTCCATTCAAAAACAATTGTGAAAAAGAACTCCCAGAGCTGTCTTTGTGAATATGCAGTTCTATCCCAGTATTGTTCTCTTTTAGAACAGCATTCGTCTTCACAACCCATTCTCCAATAGAAATGTCCGTTTTAGGGAGCATATTCATAAATGCGTACACTTGTGATTTGAGTGCAACAAAACCCATCTTAGAAATAGCAGTATCTATGTCATTTTCGGAACAAAAGGACAAGTCTAACAAAGTTCTTAGCAAAACTTTTTCTATTATTCTAAACCCTTCCTTGAAGCGATTATTATCGTATAAAAATTTGCCAAGTGCAAATTCCCTTGTATGATTATCTGTCCAGCTTTTTGCTCTGAAGTCTATCTCCGGAATTTCTAAAATTTCATTTATAATACTTTTGCTACGGTAAATTATAGCTGTAGATTCTTTGCTTACAACAATACCTTGTTGCTGACATTCTGCAATAAACTCTGAGACAATTTGAGGTAGATTCTTGTCATAGACAATAACTTTAGGCTGGAATTCAAATTGAGCGACTTCCTCATTAACAGAAACAGAAGCGTTTTCCAAAGAGGATATTCCGAAAGTAAAACTGCAAATATTTTGAGAACTCCTACGATTCTCATTTAAAATCATGGAATTTTCCCATTCCGTATATTTTTGAGTAAGTAATTCTGGTTTAGCATCATTCCATTCGAAAATAGCCTGATCAGGATCACCTACGAGCATTACTTCCGACAGCCCATTTTCTATAAGTAAATCAATAATCCTCATTTGAATGTCAGAAGTGTCCTGTGCTTCATCTACTATCAAATATGGAAATCTTATGGCAATAGCTTTAGCAATTTGCGGATATGCTTCAAGAATCTTCATGGCGAAAAAATTAGCATCGTTTTGTGTAGCATAGCCCGCTTTATTAAACCGTTTTTTTGCTCCTGTAATATGCTTGTTTTGTTGCCAATCTGCATTCATTTTTTTAGGTTGAACTGCATACATAGAGCCATCTATTGAGTAACTGATATTATCGAATAAGGAACTACTAAAATCCTTTCCGCTCCAAACACCATGAGGCTCCCCGACCAAAGTAGGACGACCATTGCACTTTAAGATTAAATGCCCAAAGGGAAGGAATATATATTTATTTATAAAACTATCAATCGTTCCAAGAAAGTGAGGATAAGATATTTTTGTTAAGCTAAACTTTTCACCACATTTCTTTTCTATCTCCTGCCATGCTACATTTGTGAATGAAAGAACTGCAATCCCTTCATGTCGATTTTTCCATTCATGAACAAGTCTTGCCAATCTTGCCCCGACACAAAAGGTCTTACCACTGCCCGGACATGCCCTTACAACAAATTTACCTGATTTGTTGAAGACTATTTCACGCTGACTATCGGATAGGGTTCGAAACATTTCAACTATTCTCCTTTTGTTACAAATTTTATAGCGTTTTGTATATAGGTCGGTACAGAGAATGCGTTTCTTGCAGCTTCGTCTAATGCTAATTTCATTGCAAGCCTATGTGCTAATTCTGATTTTGCTTTATTAGCAACAACCTTTTCCAAAAAGTTTGCAGCATATATTTTCACGTCTTCATCTTCAACAATTCTATTTGCAGCTACAGGGTGCATCTCACGGAAAATATCTATTAGAATATCTTTGTTTCCCGCTACAAATAATTCAAATTCAAATGTTCGTTCTGCTAAAAAAACTTTCAAATTTTTCCGTTCAAGTTCTTTTGCATTTTTGGCTCTTGAATCAATTTCATCCGTTTCCTCAGCTCTGTCATCGTCAGTTATAAGAGAGCACCTTGTTTTAAGGTTTTTGTTCTCATCCTCATTATTAAACATGTTTGCAAAATGAGAAAAAGCAACACCGTTTATATTTACTAATTCTATTCCTACATTTTCTAAATCAAATTCCCCATCTTCTCCCATTATTTTGCTAAATATAGGCAAGAGTAGAGACTCAGAAATGCCTTCAACCAATATGACACCATTAGAAAAGAATAATTGGGATTTTGTTACATCTAAAAATTTACGTAAATAGTTACGATTATCTTCTGTCAAACCAGATTTATCAAGAGATAATGCTGTAATTTTTTCATCCTGATTTTGTAGAACAACTACCGATTTCAAATCAGCCTTAGCTGTGATTGTAGGAGAGTGAGAAGATATGAAAATTTGGGAACCTTGCTCTGTTTCTAACTTATCTAAATATTTGAAGAATAAATTTTGGAGTTGTGGGTGTAGATGTGCTTCCGGCTCTTCTATAAGTAAAGCTACATAGCATTCTCTATACAGTTCTTTTCTCTGTTTTAAGTCTCCTAAAACAGTGGCAGTATAAATAAGATTATTATATCCTAATCCATTTTGATAAAGTTCAAAATGTTTTTGCTTTGAAGCATCGCCTTCAAGTAGTTCTTCGGGATATATTGGCATTTGAATTTTCAAATTATCGACCAAACGATTAAAATCGAAAGGAAGAAATAGAATATCTACCTGTTGTTGTTTACTTGAAAAGCTTGTTTCTTTCAAATGTTCATTTATTTTTCCCTTCCCTTTACCTATATGCTCAGTCCAGTCATTATCACTATCGACAGCTTCTCTAACTTTTTTAGCAATTTCTTTTTTTCTCTCCTTATCGGTTGTTGAATCAGGGTCTATTTGAATATTCGTGTATAATTGTCCTAGTCGATTCCCTCTAATAGGACGTAAATGATTTTCAGCATCTCTTAGCGCATCTAAATGGACATGGTATAAAAGAAACAAAACCTCTGGAGCTATAACTTGTCCCTCATTTGAACCACCCCAAACTTTATACCTAATTCTATCATTTTCGTCAAGATAGTAACGAAAGTGTAATTGTAAGTCTTGTGCCCCATCTTCTTGAACGCACAACAAGTCGTTAAACCAACCAGCTTCAGCAGGGACTTCAATCTTAAAATGTAAATGAAATTCTATATCTGTAGAAATATCATCTATTACAGATTTATTTATGTGAAAATCTGATGATGATATATAAATATCTCTTTTCTGATTACCATAACTCAAACAAACACGTAATGCGTCAATAATTGCCGTTTTGCAGGAATTATTCTCTCCAATTAGGACATTTAGTCCTTTGTTGAAATGCAGGGTTAATTCAGCAATTCCTCTATAATTCTTGATAATGAATTTTTCTATATACATAGCTTCATTGAAATTTTAAGATTATGCAAAGATAGGGCTTTTAATGCATTTCAACCTAATTTCCATTGAGATAAGAGCCACATACTGCCAAATCAAAGCCACATACTGCCAGCTACATCAAAACAGCAAGAAACCTCAGTTGTAGCCTATAATTTCGCTTCTCAAACATTAAAATTATATAGAGAATGCAACAAGAAGATGATTTAAGAGGACTTGCCAAAGTGATGGAATTTATGCGGGCAATCAGCATATTGTTCGTAGTGATGAATATATATTGGTTTTGTTACTATGTCTTTCGGGAATGGGGAATCAATATTTCAGTAGTGGATAAAATACTGCTAAACTTTGACCGAACAGCCGGATTATTCGGCAATATTCTGTACACAAAATTATTCGCAGTCGTTTTTCTTGCTCTTTCCTGTCTGGGAACGAAAGGTGTTAAAGAGGAAAAAATAACTTGGACGAAAATCTGTGTTTTTCTGTCAATCGGTTTTATCCTGTTCTTTATGAACTGGTGGATACTTGACCTGCCATTACCGGCATCGGCAACAGCAAGTTTCTATATCTTCACAATGACAATAGGCTACTTGTGTTTGCTGGTTGGCGGGTTATGGATGAGCCGATTACTCAAAAATAATCTGATGGACGATGTTTTCAATACTGATAACGAATCCTTTATGCAAGAGACCCGATTATTACAAAGTGAATATTCAGTAAATCTACCTACTAAATTTTGGTATAAGAAAAAAGAGTGGCGGGGTTGGATAAACGTCGTAAATCCGTTTCGTGCTTCCATCGTGTTGGGAACTCCCGGTTCGGGCAAGTCATACGCTGTTGTTAATCAGTATATGAAACAGCAGATAGAGAAGGGATTTTCGATGTATGTGTACGACTTTAAGTTTCCGGACTTGTCGATGATTGCTTACAACCATTTATTAAACAATCAATCAGGATACAAGAAAGTGCCGACTTTCTATGTGATAAACTTCGATGACCCTTCTCGTTCGCACCGTTGTAATCCAATTAATCCGTCCTTTATGGACGATATTTCGGATGCTTACGAAAGTGCCTATACCATAATGCTTAACCTAAATAAAACGTGGGTGCAGAAGCAAGGCGACTTCTTTGTGGAATCTCCGATTATCCTGTTTGCATCTATAATATGGTACTTGCGAATTTATCAGGATGGGAAGTATTGTACCTTCCCGCACGCAATTGAATTCCTGAACAAACGCTATGAAGACATTTTCCCAATTCTAACTTCTTATCCCGAACTTGAAAATTATCTAAGTCCATTTATGGATGCTTGGTTGGGTGGTGCAGCCGACCAGTTGATGGGGCAAATAGCAAGTGCCAAAATTCCGTTATCACGTATGATTAGTCCGCAGTTATATTGGGTAATGAGTGGAGATGAATTTACGTTGGACATCAACAATCCTGATGACCCAAAAGTGTTGGTTGTAGGTAATAATCCTGACCGACAAAATATTTATGGTGCAGCACTCGGTTTGTATAATAGCCGTATTGTGAAACTCATTAACAAAAAGGGACAATTGAAAAGTTCAGTTGTCATTGACGAGTTACCGACAATCTATTTTAAAGGTTTGGACAACCTGATAGCTACCGCCCGAAGCAACAAAGTAGCTGTACTTTTGGGCTTTCAGGATTTTTCCCAATTAACAAGGGATTACGGAGACAAGGAAGCGAAGGTAGTGATGAACACGGTCGGCAATATTTTCTCCGGTCAGGTAGTAGGCGAAACAGCCAAAACGCTTTCCGACAGGTTCGGGAAAGTCTTACAGAAACGGCAGTCTATGACTATTAATCGTAATGATAAATCGACCTCTATCAGTACCCAAATGGATAGCCTGATACCACCGTCCAAAATCTCCAATCTTACACAGGGTATGTTTGTCGGAGCTATTGCGGATAATTTTGATGAACGTATCGAGCAGAAGATTTTCCATTGCGAAATTGTGGTGGACAACGCGAAGGTTGCTGCTGAAACAAAGGCATATCAACCCATTCCTGTCATTACCAATTTTACAGACGAAAATGGAGTGGATAAAATGAAAGAGCAAATACAACTCAACTATAACCGTATCAAGGATGAAACGAAACAGATTGTTGCCGAAGAGTTGGAACGCATTCGTAATGATGAGGACTTGCGGCATTTGTTGCCGAAGGAAGAAGAATAGAGATAGTTAGTTAGAGCCACCATTTAGGTGGCTCTAATCCTTTTGTTTATGCCAATTTTAGACTTTTATTGACTTTTGTGTACTTTTCTCCAACAGTATATTCTATAATATCAAGTTCCTCTGCTATCATGGATGTTGCCATAATAATTTGGAATTTTTTATCTTTGAATTCTTCTGAATTTGCCAAACGGACAATGTTTCGCTGAAAATTCATACTGCGTGCTTCAACCATTCCTTTATCCTCAATATTGTCGCATAATATAAATTTAGGATATCTAAAATAGTCTAATTCCAATGAAGCAAAAAAGATTGCAAAACGAACACAGTTTTTTAATAATACCATGGAACTCGCAGAAAACCGATTACGTCCATCAAGATAAAATGAATTTTTACCAAAATCTATTTGTACAGATTGTCCATTTTGGAATTTCTCTTCATATGCCCCATCTCCCTTCAATAGTTCTAAAGCATAATACTGTATTCTCGAAAATGCAGTAGAACTCTTTTTCCGTTGAAGATTCGCCAAACGTTCCGTTTCTTCTTTAAGTCTATCTATTTGAGCTTTTAAGGAATATTGATTGTTTTTATAATCTTCATAAGATTCTATCAACTGTATTTGTTTTCCTAAGAAATCAATTTCTGCATTTAGTTTTCCTTTTTGTTCCAATAATTGATCAAATTTTATTTCAAGACTTGTTCTGGATTGATTTATACAAACATCGTAATCAGCCTGTGCTTTCACTAAAGAACGAGAAATTTCTTTTAGAGAAGCATCCAACTCTTCAACTTTATTTTCTTTAGTCTTCAATATTTTTTGCGATTCTTTTATTTGCATTTCGATCTCAAGCTGCATACGTAAAAGTTTGGATTTTCCCGGATTTTCTTTTACTTCTTGTTTGCAAAGTTTGCAATGATTCTCTCCTACGTTATCATCAAGCTTTTCCAAACATACTGGGCAATATTGAAGAGGAATAGTTCCTAAAACATCTCGTGAGTTTAAAGATTCCTTAATTGCGACTAATTTAGATTGAAGAACTTCAATAAAATCAGAACTATCAACTAATGACATTTTGTTCTTATCAATAAATTTTAATGTGGTATCGTACTCGTTTTTAATCCGAATAAGATTCTCTCTTAATTTTTTTATATCATTTTTTACATCGTTTTTCTTGACTGATTCAGCAATTGTGTCTGGCGCTTTTAAAGTGTTTAATACCCGTTTTAATTGTTCCTGTTTTTCATCTAAAGAAGATTTTATTTTTGCTTTGTCAAATTCAAAAGGGGAATTGTCAAAAACCTCTTCGATTGCATCTATTTGTTTCTTTATTTCTGATAATTCTCGTTCTTTCTGTTTCAATACCATTTGTCGCCTTAACAAGTCATCATCGTACGTTCCAAGCAACAAATTTCCAATTGCAATTCTAATTAGAGGGGAATCGAAATCTTCATTTCTCATTAAACTATCCAAGGCGCTTAATTGGTCAATATAGATTAATCTTAAAATCTGATTGACTGTTATTGATTCTTGATTATCTGTTGAGACTTCAGGAAATTCTAATGCTTTAAATATTATTTGGCTAAAACTTTCTGCGTTTGAAGACTTTTTATAAGGATATGTTTGCCATCCTTCATAATTTGATTTCAATCCATCTTCTAATTTACCAAAGAAGATAGACATTGGTCTCATTTGCTTTGCTTCAATTTCCCTCTTGAAAGTAAGAATAACACTATTTAATTCGACTTCTGCATATACATAATTACAGCTCGCAGCTTCCGGTAGCCAATTTGTAAATTCACCTCCGAGAGCAAAGAAAATGAAATTTGAAATAGTTGATTTTCCTGAACTATTATCCCCTCTTATTATATTAATTCCTTCATGAAATTCTTCATAATAAGCGGTATCACTTTCTTTTGTTACCAGAAGTTTATTTAGTTTCAAAAAACTCATATCGATACTCCATTAATTTTGTTCTTTTCTTCAACTCAAGGATAGATATATTTTCAAAAAAAGCTACAACCAGCTCCATATAAGCATTTTCAGTGTCAGTTAAATCAAACAATAGATTGTCAGGTATGGAATTATCTGTTAGCTTTAGTATATCATCAAACAATAAATCATTGTCAATAAAACCAAAGGCTGCTAATGCCCTATATGCGGTTTCTTGTACACTTTCTAATTGGGAAAAAGTATTTCTTATATCGTAGACTTTGTTATATCTATTTGCTTGACATATTTTTTTATATGTAGAAAATTGTCCCGGCAATGTGATATTTCCTGTTTCACAAGGAAATAGAAAATAATAATCGTAGATTTTTATTCTATCTTTTTCATGAGATTTTTCACCCAAACATCTAAGAATTTTTAGAGTTCGGGTTAAACAGTGGTATGTATCATATACAGGATGATATACTATCATATAGTTATTTCCATCTTATGTGACAATTTCCGGTTAAAAAATAAATCATTGCAGTAATGTCATCATCATATAAATCAAGAACATTATTTTCTCCTAACATATCTTGAACGGGTTGAATAACTTTCTCGATAATCATTTCTCGAATAACATCCTTGGAAACGCCGTCATTTACAGCACCTTTTATATGCAAATTGAAAAGAACATAAATCCTTGCTAATAAGAAGGCATAAATCTTTTGGGTTGCTTTGGATAAATTGTTCTCTGTGATTTTTTTATAAAAATACTCTTTCATTTGTTGAGCCCAATCTATATCATTTTCAAAACCTGCCTCTGTGAGTTTTGGTTCAAGCCCAACAAAACCATCAATAGTTGCGGTATAGTGCTGTATTTTATCTATGAACTCCCTAAACTCAATATTTCCATTTTCGAGTTCTTGTTCAAACTCTTCTACCAATTTTAAATATTGAGTATAAGGTTTAGGGAAACCATTGTAATTATTAACAGTCATATCTCCCCCTGCTTGATATTGAGAAGAGTTATTCCCGGCAGTTTGCCCTAATGTTGGTATTGTTTCGTTGATATTACTCATTTATTTATAGTCATATTTCCGCCAGATTGATATTGAGAAGAATTATCTCCGGCGGTTTGGCTCATGTTATCTATTTTATTTTGAGAGTTATTGTGCGAAACAGTTTTTCCCTTTTTAACAATCTTCTTTACAGCGTCATTCAAAAAAAACTGGCTAATTAATGCGGCAAAGGCAATTCCGCAAGAGGAGCCGGACTCCCAACTTGGTTCAAAAATAAACCAAAGTAGCACTCCCATAAAAGCGACTATATTTATTATAAAAAGAAATGCTTTCAATTTAAATCAGTGTAGTAGAGTATTTAAATTCCAACCACAAAGATACTAAATATTCGAAATACAAGGATCGTATTTGTTGGAAATTTCTCGTTTATTTTGGCTGATTTTTGGAGATGATTAAATCTATAATATATTACAACGCCACACACTGTCAAACCAACGCCACACACTGCCACCTGCTTCAAAAACCGCTGTCAGCCTGTTGATTAGAACTACTTTCGTTACGCATTAATATTGATGCGTAACAAAAACAGTTTTAAGTATGGATGAAACATTAAAGCCGAAAGACAAAGTTCTCCTGATGCGGGATGAAGGAGAGGGTAACAAACTCAAAGTCGTGAGAGGCATCGACAAGAAAGGAAAGATTGACGCCATTGACCCGATGAAGGCGACGCAAACCGATTTTATCAAAATCGACAAACACGCCGATCCACTCGAAAACTTTTTCAAGAACTTCTTTAATCAGGCTAAAAACCCCTCGCATACAGGTTTCTATGCGGTTACGGTTGATATGCTTGATAAAGTTCTAAAAATAAGCGAAAAAGATTTGGAAAAGTACCGTATCAATCCGAAAGATTACCTAAGCAATGAGCAGGAACAATCGACTAAAACAACAGAAAAAGAAAAAGAAACAGTAACCACAAAAACAGAAGAAAAAATGGAAACGTCAACAAAACAAAGTACAAACGAACAGACGAATGATTTTACCCAGTTCGACACCAACCGCATTCCTGAAAGCGAGTATCAGAAATATGGCATCAAACCTGAAAATTTGGAAGGTGAACTCAAAGCGATGAGTTACGGCTATAAATCCCCGCACCTTGTCGATATTAATCCTAATATCGACGGAATGGACTATCCGATGAAAGCCCGCCTGTCATTGGAAGAACAATCCGACGGAAGCCTGAAATTCATTCCGCATCCCTTTCAGCAACAGGTCGATTTGGATAAACCGTTTCAAGGAATTATGCTGCCAAATGATGTGAAAGAAAACTTGTTGGCAACAGGCAATGCCGGACGTGTCGTAGAATTACAACCCAATGGCGAAAAAGTGCCGTCGTTGGTATCCATCGACAAACTTACCAACCGTTTGGAAGCCGTACCGCTTGACAAACTGACTGTTTCTCAAAACCTCAAAGGTGCGGAACTATCTCCCGAACAGCAACAGGCACTCAAAGAGGGGAAGAAAGTATTGGTCGAGGAAATGACCTCTAAGAGTACTATCGGCACGGAGAACCCCCGAAAGTTCGATGCTTACGTTCAGTTCAACGCTTCCAAAGGTGGATACGATTTTTCCTACGACGGATTAGACCGTAATAAGTATAGACAGGAAAACAAACGGGAACAAAGTCAAAGTCAAAACGATGACCAACAGAATAAAGTGCGTATTCCCAAAAAACTTTTAGGGGTGGATTTGGATGAAAAGCAGCAAAATTCACTCCGCGAAGGTAAATCCGTCTATGTGCAGGGAATGTTGAAAGACGAAAAGGGCGAACCTTTCAACGCATACGTGAAAGTAAATCAGGAAAAAGGCAAACTCGACTTTTTCAAATGGAATCCCGATAGAGCCAAAAAGCAGGGAGCAGACGTTAAAGTAGCCGAAGGAAACAAAACACAGGTAGCTGTTAATTCGCAAGGAAAAACCAATGAAGCGACCAAACATTCCAAAGAGCCCTTGAAACAAGGTCAGCAGCAACCGACCGAAAGTCAGCAACAGAACAATCGACGAACTGTAAAGAAAAATACAGGACATAAAATGTAAAATCAACCACTAAAAAAATCCATCTCAGAAATGAAAGTAATAATAGCAGAAAAACCAAGCGTAGCCCGCGATATAGCGGCTATCGTTGGTGCAGATAACCGCAAGGACGGTTATTTGGAGGGTAATGGATATGCCGTTACGTGGGCATTCGGTCACCTCATCGGATTGGCAATGCCGCAGGATTATGGTATCACAGGATTTCAGGCTGAAAACCTGCCGATACTTCCGTCAGAATTTAAGTTGCTGCCCCGTCAAGTAAAGGAAGGCAAGGAATACAAGCCCGATCCGGGAACGATGAAGCAACTGAAAGTTATCCGAGAACTATTCAATAAATGTGAGCGTATTGTAGTCGCAACCGATGCGGGTCGCGAAGGAGAACTAATATTCAGATACATTTATAGCTATTTGGAGTGTAATAAACCTTTCGACCGACTTTGGATAAGTTCGCTTACCGACCAGGCTATACGAAAAAGTTTGGAAAATCTTCGTCCGGGAAAAGAATACGACAACTTGTACGGTTCCGCCAAAGCACGCAGTCAAGCGGATTGGCTTGTGGGAATAAACGCCTCGCAAGCCCTTTCCATATCAGCCGGACACGGCGTATGGTCGTTAGGCAGGGTACAAACACCCACACTAGCGATGATATGCAGCCGATACCTAGAAAACAAGGAGTTCAAACCGCAAACCTATTTTCAATTCAGATTGCACACGGCAAAAGATGAAGTCCAATTTGCTGTAATTTCCACCGAACGGTACAATGCGAAACAGGACGCAGACACAATCTTAGAACGTATCCGCTCGTCAGAATCAGTCCGCGTCGTCAACGTGGAAACAAAGCAAGGAAGTCAGGAGCCGCCTTTACTCTACGACCTGACCACCTTGCAGAAAGAAGCCAATAGCCGGCACGGTTTTTCGGCAGATAAAACCCTGTCTGTGGCACAATCGCTTTATGAAGCAAAGCTCATTTCTTATCCGAGAACCGGAAGCCGTTATATTTCCGATGATGTTTTTGCCGAAATACCTGCCCTTATCAGTATGCTTTCCAATCATTCTTCATTCGGCAACTATGCAAAAACATTGTCGGAAGCAAGTTTGAACAGGCGTTCGGTAAACGATAAAAAAGTTACCGACCACCACGCCCTGATAATTACCGAAAATACGCCAAAAGATATTTCAGCCGACCAATGTATTATCTATGATATGATTGCTGCCCGGCTATTGGAAGCCTTTTCGGGTAAATGCACCAAAGAAAACACAAACGTTTCGTTGGATGCTTCGGGCGTTTCGTTTTCTGTTAAAGGCAGTGTTATCCTTATTCCGGGTTGGAGAGCAGTATTGAATGCACCCGATGATGAAAAAGGCGAAGATGATGTTTCTACACTTCCTGTCTTATCCAATGGAGATGTACTTCCCATTAACGGAACGGAACTGTTGGAGAAGCAAACCAAGCCCCGACCTTTGCACACGGAAAGCAGTCTATTGTCTTCAATGGAAACCTGCGGCAAAGACCTGACTGACGAAGCCGAACGGGAAGCCATTAAAGAATCAGGTATCGGTACGCCTGCTACACGAGCAAGTATTATTGAAACCTTATTTTCTCGCGAGTATATCATAAGGGAGAAAAAATCCCTTGTGCCGACCAACAAAGGATTGGTGGTGTATTTAGCTGTCCGTGATAAAAAGATTGCGGATATCGGTATGACGGGCGAATGGGAAAGTGCCTTGAATAAGATAGCTTCGGGTGAAATGGATGCCGATACTTTCCACAGGGAGATTGAAGTGTATGCCGCGCAGATTACCACCGAACTGTTGGGAAGTAAAATTGAAAGTGGCAATACAAAAGAAAGTTGTCCGTGTCCGAAATGTAAAAACGGTCAGATCGTTTTCTACCTAAAAGTAGCCAAGTGCAATAATGAAGACTGCGGATTGACTGTGTTCCGGAACAAGTCGGGCAAGGACCTGACCGATGGACAACTGAAAGACCTGCTTACCAAAGGCAAAACAGGCGTTATCAAAGGCTTTAAGAGCAAAGAAAACAAGCCTTTTGATGCTGCCGTAGCTTTTGACGAAGCCTATAAAACAGTTTTTGAATTTCCCCCGAAAAACAAAAAACGGAAATAAAAGTAGTATCTTTACCGCTAAGAAAGTTCATACAGCCACAAGTTTGACGAGAAATTGTTGGATATGTACTGTTGGATTTTTTTAGTGGTGGCACTGGGGAGGGATACCCCGGTGCCTTTTGCATATCTACATCAACAATTTTACCACTAAAAAATTCATCAGTATGAAATACAATTCAAATTTAGAGCCTGCGGAAATGTCCTACTTCCGCCTTAATTTACTATCCTTTTTACGTGATTCCCACCCCGACAAAGCAAATGACCTTTCCTTTATTGCAGGACGTGGGGATATGGCAGCCGAAGCGTACAGCGAAGCCGTAAAAAGCGGATTAGACCATATTCAGGCAGCCGAAATTGCCAACGAAACCTTATTCAAAGGTTTGCATTTCTCTCCTTACAATGTAATTGTGGAAATCCTTTGGAACGAGTTCTTCGACGAAGTTTCTCCCAATGAAGCCCAAGCAAAAGCGAAAGAATTGATGCCCGAATGTCTGGCGGTATTTTCCAACTACAACCTGAACGATGATTTTGCCGAGACGACCGAGTACCAGTCGCTCTATGCAGAGCTTGTCGGCACAATCCTGATTTTGCTCGAAAATGAGTTACAATAAGCGGGCTCATTTGCGTCAGAACATTGATGCAGTCAAGTTGGCGTTAAGGCTCGATAAGGAACAAAGAAAGGCAACTCCCGAAGAGCGGGAAATACTCGCCAACTATTCAGGTTTCGGAGGAATTAAGGCAATTCTTAATCCTGCGGAAAAGCCCGAAGATATTCAGCGGTGGTCTAAATCCGAAATCGAGCTTTTTCCCTTAGTGCAGGAACTTCACGAGGTACTCCGTGAAAGTTCTCCCACACCGGAAGTTTACAAACACTATGTCAGTTCCTTGAAAAGCTCTATCCTAACGGCATTTTATACGCCAAAGCCTGTTATTGACGCGTTGGCAGATGCACTGAAAGATAACGGTATCACACCGACTCGCTTTTTAGAACCCAGTGCCGGCACAGGTGCATTTATTGCCTCTTTCAAAGAAACCGCACCCGAAGCCAAAGTAACCGGATTTGAAAAGGATTTGCTCACGGGAAAAATCCTCTCACACCTTTACCCGCAAGATAAAGTGCGGATTGAGGGTTACGAGAAAATGGAAGGACGTTACGCACAGCATTTCGATGTAATAGCATCCAATATTCCATTTGGCGATATTGCCGTATTCGACCCGCTGCTATCCAACCACGAGATACCGACGGTCAAACAATCGACACAGGCTATTCACAATTATTTCTTTGTAAAGAGTGTGCAAACTGCCAGAGAAGGCGGAATAATCGCTTTTATCACTTCACAGGGCGTACTTAATTCAGAGCAAAACAAGCCGATACGTGAATACCTGATGAGCACCTGCGATATCGTTTCGGCTATCCGTCTGCCGAACAACCTCTTTACCGACCACGCCGGAACGGATGTCGGCAGCGATTTGATTATCCTGCAACGCAACAGTCAAAATACGGAATTGAATCAACGGCAGCAGAATTTTATCGAATCCCGCAAGTTGTCAAACGGTATTTCCATCAACAACCTGTTCCGTGATTTCGACAGGGTGGTGCAGACCGGTTCAAAGATAGATACCGACCCATACGGCAAACCTGCCATTGTCTTCACGCACGAGGGTGGAGTGGACGGTATCGCCAAAGACCTGCGGAAAATGCTGGATGAAGATTTTTCCCGACATTTGGATTTACAACTATACCAAAGCTTTGCACAAGATACTTCGGAACAAAAACAAATAAAGTCTTTGCCCACCGAAGAAATAGAGTTGAAACCTGAATCAGAAGAAGCCGTATATGCCAACGACCTCAATCCTCTTTGGCAAACGGATGAACTTGACCCTTTTTGGGAAGCACTTGAAGAACATTGGTTTTCTGATAAAAATATGCTATCACGGAATGAAAGAGAAACTCATACCATAGAACAATCGACTAAAAATGAATCTGAAAAGCAAACCCTAAACAAGCCAACTTCCGGATTGGCAACTACTCTTTTCGATATGGACAAGCCTGCCATTAAAAAAGAGCCGACTCCGGAGGCAAAACCGAAGCCTGTTACAGAGCAACCATTAATTACGCTCTATGACCTTTTCGGATTTACCCAAGAGGAACGCAGTCAGGCTAATAAACCAAGAAAACGGAGCAAGAAGCCTCAAAAGC
>RRZU012199238.1_pt1 | contig 16648 bp, 13 predicted proteins | sample 2165561 | NCBI WGS metagenome assembly RRZU01 (sample SAMN10456909, study PRJNA506462) | wastewater metagenome | isolation source: wastewater sludge | place: USA: Moscow, Idaho
ACGGTTTCCTGAGCAAGGAGATGTTTTTCGCCGAAACCGTCAGTGCCCCGCAGTTTGCCACGCTCGGCTGGGCGCTGCCGCTGTTTGCCACGCTCGCCGGCATGCTCGCCGTCGCCTACTCGTCGCGCTTTGTGCACGACGTTTTCTTCAATGGCGAAGCGATCGATCTGCCGCGCCAGCCGCACGAACCACCGCGCTGGATGCGCGCACCGATCGAGCTGCTGGTGCTGCTGTGTCTGCTGGTCGGCCTGTTTCCGGGCTGGACGGTCGGTCCCTGGCTCGCTGCCGCGGCACTGTCCACGCTGCAGGGACCGCTTCCCGAATTTGAACTGGCACTGTGGCACGGCTTCAATCAACCTGTGTTGATGAGCCTGCTGGCGCTGGCCGGCGGGGTCATCGTCTATGCGTTGCGCGCGCCGCTATTCGCCTGGCAGGCACAGTTGCCGCCGATGCACGCGCGCACCGCTTTCGAGCGCTGCTATCGCCAGCTCGCGAGCAGCGCACGACAGATTCTGGCGATGCTCGACAATGCTTCATTGCAGCGCTACAACGCGCTGCTCTTGAGCTTCGTCGTGCTGCTCGGCGGCTGGGCCTATTTCTCGGGGCCGCCCTCCGGGATCCGGCTACCCGGTCAGCCGGCCGACGAAGCCGCCGTCGCTGCCTTGCTGACGCTGCTGCTCGGGACACTGGGGGCGACGCTGCTGTATCGACAGCGGCTGCTGGCGCTGCTCCTGGTCAGCGTCGTCGGACTGGTGGTGGCGCTGACTTTCCTGCGCTTTTCGGCGCCTGACCTGGCCCTGACCCAGTTCGCCGTCGAAACCGGGACGATCATCCTGATGCTGCTGGTGCTCTACTATCTGCCGCCGCAGAGCGCGCCGAAGAGCAGTGCCCGCCGGCTGTCCCGCGACCTCCTGCTGGCGCTGCTCGCCGGCGGTGGTCTCGGGCTGATCACCCTGCAGATGCTCGCGGCCCCGTTCGAGACCATCTCGGGCTTCTATCTGCAGCAATCGCTTCCCGGCGGGGGCGGCGCCAACGTCGTCAATGTCATCCTGGTCGATTTTCGTGGTTTTGATACCTTGGGCGAAATCACCGTGCTGGCGATGGTCGCGCTCGCCTCGCATGCGCTGCTCGACCGTCTGGTCCTGATCGCGCCGGCACAGGACGGCGATGGACGACGCTGGAGCGAGGAAGCGCATCCACTCTTTCTGGCGATGTTGATGCGCCCGCTGCTTCCTCTGGCGCTGACCGTATCGGTCTACCTCTTGCTGCGCGGACACCATCAGCCCGGTGGCGGTTTCGTCGCCGGCCTGGTCAGCAGTGTCGCCTTGATCATGCAGTATCTCGGCAACGGCATCGCTTTTGCGCAGCCGCGCCTGCCACACCATCCCGCCAGGCTGCTGGCGCTGGGCCTGCTGCTGGCGGCCGGCATCGGGGTGGCGAGCTGGCCTTTTGCGCGACCCTTCCTGACCAGCGCGCACGGCCACTTGCAGCTACCGCTGCTCGGCGAAGTCGAGCTGGCTTCGGCGATGGTTTTCGACCTCGGCGTGTATATCGTCGTGGTCACCGTCGTCCTGACCGTACTCTCGGGAATTGGCGGACTCTCGCTACGCGCCCGCAGTTCACGGGAGAAGATCTGATGGAAGCGCTGCTGGCGATTGCCGTCGGGGTGCTGACCGCCTGCGGTGTCTTCCTCATCCTGCGCGCACGCACTTTCCCGGTGTTGCTCGGCCTGACGCTGCTCTCCTACGCGGTCAACCTGTTTCTATTTGCCAGCGGTCGCCTGCGACTCGACGCACCGCCGCTGCTCCGGGCCGGCGCCAGCTACACCGACCCCCTGCCGCAGGCGCTGGTGCTCACCGCCATCGTCATCGGTTTCGGCATGACCGCCTATCTGGCGATGCTCGCCCTGCGCGGCCTGGCCGAGTCGGGGTCCGATCATGTCGACGCAGGAAAAGAGCAGTGATCACGCACGCGCCGATCCTGCCGATCCTGATCCCATTTGCCGCCGCCCTGTTGCAGTTGCTTGGCGATCGACTGCCGTTCCAGCGCGTCGTCGGGGGGTTGGCGACGGCCCTGCTGGTGCTGCTCACGGCCTGGCTGGCGCTGCTCGCCGACGACGGGCAATTGCGGGTGTACGCGCTCGGTGACTGGCCGGCACCCTTCGGCATCGTGCTGGTCGTCGATCGACTGGCAGCGGCGATGACGCTGCTGACCGCCGTGCTGGGTTTCGTTTCGCTGCTCTACGCCAGTGCCGGATTCGACCAGCGCGGCAGGCATTTTCATCCCCTGTTTCAGCTACAGTTGCTGGGCCTGCTCGGCGCCTTCCTGACCGGCGACCTGTTCAATCTCTTCGTTTTCTTCGAAGTCATGCTGCTCGCCTCCTACACGCTGCTGGCGCACGCTGGCGGACTCGAGCGAACGCGCGCAGGGATCACCTATGTCGTACTCAACCTGCTTGGCTCGGCGCTTTTTCTGATTGCCCTGGGGCTGCTCTACGGCACGCTGGGTACGCTCAACCTGGCCGATCTGGCATATCGACTGACGCTGCCAGGGCACGATCAGGCGCTGGCCCGGCTGGCGTTTGCCCTGCTGATCGCCGTTTTCTTGCTGAAAGCCGGGCTGTTGCCGCTGTCGTTCTGGCTGCCGCACGCCTATAGCGCCGCCGGCGCGCCGGTCGCCGCACTCTTTGCGATCATGACCAAGGTCGGCATCGTCGGCATCCTGCGCGTACAGGTGATCGCCCTGGCGCCGACGATGCCCGACCTGCTCGATCACTGGCTGACGGCGCTGGCGCTTGCCACGGTCGTCTTTGCGGCCCTCGGCACACTGGTGGCGGTGCGTCTGCGGGCGCTCGCCGCCTGGCTGGTCCTGCTCTCGGCCGGCGCTCTGCTGGTCACGCCGGCACAGGCGAGTGCAGAGGTCAGCGCGGCAGCCATCTACTACCTGGTGCAATCGACCCTGGCCGGCGCCGCTTTCTTCCTGCTCGCCGGCGTCATTGCCGAGCAGCGCGGCAGTGCCGCCGACCACTTCACGACCCGAGGAGCATCGCCAGCCAGTTGGCTGAAAGTGGCTTTCCTGGTCGCGGCGACGACGGCTGCCGGTTTGCCGCCTTTCTCCGGCTTCGTCGGCAAGCTGATGCTGCTGACGACGCTACGCGCAGTCGCCGCCGGCCCGGCTATCTGGGTCGTCCTGCTGTGTGCCGGCTTCGTGGTCATGATCGCCCTGGCGCGCGACGGCTGCCATCTGATCTGGAAAAACCGGGCAGCAGCAGCCGGGCAGGCAGCAACCGAGGCCATCGCCTGGCAGAAAGTGAGCGCCACCCTGCTACTCGTCGCCGCGGGTCCGCTGCTGGCCGTGCTGGCACGCCCGCTCGCCGACTACGGCGAGCGCGCAGCCGCACAACTGCATGCGCCCGGCGCCTACGTCGCTGGCGTTCTCGGGCCCAGGCCGGCGAAAACCCCTGCTGAGGCCATGCCATGATCGGCAGGATCCTGCCGCGGCCGCTGCTGTCGTTGACGGTCTTGCTGCTGTGGGTGGTGATCAGCAGTTCCGTCACGCCTGGCCTGCTGTTGCTCGGCAGTGTGCTGGCCGTCGCCGTGCCGCTACTGACGCGATCCTTCTGGCCGAACCCGCCACGTCTCGTCCGGCCCTGGCAGGCGCTGCGTTTTCTCGGTATCTTTGCCGCCGACATCGTCACTGCCAACTGGCGTGTGGCGCGTCAGGTGATCGGTCCGCTGCAGCGGCTGTCGCCAGCCTTCATTGAAGTGCCGCTGGATCTGCGCGACCCGTTTGTCGCCACGCTGCTCGCCAGCGTCGTCTCGCTGACGCCGGGAACGGTTGCCATCGACCTGGATCAGCAGCGCTGGATTCTGCTCGTACATGCCCTCGATGCACCCGATCCGCAGGCGCTGGCGCGCGCGATCAAGAAGCGTTACGAGCGACCACTGCGGGAGATTTTTGCATGTTGACCGCTGCCATCGAGATTGCCTTCGTCCTGATCGGCGCCGCACAGGTGCTCAACCTCTATCGACTCGTGCGCGGGCCGGACACCACCGACCGCATCCTGGCGCTCGATACCGTGGGAATCAACGCCATCGCACTGATCGTGCTGTTCGGGATTCACACGGCGACGACCGCGTATTTCGAGGTGGCACTGCTGCTCGCGCTGCTGGGCTTCGTCGGCACCGTCGCACTGTGCAAATTCCTGCTGCGGGGAGACCTCATCGAATGAATGCGGCGACCGAAGGGCTGCTTGCCGGACTGATCATTCTCGGAGCACTGTTCGTCCTGCTCGGATCGATCGGTCTGGCGCGCCTGCCGGACTTCCTGACCCGTCTGCATGGCCCGACCAAGGCGACGACCCTCGGCGTCGGCGCGCTGCTGCTCGCTTCGGCGATCTTCGGTTCGACCCGGGGAGGCACCGGCATCAGCCTGCACGAGCTGGCGATCCGGCTGTTCCTGTTCATCACCGCGCCGGTGACTGCGCATCTGCTGGCCAAGGCGGCGCTGCATCGCCAGTCCAGTACCGAACAGCGAACAAGGATGCGTCGCGAAACGAACAAGAAATCATGAGCATCGGGTGAAATGGCAGAAATGGCAGGTTTTGCAGGGGCGGCCGTCCTGCCAATGTTAGAATGACACGTTTAAGTTTACTGATTTGCGCGCCAGCGGACCACGCAAGGCACTCGCCGGCCAACCAATCAATCTCATCAGGAGTCGCAAGCGATATGGCAGAAGAGGGTCAGTTTTTTCGCCCGGTGAAGGATTTCTGCCAGCGCGCGGTGGTCACCTGCGGACCCGATGATGCGCTGGTCGATGCGGTCAGAACCATGCGCGAGAAGAACATCTCCAGCGTCGTGGTCTGTGAAAACAAACTGCCGAGCGGCATCATGACCGACCGTGACCTGCGCAACAAGGTCGTCGCCGCTGGCACCGACCCGTCTACGCTCTCCGTCCGGGCGATCATGAACAGTCCGCTGTCAGTGATTGGCGAAAACGACCTGCTCTACGAAGCCTTGTACCGGATGTCGCGCCAGCGGATCCATCGTCTGGTGGTGGTCGACGACCAGGGCAAGCTCTCGGGAATCATCACCGACAGCGACATCATCCGCCTGCAGTCGCACTCGCCGCATCAACTGGTACTCGACATCGAGAAGGCCAGGGACTTCGAAGAACTGAAAACCGTCTACGCGAGAATTCAGAGCCTGGTTCTGCACCTCAGCGGCAGCGGCACCAAGACGCGAGACGTGGTGCGCATGATTGCCCATCTCAACGATCAGATTCTCCTGCGCCTGATCGCTCTGATGCGCCAGGACCGCTTCTCCGATCTGCCCGAGCGCTTTGCCTTTGTCGTGCTTGGCAGCGAGGGGCGTGGCGAACAGACGCTGCTCACCGACCAGGACAATGCGATCATCTATGGCGACGAACTGGGCGCCGACGAGATCCGGAAAATCGAAGAGTTCTCGCAGGTACTGATCGATTCGCTGATTGCCATCGGCATTCCTCCCTGCACGGGCGGGATCATGGCCAACAACAAGGAGTGGCGGCGCAGCCTCGGCAAGTGGAGCGATCAACTCGACCGCTGGTTGCAGGCGCCCAGCCCGAACCACGTCCTCAGTTGCGGTACCTTTGTCGACATTCGCACCATCTACGGCGACCCCTCCTTCGAGCAGCAACTCAAGACGCGGGTCTACGAGTACGTGCAGCGAGACAAGCTGTTCCTGATGCGCATGGTCGAGAACACGCTGCGCTTCGCCCCCCCGCTCGGCTGGTTTGGCAAGATCAAGGGCGAGAAGGAAGGGGAACACTCGGGCATGCTGGAAATCAAGAAGGCAGGCATCTTTGCGCTGTCCGAGGGCGTCAAGGCGCTCGCGATCCAGGCCGGCAAGCTCGAAGGCAGTACCCACCAACGCCTGGAAGCGCTGCTCAGGGAGAAGGTGGTCAACAAGAAAATGGTGGCCACGATTGCCGAGAGCTTCGACTTCCTGGTCCTGATGCGCCTGCGCGGGCAGGTGGAAGCGCTGCGCGAAGGGCGCAAGCCGGACAACTACATCACGCTGGATCGTCTGAACATGATGGAATTTGGCCGGCTGCAAATCGCCTTGAAGGGTGTCGAGAAATTCCAGGAGTTCATCAAGGGTCACTTCAACCTGCATCTGCTCAGATGATTCGGCGACCGCGTCCATTGGGAGTCGCGTGAGCCCGTCCGAACTGTTGTGAACTTCTGGCGCAGCAGCGCTTACCGTGAAAGTCGCGTCAGCGACTCACGAATCTCCCCTCTCCACTCGCGGAAGAGGGGTCGAGGGAGAGGGAAACGGTCAGGGCTTTCATCTCCGGGGTGTCTCACAAAGCCATGACCGTTAGGCGGCTGCGCGCGCCCGCTCAAAACAGGTTTGCTTCCGAGTCGTCGTCCTTTTTCACACCCGGTTTGCGCCCGCGTGCCGGCGTCGGTGGATCGCACGAGAGGCGGCAACTGATGCCCTCGATCTTCCGGCCCTCGATGAAGCGGGTTACCCGGCAACAGATTACGTCTCCCGATGCAGCGAGCCGCGCGATTTGCTCGCGTAACTCGACGAGCGGGATGTTGAGCGCCTCGGCCATGTCCACATCGAGTTGCTCCGCATTGGCTCTCAGGTAAGCAACTATCGTTTCGGTCATCTGACTATCCCCAAAAAATGCCTTCGCGAACTGGAAAGGTATCGCAGTGTGCGCCGCAGATCGAGTTCTGGCAATTCCTTCCAGAATTCCTTCCAGAATTCCTTCCAGAACTCCTTCCAGAGTTTCTGCCCATCTTCGCAGCACAGCGATCCGGCTGGCAAGCACTTCGCTATCGCTCTCTGCCAGCGCACGGGCAAGCCACCGTCAGGCGTAAAAAACCCGGTGCCGTGGCACCGGGTTTGACGGAAGGGCGCGCCCGCAGCGCTGCCGAAACCGTTTCAGGCGGCGATCCGTTTGATTGCCGCCTGGCCGGCTGCGTCCGGGCTTGCCGTCAACTGCCGAACGTTGTGGCCATCATTCTGGCCGGTCATCGACAGTAGCGATTTTGCAGTCGCCAGCGTGGAATCGAAAACCGGTGATACCGTCTTCCAGCCCTTGTCGAGCGCCGCCATCAGGCCGCCGCTGAGGCCGTTGACCTGACTATCGAAAACCTGCAGCAGGGCATTCGACGACTCGCTGCAGATCTCGTACGCACGCCTCGAATAGCTCATCGATTGATCGACGGCGGCCATGGCCATCGGTTGTCGCAAGGCCAGCAGGTCTGGCAGATCCCTGACCGCCGTGAGGGCTCTGAGGTTTTCGCTGGTACGCTCGGCGACGGCCCGTGCCGTCTGCAGGTTCAAGGCCGCCAACTGGCCGACGCAGTCCAGCGAAGTGTTGACCACCGTCCTGAGCGCTTCGAGACCGGCGACGCTGGTGAATTTCTCTATGGGGTTGTACATACTGTTCTCCTTCAGGTTGCGAGATGTTGCCCCGGCTTCGCATTTCCCGAGGTCAATTGCTGCAGTGCAGCGAAGATTTGATTCTAGCGCTTAATTGGCGGTTGTCAACATTTTGTTGCGGCGCAGCATGGCGCCCGGGCAGCCGGTGTTGGCGGCAAAAGGGCGGCGGCGTTTTTGCGGCGCAACAGGCAGCGCCCGCCCGTGCTAGAATGGCGCCCCTTGTTCAAAGGCTTGACCCCACATGTCCCGCGCCGTCCGCAATATCGCCATCATCGCCCATGTAGACCATGGCAAGACCACCCTGGTGGACAAGCTGCTGGTCCAGGCCGGCAGCTTCTCGGCTCACCAGCACATCACCGAGCGGATGATGGACTCGAACGACCTTGAAAAAGAACGGGGCATCACCATCCTGGCCAAGAATCTGGCCGTCGATTACGCTGGGGTGCACATCAACATCATCGATACCCCTGGGCACGCCGACTTCGGCGGCGAAGTCGAACGGGTGCTGTCGATGGTCGACGGGGTTCTGCTGCTGGTCGATGCCGTCGAGGGACCGATGCCGCAGACCCGTTTCGTCACCAAGAAAGCGCTGGCCCTGGGTTTGAAGCCGATCGTGGTGGTCAACAAGATCGACCGCGACGGCGCGCGGCCGGACTGGGTGGTTGACCACACTTTCGACCTCTTCGACAAACTCGGCGCCAACGACGATCAGCTCGATTTCCCGGTGATCTACGCGTCCGCGATCAACGGCTACGCGACGCTGGATCTGTCGAAGCCATCGCCCGACATGCGGCCGATGTTCGAGACCATTCTCAAGCATGTCTCACCGCCACATATCGACGACATCGACGGGCCGCTGCAACTGCAGATTTCCGCCCTCGATTACTCGAGCTATGTCGGGCGCATCGGCATCGGCCGTCTGCAACGCGGGCGCCTGAAACCGGCGCAGCAGGTGATCGTGATGTACGGACAGGCCGATGCCCAGGGCAAATTCGAACATGGCCCGCCAAAGACCGCCAAGGTCGGCCAGGTGTTCGGTTTCCGCGGCCTCGAACGGGTGCCGCTGGACGAAGCGGTCGCCGGCGACATCGTGCTGGTGACGGGAATCGACGATCTCTCGATCGGCTGCACGATCACCGATACCGAGAAGCCCCAAGCATTGCCGATGCTGCGCATCGACGAGCCGACACTGAACATGACCTTCATGGTCAACAACTCGCCTTACGCCGGCACCGAAGGCAAGTTCGTCACCAGTCGCCAGATCGGCGAGCGCCTGCGCAAGGAACTGCTGACCAACATGGCGCTACGTGTCGAGGAAACCACCGACACCGACAGCTTCCTGGTCTCCGGGCGTGGCGAACTGCATCTGACGATTCTCCTCGAAACCATGCGTCGTGAGGGTTACGAACTCGCGGTCGGGCGCCCGAAAGTGATCGTCAAGGAGATCGATGGCGAAGCCTGCGAGCCCTATGAACTGCTCACCCTCGACGTCGAGGAAACGCATCAGGGCGGCGTCATGGAAGCGCTCGGCTATCGCCGTGGCGAACTGCAGGACATGTCTTCCGATGGGCGTGGCCGCGTCCGTCTCGAATATCGCATCCCGGCGCGCGGCCTGATCGGTTTCCAGGGTGAGTTCCTCAACCTCACCCGCGGCACCGGCCTGATGAGCCATGTTTTCGACGAATATGCTGTGGTCAAGGGCGAAATCCCGGGCCGCCGCAACGGCGTCCTGATCTCGGGCGAGAAAGGCGAAGCCGTCGCCTATGCCTTATGGAAGCTGCAGGAGCGCGGACGGATGTTCAGTGTTCCCGGTGACAAGCTCTACGAAGGCATGGTGATCGGCATCCACAGCCGCGAAAACGACCTGGTCGTCAATCCGATCAAGGGCAAGCAACTGACCAACATCCGTGCCTCGGGAACCGACGAAGCGGTTCGTCTGGTGCCGCCAGTGGCGCTGACGCTGGAGTCGGCTGTCGAGTTCATCGACGACGATGAACTGGTCGAAATCACGCCGAAAAGCATTCGCATCCGCAAGCGCCTGCTCACCGACAACGAACGCCGCCGGGCCGCGCGCGAATAGGGCGAATAGGGCGAATAGGGTTTCTCTGGCCTCAGCGGGTTACCATCGGACTGACTTCAGATCCGGAACTGCTGCACCGTCAAGCAGCGGATTCTGTCGCATGACCTGGCGGGACCGCAGCCTTCCCCGAACGTAGGGAGCAATGACAATGACTAGAGATCGCATGCTGCTCACATCCGGCCGATTGATCAGCGGCGCCGGCTACCGCGAATCGCTGCGGCGCTACACACCGAAGGTCTACGTCGATGGTGAACTGATCGCGTCGGTCGCCGACGCGCCGACGCTGCAGCCGGGAATCAACGCGCTCGCCGTCAGCTACGATTTCGCTCTCGATTCGGACAAAACCCCGCTGATGACCGCCGTGCAAACCAGCAGCGGCGCGACTGTCAATCGCATGCTGCACATCAACGAATCTGCAGGCGACCTGTTGAACAAGCTCGAAGCGGTGCGCATCCTCTGTCAGGAGACCGGTTGCGCACAACGCTATCTGGCCCACGATGCACTCAATGCAATCCATCAGGTCAGCGCCAGAATCGATGACGCGCGCGGCAGCAGCGAACATCGGGCGCGCTTCGCGGCCTATCTCGAAGAGGTGCAGGCGAGCGACTGGTCGCTGGGAATCGCCATGACCGACGCCAAGGGTGACCGCTCGAAGCGGCCGCATCAACAGGCAAACCCGGACACTTACGTACACATCGTCGAGCGCAACCCCAGGGGGATCGTCATCTCCGGCACCAAGGCGATCGTTACCGGCGCGCCGTACATGCACGAGTTCCTGGTCATGCCCAGCCGCAACATGGGGCCAGCCGATGCCGATTTCGCCGTTTGCTGCGCGCTGCCGGTCGATGCACCGGGGCTGACCATCATCGCCCGCCCGGCCGGCCGCCCCGGCGAGAAACTGGAACACGGCGCGGCACTGTTTTCACGCCGCTACGGACAATCGACCGCGGTGCTCGTTTTCGATCGCGTCTTCGTCCCCTGGGAGCGGGTATTCTTCGCCGGCGAGTGGGAGCATTCCGGGTCGCTGACCTACCACTACGCGACCCACCACCGCCATAGCTGCATCGCCGCGCGTGCCGGTTTTGGCGACCTACTGATCGGTGCTGGCGCCCTGATGTGCGAAGCCAACGGCTTCGATCCGGGCCGCAAGGCCAGTCTGCGCGAACCGATGGTCGAACTGATCAAGATCACCGAGGGCTTTTTCGCCTGCGGCGTCGCCGCCAGCGTCTATGGCACGCCAGACCCATATAGCGGCAGCTTCATGCCCGAAGCGGTGTTTGCCAACATCGGCAAGCTCCTGCTGGCCACCCAGATCTACGACATGCATCGCCTGGCGCACGAAGTGTCGGGCGGTTTGATCGTCGCGCTGCCCGGCCCCGACGAAGACCACAACCCGGCGACCGGGGCGACCCTTGCCGAGGTGCTGCGCGCCAACCCGGACGTTCCTTACGACAAGCGCATCGAAGTCGCACGCTTCATCGAGGATCTGACCGCGTCGTATCAGGGCGGCTGGTACTCGGTGATCAGCCTGCACGGCGGCGGTTCGCCGGCCGCCATGAAGCAGGAGATCTGGCGTCACTACCCGCTTGGCAGCAAGGTCGAGCTGGTTGAAAGCTTGCTTGACCGCGGCGTGCTGCATGATGAATCGCGTGCGATCACGCGTAACCGTCAACCAGGGCGCTGTTGCGATGCCGGCTGTTCGCCACCGGGACAGACGATCATGGTGCCGCTACCGCGTTCCGGCAAGCTTTCCTGAGAGCGGAGGCGAGCGCTGCTAGAATAGGCGATCTCGCTGCGCCAGGCCCGTAACCGGTCGCCATACCCAAGGGCGGAGCACAGGAACAAGGGGGAATACCATGAATAATACCGCGAAAAAACTTCTGCTCCTGGCCATGCCGGCACTGCTGGCCAGCCCGTCCATCCTGGCCAAGGAGGGTCCCGACCAATACCCGAACGGCTCGGAAAACTTCATGGTCGGCGCCCTGCCGCCACCGGGCAACTATTTCATCAACTATCTCGGCTATTACGAGGGCGACTATCGCGCCAAGGACGGGCAAAAGGTGCCGGGACTCAATGTCAGCGCCACTTTCGACGCCCCGCGCTTCATCCATGTCACCCAGCAGAAGATCCTGGGGGGTGACTGGGCAGTGCATGCGATCGTGCCACTGGTTTACCAGCGACTGCACACCCCGATTCCGGGCATCGGTAACGGCAGCGTCTTCGGTCTCGGCGACGTCGTCATCGACCCGCTGATCATCGGCTGGCATTTTCCGCCGGACTGGCATCTGACCGTCGGCATCGACATCTATCTGCCCACCGGCAAGTACAGCAAGACCAATCCCACCGACAGCATCGGCGCCAACTACTACAGCTTCGAGCCGATCTTTGCCTTCACCTACCTCAATCAGGGCGGTTTCGAAGCGTCCGCCAAGCTGATGTACAACCTCAAGACCAGGAACCTCGATACCCACTACCAGTCAGGCAACGATTTCCACATGGATTACCTGCTTGGTCAGCACTTCGGGCCATGGGCCGTCGGCCTGGCCGGTTATTATCTGACCCAGACCAGCGACGACGAGCGCAACGGCCGGACCGTCATCCCGAACGGCAACCGCGGCAAGGTCTTCGCCTACGGCCCGGCAGTCAAGTACGACTACAAGGGGATGAGCTTTGTCGGTAGCTGGAATCACGAAACCAGTGTCGACAACCGCTTTCAGGGCAACAAGTTCTTCTTCAAGTTCGTATCCGCCTTCTAGAAAGCGATCCAGTGCCCGCACGATTCTTGTCGTTCGGTGCGAACGCCCTCCTGCATTCCTCGAATGCACAGTGGCCGGAGAGGGGACGCAGGGGGTCATTGTCGTAATCGCATCAGCTGATCGGCGGACAGCGCCAGGATGCCGAACATCAGGGTAGGCCATCACTTTGGCGTCGTCTTGGACCATGCCGGGTTTGACGCTCTCGTAGAAGAGGTGTTTGGCGAACATCGAGACCACCCATCGCAGGTAATCATGACTGTCCGAAACCTTGAATTGCTCTTTCGTCCCACCTCGGTGGCGGTGGTCGCCGAGCCCGACGAGCCGAGTCGCTATGCCGAAGTGGTGCTGGCCAATCTCGCGGCCGGCGGATTCAGCGGTCCGATCATGTCGGTCAGCGCAAGGAAACGCTTCCTGTTCTTCATGGGTGACGATGTCCGCCTCGGCGAAATCGACGTGGTTCCCGATCTGGCGATCATTTGCGCCTCACTGGAACAGGTGCCTTCGATCATCGCTCAACTCGGCGCGCGCGGTACCCGCGCGGTGATCGTCGGTCCGTGGATGTGGCACAAGATGAGCAATGGGGCGATAGCGACGGCGCGCAAGGCCATTCTCGAAGCAGCCCAGCCGTACCTGATGCGCGTTCTCGGGCCTGGCAGCGGCGGTCTTGTGGTGCCGGCCAGAGGGCTGAACGCCAGCGCGACCCCCGTCTCGATCAAGCCGGGGAAGATTGCTCTGGTCGCGCAGTCGACCGCCGTGACGGCGGCCGTGCTCGATCGCGCCTACAGCAAGGGAATCGGCTTCTCGACGGTACTGCACTTGGGCGCCAGCCTCGATGTCGATCTCGCCGACGTGCTCGACTGGCTGGCGGCAGACCCCGCCACGCAGTCGATCCTGGTGCAGTTCGATGAGGTGACGGCCGGGCGCAAGTTCATGTCGGCGGCGCGTGCCGCCGCACGCAACAAGCCGGTGGTGACCATCCGTGGCGGCCCGGTGCAGGGCAGACCGCAGGGGAGCGGACCATTCGCCGCCGACGACGTTTACGAAGCGGCCCTGCGTCGCGCAGGCTGGGTGCGCATCGATACGCTCGGGAACCTGTTCGCCGCCGTCGAGGCGATGGCGCGGGTGCGTCGCTTACGCGGCGAGAGTCTGACCATCCTGGCCAACGGTCATGGCCTGGGGCGGATTGCCGGCGACAGGCTGACACGTTCCGGCGGCCAGCTCGGCAAGCTGTCGCCTGCTACCATCAAGCGTCTCGAAGAACTGCTGCAGACGCGTTCGAGGCTCTCCAATCCATTGGCGCTGCCGGCGGACATCACGGCGACGAACTGGGGAGCCGCGCTGGCGACCGTACTGGCCGACGAGCATACCGAAAATGTCCTGACCGTCTTTTCACCTTCTCCGTTTGCACCCAGTGCCGAAGTCGCTGCGGCGATCTGCGAGGTGTCCCGGAAAAGCGAGTGCAACGTCTTCACCTGTTGGGTTGGCGGAGCCGCAATGCTGGAGGCGCAACAGATCGTGGCGGCGCAAGGTGTGTTGAGCCATGAGTCGCCGGAAATGGCGATTTCGGTCTTTCTCGGCGTCGTCAGCTACAGGCGCAATCGCCGCTTGCTGATGCAGATGCCGCCATCGCTCGCGGAGGGTTTCTCAGCGGACGTGCAGGCCGCGCGCAGCGCCCTCGGCGAAGCGAGGGCGGCCGGCGCAAGCCAGCTATCGGCACGTCAGGCACAGCGACTGTTGCAGGCCTACGGTCTGAGCGTTGGCGAGTATCCCCTGGCTGGCAGTATCGACGAGGCGATTGCCTGCGCCGATGCGATCGGCTATCCGATCGATCTCGCTTTGCTGCTTGCCAGTGGGGTGGAGTTTTCGGAGGGCGCTTCGGGTTTGCGGTCGCCGGCAGAGATCCGCATCGCGGCGCGCGACCTTCGCCGCCGTGTGCGCATCCAGCAGTCTGGCAGCCGCGTCAATGCTTACCGGCTGCGACCGAGTGCGGCCCGTAGTGGCGCACCCGCACTGCGTCTGGGTGTTGCCGACGATCCGGTGTTCGGTCCGGTGATCTTCCTCGGCCCGGCATCGGTCACGGGCTTTCGCGGAGGCCGCCTGGTGGTCGCCTTGCCGCCGCTCAACCTGATGCTGGCCGGCGATCTGGTTGCCCGCAGCGGTTTTGCCGAGGGACTCCCGGAAGAGGATCGGCCGGCGCTGCAGGCAGCCGTGAGCAACGCACTGGTTCGTCTTTCGCAACTGCTGACGGACATCGATGAGGTGACTGGCGTCGACCTCGACCCGCTGCACGCCGAGGCCTCGGGGGTGGTCGTGCTGGGCGCACGCATCGGCTTCGAGCAGACGGCCGGCAGGCTCGGCCATCGCCGCTTCGCGATTGGCCCCTATCCGAAGGAACTCGAACAGCAAGTGGATTGGCAGGATCGCCGGCTCCTGATCCGGCCGATCCGACCGGAGGATGAAAGCATGCTCGGCGAACTGCTCAATTCGCTGGATCCCGAGGATTCCCGGATGCGCTTTTTCGACTCGATCAAGAGCCTGCCACGTGCCCGTCTCGCCCGTTTTTCCCAGATCGACTACGATCGTGAAATGGCCCTGGTGGCCATCGAGCGAGGGGGTGATGGCAGCGAGCGTTCGCTGGGCGAGGTGCGGGCCGTTGCCGATCCCGGCAGTACGTTCGCGGACTTTGCCATCGTTGTCGCTTCGGAAATCAAGGGCAGGGGACTTGGGAGGCTGTTGCTGCAATGCCTGGTCAGCTACTGCCGAAACCGCGGCATCGCCGAATTGCGTGGCGAAACACTGGACGGAAACCTGCGCATGCAGCGTCTCGCACGGAGCCTCGGCTTCACCATGACCACAGGAGCGGATCGTGGTACGCTGAATCTGTGTCTTTCGTTGAACCCGCACGAGAAAGGGTGACGAGTCGTGAGAGAGGAAGGAATGGGAAAATCGCATTGCTGCGATGCACGCCGACGCCCCCGTCCTGGCGCGCTTTCGTACGGTCCCATCGGAAAACTGGAGTTCATGTTGCTGGCGGTGAAAAACCGCGTAAAGTTGGCGGTCAAGAGGCCCTGTCTGCATGGCAGTAAGCGCGAAACTGCCGTGGCGGATGCGCGAAACGCGAGGCACCAGAAATACTGTTCCGAACCGGCTTGCCGGAAAGAGAGCCAGGCCGCCAGTCATCGCGCCTGGCTGGCCAAAACCAATAACCAGAACTATTTCCGCGGTGCCGAGCATGTCGCGCGGGTGAAGGCATGGCGAGAGGCCCACCCCGGATATTGGCGACGGACGAAAGGCCAGAGAGGGGAAGCGGCGACAGGGCCGGCAGATCTGATTGCGTTACAAGAGGTCTGCCCCGCGCAACCCGTTGAAATCACTACAGAGTCTCAAGACATCTTGCCACCTGCGTTACCAGATGTCTGGCTTGGCCAACCCGCTGTTGTCATTGGCTTTATCGCTCATTTCATGGGCAGTATGTTACAAGATGACATCGCTAGCAGCCTGTCAGACTCGAGGGAGCGTATGCCGGGAAAGGGAGCCAGGCCTATCCCCCGGCAACGCTCCTGGCGCTCTTCCTCTACGGCTACGTCAGCCGGACGTTTACCAGTCGCAAGATCGAAGCGGCCACTTACGATTCAATTGCCTTTCGCTTCCTGGCCGGCAATACGCACCCCGATCACAGTTCCCTGGCCGAGTTCAGGAAGCGATTCCAGGGGCAGTTCAAGGATATTTTCAAGCAAGTCCTCGTTCTTGCCTACGAAATGGGCCTGGCCAAGGAGAATCCCGACGCAGCGGTGGACGGCAGCAAGCATTCGGCGTTGTCGTACGGCCACGCCTTGAAAATGGAAGCGCGGATCGAGAAGGAGATAGAGCAGTTGCTCGCTGACGCCAAGAAGGCGGAAAGCGATCACGAAGAACTCCCTGTGGGGCTGAATTTTCAGAAGGAAATCGGCCGCCGGAAGGATCTACTCACCGACATTGCCGAGGCCAAAGCCAAAATTGAACTCCGTGCGAAGGGGCGCGATGCGCACGAACGCGCTGAGTACGAGGAGAAAATGGCCAGGCATCTGGCCAGGGAAGCTCTGAAGGAGGCCAAGCGCAAGGCCTGGGAGGCGGCCTATCCGGAGAAGGCCGCCAAGTGCGCAGCTACCGAGGCCAGGAAGAAGGCAAAGGCCGAGCGGCAAGCTTTGACGACAGAGGCCACTGAAACAGTTGCGCCAGCAAAAACATCCCGTGTGCCCAAGGAACCGGGTCCGGGGCCGCGACCGTGCGACCAAGGGAACTGGGCCGACGAGGAGTCTCGCATCATGCCGGTTTCGGGGGGTGGCTATGAACAGTGCTACAACGCCCAAGCGGCCGTGGCGACAGGCACCCTG
>RRZU013494609.1_pt1 | contig 16647 bp, 21 predicted proteins | sample 2165561 | NCBI WGS metagenome assembly RRZU01 (sample SAMN10456909, study PRJNA506462) | wastewater metagenome | isolation source: wastewater sludge | place: USA: Moscow, Idaho
AGCAGCTATCATTTATTTCATGTCCGCGACAGGGCGGAGCGCCCGTCGCCAACGCCCGCTGCCTTTGCACCAACCCTCACCGGAGACACCGCAATGCCCCCACAGGTGGATTTCTACTTCGACGTCGGCAGCCCCGCCGCGTACCTGGCGTTCACGCAGATCGAGGCCATCGCGCGCGAGGCCGGCGCCAGCGTCAACCACAAGCCCATGCTGCTGGGCGGCGTGTTCCAGGCCACTGGCAACGCCTCGCCCGCCACCGTGCCGGCCAAGGGCGCCTACACCTTCACCGATTTCGACCGCTTCGCCCGCCGCTACGGCGTGCCGCTCAAGCGCAATCCGCACTTTCCCATCAACACCCTGGCGCTGATGCGCGCCGTCACCGGCATGCAGATGCGCGAGCCGGCGCGCTTTCTCGACTTCACCCGCACCGTGTTCGAGTCGATCTGGCTGCACGCGCTCAACATGAACGACCCGGCCGTCGTCGCCCAGGTGCTGCAGCAGGCCGGCTACGCCCCTGACGCCGTGCTGGCCCTCAGCGCCGACCCGCAGGTGAAGGCGCAACTGAAAGCCGTCACCGACGAAGCCGTCGCCCGCGGCGTGTTCGGCGCGCCGACGATGTTCGTGGGTGACCAAATGTTCTGGGGGCAGGACCGGCTGGATTGGGTGCGGGAGGCACTGGCAGCGCCCTGATCAGAGCCCACCACCGGCGCCGCCATGTACGGTAAAATCCCGTACAAATGGAGCCTGCCATGACCGCCACCACCACCGCCGCCCGCCTCGATCTCCGCCTTGACAGCCGCGACAAGGCCCGCATCGCCAAGGCCGCCGCCCTGCGCGGCATGGCCGTGTCGGCCTTCGTGCGCGACGCGGTGCTGCGCGAAGCCGACACGGCCATCGCGGCCGAAGCCTTCGTAACCCTGTCGGCGCACGAGTCGCGGCACTTTCTGGCCGCTTTGGACGAGCCCTTCCGCCCCAACGACCGCCTGCGCCAGGCGATGGAAGACGCGGCGCGCCTGGCCGACTGAACCCCCCGCGCAGAACAAGCCGTGGCGCTGCGTGTCGCCGTTCTGGACGGCCGCCTGCACGACCGGGCGGCCTTTTCGTGCGGTATCGCCGCGCTCGACGACTACCTGCGCACGCGCGCCAGCCAGCACGCGCGCGACGGCATCGCCACCACCCATGTCCTGACCGACGACGCTGCGCCGGCCAGCATCCTGGGCTACTGCACGCTGTCGGCGGCGCAACTGCTGCTGCACGAGCTGGCCGAAGCCGACCGTGCGCGCCTGCCCACCCACCCCGTGCCCGCCATGCGCATGGGCCGGCTCGCCGTGGCCACGGCAGAGCAGGGCCAGGGCCACGGCCAACTGCTGCTGGGCCATGCCGTCAACCTGGCGCTTTCCGTGCGCGGCACCCTGGGCGTGCGCGTGCTGATCGTCGATGCCAAGGACGCGCGGGCGGCGGCGTTCTACCGCGCCTACGGTTTTCGCCCCACGGCCAGCACAGCACTCACGCTGTACCTGCCGCTGGGGCGATCCTGACGCCAAGGCAGGCGGCGATGCGGCGTTGAACGCGCCTCACGAATCGCCCTGACCAGGTGCGTCATTAGTGACGGCTTCCGCCAACGCCGCCACCGACAGCGGCGCCGACCCCTCCGCCTTGTTGTTGATGGTGACGTAGGCCAATTCACCCGCGCCGCAGGTGCCGGCGATGACGCGGGCCAGGTGCGTGCGGGTTTCGTCGTCGGGGTCGATCAGCTGGTCGAACGGCTCGTACTGCGCCTTGGCGGCCTCGTAGCCGAAGGCGCCGTGGCGGCGGTGCAGGTTCCAGCGGCACACCAGCGGGCCGGGCCACAGGGCGCGCAGCAGGGGCAGCTGGTCTTCGATGGGCGGCATCTTGGCGTGCAGGCCGAGGCAGTAGGTGACACGGTTGCCGCTGGCGGCGCGCGCGGCGCGCAGCGTGCGGGCCAGGTGCGGGGCATGCTCAGGCGCCAGAAAGGCCGCATCCCGCACTTCCAGCGCGATCACGCCGCCGGGGGCAGCGGGTTGCAGGCGCGGCAGGGCAGACAGCAGGGCGCCGATGCGGTCGATCAGCGCGGGCAGGCGCGCCAGCATGTGGCGTGGCAAGGGGCTGATCTGGAACACCAGCGCGCCGACCTTGTCGCCCAGCCCTTCCAGCGCGGGCTGCACGAACTGGCTGATGGCGAGTTCCGTACTCAGGAAGGCCGGATTGGGCGCACGGCCGCGGCCGTCTTCGGCGCGCACCTGCGCGTCGCACACCAGCGCAGGCGCCTTGACGACGAAGCGGAAGTGCGCCGGCACCTGGGCGGCATAGCCCGCGTACTGGGTGGCGGTGAGGGGGCGGTAGAACGCGCGGTCGAGGCTGACGCTGCGCAGCAGCGGCTGCCGGGCGTAGGCGACCAGGCCGTGCTTCGACAGCGTCGCCTCGGCGTAGTCGCCGCCCCACACCAGCCCGGCCCAGCCGGGAAAGTGCCACGACGAGGTGCCCAGGTGCAGCCCGTGGGGCAGGGCGGCGGCGAGTGTGCGGGTGGCGTCGTCCACGGCGGTGGCCTCAACGCCAGCGCGCGGGCGGCGGGCGGGCCGGGGCGCTGTGGGCTCGGCGGCGGGTGCATCAGCCGGCGCCGGCGGCGCCGCGGGCCCGTCCGGCGGCGGCTCGTCGAACAGGGCGTTCTGCTTGGGCGGGGGCGGTGGCGTCATTGAAGAATCCATCGGGTTGATGCGCTGGCGCTGGCCGCACATGAGCGCGCCTTACGCGCTCAACCTTGCACCAGACGGTTGGCCACCCTGAAACAAATTCCGTATGCAGCCTTTACGCCATCGGCGCCGGCAGCTATCAGGAGCATAGCATCGAACGCTGCCGCGCCGGCGCCGCTTGCCTTGCGCCAGAATCGTGCCTGCGGCCCGATGCCGCGCACACGCCATGTACCTGCCCCCTTACTTTGCCAGCCGCGACGCGCGCCTTGCCGCCCGCGTGATGCGCGAGCACCCGTTCGCCAGCCTGATCACCACCGACGACGAGGGCCTGCCCTTCGTCACGCACCTGCCGCTGCACCTGCAGCCCCAGGCATCGCCCGATGGGGAAGACGCGGCGGGCTTCACGCTGCTCGGGCACGTGGCCCGGCCCAACCCGCAGTGGCGCCATCTGCAGGCGCGGCCGCGCGCGGTGGTCAGCTTTCTGGGGCCGCACGCCTACATGTCGCCGCAGGTGTACCCCGATCTGGCGCGCGTGCCGACGTGGAACTACGTCGCCGTGCACTGCACCGTGCAGGCCACGCTGCTGCCGCACAACGATGCGGCGGGCAAGGACCGCCTGCTCAAATGCCTGATCGGCGACCACGAGCCGGCCTATGCCGCGCAATGGCGCGCGCTGGACGAAGAACTGGCGGGCAAGCTGCTGCAGGGCATCGTCGCGTTCGAGCTGGCAGTGACCAGCTGGCAGTGCAAGCTCAAGCTGAACCAGCACCGGAAAGAGTCGCACGCGGCGCTGCACAGCGCCTGTGCCCAGGGCACGCCGAACGAGCGCGCGCTGGCGGGCTGGATGGAGACACTGGGCATGACGGACCGCATCGACCAAGGAGGGAACTGAGCCATGCGCATCTTCGGTTTGCTGGGCCTGGTGGCCGCGCTGGTCATCGTGGGCTTGCTGGCGAAGCAGCAACTGGGCGCCACGCGCGCCAGCATGCCGGCGGCGCCGCCGCCCGCCGCATCGACCGGTGCCGATGCGCCGCCCGCCACCGTGCGCGACCAGAGCCGGCAGATTCAGCAGCAGTACAAGGAGGCGCTGGACGCCGCCATGAAGGCGCAGCCGCGCGACGTGCCTGACGATGCCAGGTGACGACGTGCGCGCGAGATTTCAAGCCAAATAGGCCTACAGCGACCGCCCATCAAGCGCCGGCAGCTATTGATATTGAAGCAACCACCATGCCCGAAACCGTGCTGACCAATGATGCCGACGCCATGCGCCTGGCGCTGGCCGAAGCCCGCGCCGCCGCCGCCGCGGGCGAGGTGCCGGTGGGCGCGGTGGTGGTGAAGGACGGGCGCGTGATCGCCACCGGGCGCAATGCCCCCATCGGCACGCACGACCCGAGCGCGCACGCCGAGATCGTGGCGCTGCGCGCCGCCGCGGCCGCGCTGGGCAACTACCGGCTCGACGGCTGCACGCTGGTGGTGACGCTGGAGCCCTGCGCCATGTGCGCCGGCGCCATGCTGCACGCGCGGGTGGGGCGCGTGGTGTTCGGCGCGGCCGACCCCAAGACCGGCGCCGCCGGCTCGGTGCTGAACCTGTTCGCCGAACCGCGCCTGAACCACCACACGCAGGTGCAGGGCGGCGTGCTGGCCGACGAGGCGGCGGCGCTGCTGCGTGACTTCTTCAAGCCGCGCCGCGTGAACGTCAGCCCGCTGCGCGACGACGCGCTGCGCCCGCCCGACAGCGCCTTCGCCGATCTGCCCGGCTACCCGTGGCCGCCGCACTACGTCAGCGACCTGCCGGCGCTGGCCGGCCTGCGCCTGCATTACCTGGACGAAGGCCCGCCCGACGCCCGGCGCACTTGGCTGTGCCTGCACGGCAACCCGGCGTGGAGCTACCTGTGGCGGCACATGATCCCCGTCTTCACCGCCGCCGGCGACCGCGTGGTGGCGCCCGATCTGATCGGCTTCGGCAAAAGCGACAAGCCGAAGAAGGAGGGCGCGCACGCCTTCAGCTGGCACCGGCAGGTGTTGCTGGAGTTGGTCGAGCGGCTGGACCTGCGCCACGTGGTGCTGGTGGTGCAGGACTGGGGCGGCCTGTTGGGCCTGACCCTGCCCATGGCCGCGCCCCGGCGCTACGCCGGCCTGCTGGCCATGAACACGCTGCTGGCCACGGGCGATGCGCCGCTGCCCGCGGGCTTCGTCGACTGGCGCCAGTGGTGCGGCAAGCACCCGGCCTTCGACATCGCCCGCCTGCTGGCGCGCGGCAACCCGCAGCTGAGCGCGGCCGAAAGCGCGGCCTACGGCGCGCCGCTCCCGGACGCGGGGCACCGCGCCGCCACGCGCGCGTTTCCGGCCCTGGTGCCCGAACGGGCCGACGACGATGGCGCCGCCGTCTCGCGCGCCGCGCGCCACTTCTGGCAGCACGACTGGCACGGCCGCAGCCTGCTGGCCGTGGGCACGCAAGACCCGGTGCTGGGCGAACCGGTGATGCGCGCGCTGCACGCCGACATCCGTGGTTGCTCCGAACCGTGGCTGCTGCCCGATGCGGGCCATTTCGTGCCCGAGCATGGTTGCCAGATTGCCGAGCGGGCGCTGCGGCACTTCGCCTCACCGCCGCGTCAGCCGGGCGACGATCTATAATTTTGATAGCTGCCTGCGCAGGACTGGTCTGCGCAAAAGGCCAATTTGATTTGAAAGAAGCCGTGCCATGGCCCATGTCTACGTGTATTCCCCTTCCGGCGCTGTGCGCGACCGCGCGGCTTTCAAGCGCGGTGTGGCGCGGCTCAAGGCGCTGGGGCATGAGGTCGAGGTCGATCCCTCGGCACTGGCCAGCTGGCAGCGCTTTGCCGGCGACGACGACACGCGCCTGGCCGCCATCGGGCGGGCCGCGGCCAGCGGGGCCGATGTGGCGCTCATCTCGCGCGGCGGCTATGGGCTGACGCGCATCCTGGAGCAGATTCCGTACAAGGCCATGGCCCGCGCCATCGAGCGTGGCACGCGCTTTGTCGGCTTCAGCGACTTTACGGTGGTGCAGCTGGCGCTGATGAAGAAGGCCGGCGCCGTCACCTGGGCCGGCCCGGCGGTGTGCGAGGGCTTCGGCGCCACCGATGCCGGCGACGCGGCCGAAGGCCATGGCGGGCTGGGCAGTGCGAACGGGCAGGGCGGCCCCGACGAGATCATGCTGGCCTGCTTCGACGACATGGTCAGCGGCAGCAGCGAAGGCACGGGCTGGCGCCTGCCCGCCGCGGACATCGCCGCGCTGAACGGCAAGGACGGCCTGGTGGCGCGCCAGGCGCCGCTGTGGGGCGGTAACCTGGCGATGGTGCTGTCGCTGCTGGGCACGCCGTGGTGGCCCGAGGTGAAGGGCGGCGTGCTGTTTCTGGAAGACGTGGGTGAGCACCCCTACCGCATCGAACGCATGCTGCTGCAATTGCTGCACGCCGGCGTGCTGGCGCGGCAGAAGCTGATCGTGCTCGGCCAGTTCACCGAATACAGCCTGAGCGTCCATGACAAGGGCTATTCGCTGGCCAAGGTCGTCGCGGAACTGCGCAGCCGGCTGAAGGTGCCCGTGCTCACGGGCCTGCCCTTCGGCCATGTGCCCACCAAGGTGCTGTTGCCCGTGGGACTGCCGGTGGACGTGCTGGTGGAGGGCAGGGAAGCGCTGGTGCTGTGGGGGCACCAGCACTGAACCGCAGCGCAGCCTGCCGCGGCCGGCCGCAGCCGATCAGGCCCGGATCGTGGTGGGGCGCGACACCATGCCCCTGGGCAACATGCCCTCGAACATGGCCGACAGGCTGACCATGCGCGTGCGCGCCACCTGCTCGCCATGCAGGCCGGCGAGGGCGGCCATCAAGTCGGCGCGGGCGTACCACAGCGCCAGGGCATCGCCACCGGCACGAATGCGGCGGGCGACCTGCGGGTATTGCTGCGCGCCGGGATCGCCCAGCATGTCCAGCATGGCCATGCGGATATCTTCCATCCGGTGCGCAAGGCGCTCCGCATCAGGCTCCTGCGGCCTGGACAAGCGGCCATACAGGGCAGACACCCCCCCGTGCTTGAACCATCTCATCGGTGTTGTTACCATCAAGTTTCGTTAATAACCAACGGTTACGATCATAGCGAAGCGCTTGTGCTGACGCCACCCTGACGCGGCGGACCAACCACGGATTCCGTTAAAAACAACGCGTGCGCCACCCTGGGCAGCACCATGCTTGGCCCCAAGGGCTGTCGGGTGCTATCATTTTTGAGGCCAATTGCCCGCGGCGAGACAAGGGAATTCCTGCCAATGCAACGGCTTTACATGACCGCTCCCATCGGAAACCAGTCCAGATGAACGTTCGCGCCACCATGGTCTTCATCGACCTCACCGGCAGCACTGCCGCGTATGAAGCGCTCGGGAACGCCCAGGTGGCCGATGTCATCTCCAAGGTGACACAGTGGATCGGCCGTGTGTGCGAGGCCCATGAAGGGCGCACCGTGAAGTTTCTGGGCGATGGCGTGCTGGCGCAGTTCTCGCGCAGTGCCAAGGCTGTCGAATCGGCCATCTTCCTGCAGCAAAGCCACACCGAACGCCTGGAAAAATGGCCCGAGCCGCTGCGCATGCGCCTGAAGATCGGCATGGCCTCCGGCGACGTGGTGCAGCGCGACGACGACGTGTATGGCGACCCGGTGAACCTGGCGGCACGCCTGTCCGACATGGCGGGTGCCAACGGCATCTGGGCAGACGAGGGCGTCATCGCCGAACTGCGCCAGGATCGCGAAGCGGCCGTCAAATCCGGCCACCTCGAACCCGGGGTGATGGACGCGGCGCGTTACCGCTCGCTGGGCATGATCAACGTGCGCGGATTGACCGAGCCCCGGTCGATCTTCCAGATCGAGTGGAGCGAGGATGTCACGACAGACTTGATGACCGTGCGCGGCATGTTGCCCGAGGCGCAACGTGCGGGTGCCGGCAGTGGCGGCAGCATCGCACTGGCCTGGTTCGGCACGACCCGGGTGTTCACGGCCGCACAACTGCCGGTGGTCATCGGGCGCATTCCGGACAGCGGCTTTGTCGTGAAGGACCAGCGGGTGTCGCGCAGCCACGCGCGCCTGGAGTTCATCAACGGTGCCTTCGTGCTGACCGACCTGAGCAGCTTCGGCACCTGGGTGCGTTTCAGCGAGAACCCCGACGCCGAAGTCCAGCTGCGGCGCAACGACTGCGTTCTGCACTCGACCGGCGAAATCGCGCTGGGCGCGTCCTTCAGCGACTTCAGCGCACCCGTGGTGGCGTTCAACGTCAGCTCCGGCGATGCAGCAGGCCAGGGGCCGTATCTGTTCGACGACGCGAGCGCAGCCATCTAGGGCGTGTTAACACTAATAGTGATCGTGTCGTTTGCGCCGGACAATATCGGCCATGGAGATCACGCCCGCACAATTCGCCACCATTGAGCATTGCCTGCCCAAGCAGCGTGGCAACGTCAGCCTGAGCAATCTGCAGGTGGTCAATGCGATCCTCTATGTGGCCGAGCATGGCTGCAAGTGGCGCGGACTGCCCAAGCGGTTTGGCAACTGGCACACCATCTACACGCGCATGAACCGCTGGACAAAGGCCGGGGTACTTGATCGCATGTTCGAGGAGTTGCAGCGAGCGCAGGTCGTGCGCATCAAGATCGAAGCGGTCTCGCTCGACTCCACGAGCATCAAGGTCCATCCCGATGGCACGGGGGCGTTAAAAAAAACGGTCCGCAGTCCATCGGAAAGTCCCGAGGTGGATGGAACACCAAGATTCATATGGTTGCCGCGGATGCGCGAACGGCCGTGACGTTTTCGCTCTCGCCTGGGCAGGCGCACGACGCACCCGAAGGCCGGCGCCTGCTCAGCAGTCTTGGGCCGACCAGCAGGCCAGTGCACTTGTTGATGGACCGTGCCTACGAAGGCAACGAGACGCGACAGCTGGCACTGGATCTGGGTTTCATTCCGGTGGTGCCACCGATGAAGACGCGCGTCGAACCTTGGGAGTACGACCGCGAGATGTACAAGCGTCGCAATGAGGTCGAACGTCTGTTCCGTCGGCTCAAGGGCTATCGCCGAATCTTCTCGCGCTTCGAGAAACTCGACCTCATGTTCCTGGGTTTCATCAGCTTCGTCCTCGTAGCTGATGGACTTCGGATGTGTTAACAGGCCCTAGATGGAGATTGACTCTGCTCCAGCCAATCTTTTTATTAACATAATGCACATCGTATGAAGTGAAGCCGCCGCGTCGGCCACCCGGCCACGTGGTGCAAAGCCGCGTCGAGCGAAGCCGCAAGCTGCGCGCCATGTACCGATCACTCGGCGGGTCGCGGGCCGACTGCGCGAAGCATCTTCACGTCACCGAGCGGTGTTTACGTAACCGGGAAGCTGGTCGCCACGCCATCCCGTTCGCGGCCTTCCGGCTGCTGCGCATCAGCTTAGTGCTTAGTGGTCTGCGCACCGTCCTGCGATCACCACTGTCCGCGCGGCCCTTGCTTCTGCTGTGACCAGCGCAGCGCCGTTTCGATGAGTTCCACCGCATCGCGGCGTTCGGCGCGGCGGGCGAAGTCGAGGGCGCTCAAGCCTTTCTGGTTGCGCATGTGGATGTCGGCGCCGGCTTCGATGAGCAGTTTGACGGCTTCCGGCGTGCCGTACGACGCGGCCATCATCAGCGGCGTGGTGCCGTTGGGCGATTGAGCGTCGATGAAGGCGTGCTCTTCCAGCAGCAGGCGCATGATGTCCAGATGACCGCCGGTGGCGGCGTAATGCAGCGGTGTCCAGCCGGGTTTGTTGACGTCGGCATCCCTGGCGATCAGCTGCCGCGCCAGATCGAGGTGGCCCTTCAGCGCGGCCATCATCAGCGGGCTTTCGTCCGTGGCGTTGCGGGTTTCGGGTTTCAGCCGCGGCGAATCGATCAGCAGCCTGGCCACACGCAGCGAGCCTTCCTGCAGCGCCATGTACAGGCCCGGCACGCCCTTTTCGTCCTTGGTGTTGGGGTCGACCCCGCTGGCCAGCAGGCTGCGCATGGCGACGTCGTTGTCCTGCTTGATGGCGCGGAAGAAGGCGCCGGAATCGGCCAGGGCGGCGACGGTGAACAGGCCGAATGCGACGGCAGTGATGCTCTTGCGGACGTTGCGGATCATGATGAAACCCTCGGAAACAAGCGGGTGAAATTGGCGCTGGTGATCTCGCCGATGCGTTCGACCGTGGTGCCGCGCAGCTCGGCCAGGCGCGCAGCCACGTGCGGCACGTAGGCCGGCGTGTTGACCTTGCCGCGGTAAGGCACCGGCGCCAGGTAGGGTGCGTCGGTTTCGATCAGCAGGCGATCATCGGGCACCAGCGTGGCCACCTCGTGCAGTTCGCGGGCGTTCTTGAAAGTGACGATGCCCGACAGCGACACGTAGAAGCCCAGGTCCAGCGCGGCGCGGGCCACCTCGCGCGTTTCGGTGAAGCAATGAAACACGCCGCCGGCACTGCCGGGGCCGCCCTCCTCGCCCTCTTCCTTCAGGATGCCGAGCGTGTCTTCGGACGCCGCGCGCGTGTGTATGACCAGCGGCACGCCGGCCTGCCGTGCGGCGCGGATGTGGGTGCGGAAACGCTCGCGCTGCCATGCCAGGTCGGCAATGCTGCGGCCACCCTTGCGCTCTTCCATCTGGTAGTAATCCAGGCCGGTCTCGCCCACCGCCACCACGCGCGGCAGGCGGGTAGCGGCCACCAGTTCATCGACGCTCGGCTCGTGCACGTTTTCGCTGTCGGGGTGCACGCCGGCCGTGGCCCAGAAGTTGTCATACCGCGCGGCCAGCGCCTGCACCGACGGAAACTCCTCCATCGTGGTGCTGATGCACAGGGCGCGCGTGACTTGCGCGGCGGCCATGGCGGCGCGCACGCCGGCCATGTCGCCCGCCAGTTCGGGAAAGGTCAGATGGCAGTGGGAATCGGTGAACATGCACAAGGCCAAGCGGCCGAACCTGTCGGCGCGCTGGCAGAAAAATGACTGCTTTCGATGCTAGCACCGCCCATGCAGGCGCGCTGTCGGCGCGAGCCGCGTTCGGCCAGCCGCTGCCCCGGCGTCAGATGGTCTGCGTCGGCCGGTCCGAGTCCAGCGCGGAGCCGAGAATCTGCTCGATCTTGACCTTGAGCTGCTCCGACTTCTCGTCTTTCGGAAAGCGGATGCCCACGCCCTGCGTGCGGTTGCCGGTCGCGCGCTCCGGGGTGATCCAGGCCACCTTGCCGGCCACCGGGTAGCGCTGCGGGTCCTCCGGCAGCGTGATCAGCACGTACACGTCGTCGCCCAGTTTGTGGTCGCGAGCCGAGGGGATGAAGATGCCCCCTTCCGCGAACATCGGGATGTAGGCTGCGTACAGCGCCGCCTTTTCCTTGATCGCCAGCTGGATGACGCTGGGTCGGGGCGTGGACAGGGCGGCGTTCTGGCTCGGGCTGGTGGACATGACGGTGCAAAAAGGGGTTCAGCGACGCGAGTTTAGGGCCTGCCGCGCGCTGCTGACCAGGAATTCCGTCGCCAAACCGGGGTTTAAAGGGTGTTCGGCCGTGCGTGCCGACTGCGCCAGTTGCTGCCACCACTTGGAGAGCGCGGCCACGGGCAGCGGCCGCTCGGGCAGATCGGCGCGGTCGAAGAAGCGCGGCGCGGCACCCACCTGCAGCGCCAGCAGGTCGTGGCACAGCTTCTGCAGCCGTGCCACGGCTTCGGGCAGTGGCAGATCGGCCAGCGCGCTGGCCTCGCCCTGCGCCAGTGCCCGCGGCAGCAGTGCCCAGCGGCGGGCGCTGTCCTTGCCCTGCGCCAGCGCCAGGGCTTCGGCCGGCCGCCCGCCGCCGGCGCGCAGCAGGGCGGCGCCCTCCCCGGCCGCGATGCCCTGCGCGCTCAGCCACGGCAGCGCCTCGTCCGCATGCGGCCACAGCATGGTGTGGCCCAGGCAGCGGCTGCGGATGGTGGGCAGCAGCAGGTGGGCGGCATCGGTGGCCAGCACGAAGCGCACGTCGCCCGGCGGTTCTTCCAGCGTCTTGAGCAGGGCGTTGGCGGTGACCTGGTTCATGCGCTCGGCCGGGTACACCAGCACCGCCTTGCCGCGCCCGCGCGCGCTGGTGCGCTGGGCGAACTCGATGGCCTCGCGCATGGCGTCGACACGGATTTCCTTGCTCGGCTTGCGCTTCTTGTCGTCGATGTCGGACTGCGCTTTTTCGGGCAGCGGCCAGTCGCGCGCCAGCATGTCGGTCTCGGGCATCAGCGCGGCCAGGTCGGGGTGCGTGTGCACGTCGATTCCGTGGCAACTGGCGCATTGGCCGCAGGCGCCTTGCGGCGTGGGTTGATCGCACAACCAGGCGCGCACCAGCGCATCGGCCAGCTCGAACTGGCCCAGGCCCGACGGCCCGTGCAGCAGCCAGGCGTGGCCGCGCTGGGCCAGAAGCGCTTCAAGCTGGCGCTGAATCCACGGCGCCGTCACGGCCACCCCCTGCCCTGCACGGCGGCGCGCACGTCGGCGCCGACGGCGTCGCGCGGCTGGCTGGCGTCGATGCGGGCAAAGCGCGCCGGCGCCTCGGCAGCGCGGCGTGCGTAGCCGGCGCGCACGGCGTCGAAGAAGGCGGCCGGTTGCGATTCAAACCGATCCGGCACACGCGCGCCGGCCAGCCGCTCGGCCGCCACGGCGGGTGGCAGGTCGAACCAGATCGTCAGGTCGGGTTGCAGCAGGTCTTTATGTGCCAAATTGGCCTCTGGCGCTTGTCTATCCTGCGCCAGCAGCTCCAGTTTTGATAGTGAATCCCAATCAAAGCTGCGTCCGCCACCCTGGTAGGCAAAGGTGGCGTCGGTGAAGCGGTCGCACAGCACGACCTCGCCGCGCGCGAGCGCTGGGGCAATGACCTGCTCGATGTGGTCGCGCCGCGCGGCAAACATCAGCAGCGCCTCGGTCAGCGGACCCATCGGCTCGTGCAGCACCAGCGCGCGGATTTTTTCGGCCAGCGGCGTGCCGCCCGGCTCGCGCGTCAGCACCACGGTGCGGCCGGCGGCGCGAAAGGCGCCCGCCAGCGCCTCGATGTGCGTCGACTTGCCGGCGCCGTCGATGCCTTCGAAGCTGATGAAAACACCCGGCTGCGACATCGTCAATTGCCGCCCGCCGCCGATGCCGCGCTGACCGCGCCGCCGCGCTGGTACTTGTTGACCGCCCGGTTGTGTTCGTCCAGCGAGCCGCTGAAATGGCTGCTGCCATCGCCGCGCGCCACAAAGTACAGCGCCTTGGTCTGCGCCGGCTGCACCGCCGCCATCAACGAGGCCTTGCCCGGCATGGCGATCGGCGTCGGCGGCAGGCCGGCGCGGGTGTAGGTGTTGAAGGGCGTGTCGGCGGTCAGGTGGCTGCGGCGCAGGTTGCCGTCAAAGGCGTCGCCCAGGCCGTAGATCACCGTCGGGTCGGTTTGCAGGCGCATGCCGATCTTCAGGCGGTTGATGAAGACGCCGGCAATCTCGGGCCGGTCCTTGGGCAGGCCGGTTTCCTTTTCGACCACGCTGGCCAGCACCAGCGCCTCGTCGGCGCTTTTCAGCGGCAGCCCGGGCGCGCGCGCGTCCCACGCGGCCTGCAGGCGCCGATCCATCAATTGCAGCGACTGGCGCAGCACGTCGATGTCGCTGGCGTTCTTGAAGTAGTGGTAGGTGTCGGGGAAGAAGCGCCCCTCCGCCGCCAGGCCCGGCTTGCCCAGCGTCTTCATGATCTCGGCGGCCGTCAGCGCTTGGGTGTCGTGACGCAGGTGCTCTGCTTTTGAGAGCGCTTCGCGGAACTGCTTGAAGGTCCAGCCCTCGACCAGCGTCACCGTCAGCACGATGCGGTCGCCGCGCACCAGATTCGCCAAAAGGTCGGCCGGCGTCATGCCGCGCGTGACGGCGTAGTCGCCCGGCTTGATGGTCTGCTCGCGCCCGGCCAGGCGAAAGTACCAGCCCAGCAGGTCGGGGTGGGTCTGCACGCCGCCTTCCACCGCCTTGGCCGCGGCCGCGCGGGTCGAGGCGCCCTGCGGCACGCTGATCTCGACCTTGTCGGCCGCCAGCGACAGCGGCTGCGTCGTCCACCACCAGGCGGCGCCAGCCGCGGCCACGGCCAGCAACAGCAGCAAAGCCAGCAGTTTGAGTAAGGTTCGCACGGGGTCGCAGGCGGTCGAAAAACGAGCCGGCCATGATAATTCAGCCCATGTCTGACATCGCTTCACCGACCCCCGCCGGCCTGAACGGCATTGCCACCCCCCTGCCCCACCTGGGCGTGATGCGCGCCAAGGGCGACGATGCCGCCAGCTTCTTGCAAGGCCAGCTCACGCAGGACGTGGTGTTGATGAAACCCGGCGAGGCGCGCCTGGCCGCCTTTTGCAACGCCAAGGGCCGCATGCTGGCCAGCTTTCAGGTGCTCAAGGTTGCCGCCGACGAGCTGCTGTTGGTCACCAGCGCCGACACGCTGGCGGCCACCCTCAAGCGCCTGTCGATGTTCGTGCTGCGTGCCAAGGCCAAGCTGAGCGACGCCACGGCCGACGTGGCGCTCGCCGGGTTGCTCGGCGATGCTGCGGTTTCGATAGCTGCCCGCGCACGTCCGACAAGCGCCAGCGGCCAGTTTGACCATGAATTCACCATCGACCTGCCCACCGCCGACGGTACGCCGCGCGCGCTGTGGCTGGCGCCCGCCGGCACGCCCGCGCCCGCTGCGCCGCCCGTCAGAGAGGCCGACTGGCTGCTGGCCGAAGTGCGCGCCGGCGTGGCGCGCATCACGCAGCCGGTGGTCGAAGCCTTTGTGCCGCAGATGCTGAACTACGAATCGGTGCAGGGCATCAGCTTCAAGAAGGGCTGCTACCCGGGCCAGGAAGTGGTGGCGCGCAGTCAGTTTCGCGGGGCGATCAAGCGGCGGGCGTTTGTGGGTCAGGTGAACGGTGATGCTGCGGCCGGGCAAGAGGTTTTTGCAGCGCGCGACCCCGATCAGCCGGTGGGCCGCATCGCCCAGGCCGCCGCTCGGCCGGGCGGTACCAGCGCCGTCATCGTTTCGGTGCAGACGGCCGACGTGGCGGCCGGCCATGCGCTGGCGCTGGGCGGCGCGGGCGGCCCCGTGCTGGAGGGCCTGCACCTGCCGTACCCATTGCTGGAGGACATTTGAGCCCCTCCCCCTTGCCGGCGAACCAACGCGCGAGACCCGCTTGACGCGCCGCGTCAGGCGTTACCCACTGTAAAAAATCAGTTTGTCTGGCGCGGCGCCCACCGCCGTCCGCGCCGCCGACGCGCACGGGAGGGCGTCACATGCACCAGGCACAGGCACTGCAAGCGGCGCGCTCGGCGCTGGCGACCGCCGTGGTGGGCCTATTGATCGCCCTGCCGAGCGTTGCCGGCGTGCAGTTCGTGGCACCCGAGGGGCCCGAGGGTCAGGTGGCCCCCGCGCCCGTGCCGGTGGGCGAGCCGATTGCGGCGCAACGCCTGCGCCACAAGGTGCACTTCATCTACATGGGCGGCGACGATTGCCCGTCGTGCGTGGTGTGGCGGCGTGCCGAGCTGCCACGGCTGGCGCTGAGCGACGCCTTTCGTGCCAGCCGCTACAGCTTTGTCAACAAGCCCATCCTCTCCGGCGTGCCCGGCCTGTTTCTGTTGCCCTATGAGGTCAAGCCCTACAAGGCGGTGCTCGATCAGGCCAGCGGCGGCAACATGGGCTCGCCGCACTACGCCATCCTGGTGGACGGCGTGCTGCACCACTACGGTTTCAGCGCGCCGCCGGCCGAACGCATGGAGCAGATGCTGCGCGCGGCGCTGACCGACGGCCGCTGGCCCGAACCCACGCGCTGCCTGATGCGGCGCCCGCGCGCGGTCACCCAATGCGCCGAATCGGTGCCAGGCTGAACCTCAGCGCCCTTGATCACAGCAAGCGCGCCATGCCGATGTGCGCGATGCCGACTTCGTCGTACGGCTCGCCGACCAGCTGGTAGCCCAGGCGCTGATAAAAGCCTTCGGCGCTGCGCTGCGCGCTCAGCACCACGCGCTGATCGCCACGCGCGCGGGCGGCCTGCTCCAGCGCGTCGATCACCTGCCGCCCCACGCCGCTGCCGCGCAGCGTGCGGTCAACCGCCATGCGGCCGATGCGCGCGCTGCCGCTGTTCGCCGCGCCGTCGCGCAGCAGGCGCCCGGTGGCCACCGGCATGCCGAGCAGGTTGGTGACCACGGCGTGCACGGCGGTGGCGTCGGCGGCGTCCCACTCGTCCTCGCGCGCAATGCCCTGCTCTTCGACGAATACGGCCGTGCGCACGCTGGATGCCGGCTGCTGCAACGTCGCCCAGTCGCCGGTCTGCACTTGAGTGACGGGTTGGCCAGACTCGTACGCCTCGATCAGCGCGCGCAGCGGCGCGGGTACCGGCCGGCTGGTCTGCGTAGCGGGGTCGGCAAACACGTAGACCAGCTCGCCCGCGTTGAGCAACTGGCCGTCGCGGAAGATGGCGCCGACAAAGGTCATGGACGAATTGCCGATGCGGTCGCAGCGCAGCGCCACGTCGAGCCGGTCGTCCATGCGCGCCGAGGCGTTGAACTCGACCGTGGTCTTGCGCAGAAAGATGTCGCCGTCCAGCAGCTGCATGGCCGCCTCGTACGGCATGGCCAGCGCGCGCCAGTAGTCGGCGATGGCGCAGTCGAAGTACATCAGATAGTGCGGGTTGAAGACGATTTTTTGCAGGTCCACCTCGGCCCAGCGCACGCGCAAGTGGTGGTGAAAGCGGAAGTCGGTCGGCTTCATGGTTGGGTCTTTAAAAAATTAAAAAGGCCTCCAGCGCTTGCAGGCAAAGCGCGAGCAGCTACATAAATCATAGTCTTTCAGGCGCCAGACAGCGGCAACCCGAACGCCTGCCGCAGCGCCGCCGCCGCATCGCGCTGCAACTCCCGCGCCTCGGCAATCGCGCGGCCCATGGTGATGAAGCCGTGGATCACGCCGCGGTAAAT
>RRZU013264976.1_pt1 | contig 16645 bp, 13 predicted proteins | sample 2165561 | NCBI WGS metagenome assembly RRZU01 (sample SAMN10456909, study PRJNA506462) | wastewater metagenome | isolation source: wastewater sludge | place: USA: Moscow, Idaho
GATCACCTTCAGCACGCCGGTGGTGGCCTCGCGCACGGCGCGGATCTCCGCCTCGGTCAGGTCGGCGCGGCCCTCCTTGAGCAGGCCGACGTTGATCACCATGTCCACCTCATCGGCACCGTTCTTCGACGCCTGGGCCGCCTCGAAGGCCTTCACCTCGGGGGTGTGGTTGCCGGACGGGAAGCCGCACACCGTCGCCACCTTCACCTCGCCGAGGTCGTCGGTGAGCGGAAGCATCGAGGGCGAGACGCACACCGAGTAGGTGCCGAGCTCGCGCGCCTCCGCGATCAGGGCCGAGACCTGTTCGTGCGTCGCATCGGGCTTGAGCAGGGTGTGGTCGATCAACTGAGCCAGTGCCGAACGGGTGATCTCCATGTCGGTCCTTTCGTGGGTCCTTTTGGGGCATCGTACCGCCCCCGAAACGCGCATCGAGCGTGAGCGAATGAGGCGGTTACGGGCACTTGAAACGAGCGAACACGCCTGAAGGGGCGACAGAGACTGTGACCCCTCCTAGTCTTTCGCACAGTGCGTTGGCTCGTTGTTGAGCCGACCGAATCGAAGGGGATCGGATGTCACGAAAGACAACGAGACACGCTGTAGCGGGTGTAGCCGCAGGCGCGTTGGTCGCGGGAGGCCTGGTGTTCACGCCAGCCCCGGCCAGTTCCGACTACACCTACACGGCGATACCGCAGAGCCAGATGTCCGTGGTCGAGGTCGACTCGGTCGAGCTCTCCGGCGAGGGCACCAACGGCCCCGCGGCGCTCGCGCTCGACGGAAAACAAGGACACCTACTGGCACACGAAGTGGCAGGGCACCGCTGACCCGCTGCCGCACCACATCACGGTCAAGCTCGCCGACCAGGCGGTCAACCTCGGCCGGGTCACGCTGACCCCGCGCCAGTCGTCGAACGGCTCCGGCCGGGTCAACGAGTACGAGCTGTGGACCGCAAACGGCGACTGCAAGGCCGCCACCTACGCCAAGGCCGCCTCCGGCGCCTTCAGCTCGCTCGCCGAGTTCAACGCCTCCGCCGCGAGCGGCGACGCTCCGACCGCGACGGCCAAGCCCACCCCGTCCCCGACCGTAACCCCGGGCAAGCCCGAGATTGTCGTTGCCGAGGGCGCGGTCGAGATCGCCGACGGAGACCTCAAGGTGCGTCTGCACCCCGGGTTCCCCAGGTCGTCGACTACCGCCTCGGTGAGGACCAGCTCGCCGGACGCTTCGGAGACGCGCTGACCTCCATCCTCGTCAACGAAGCCGCGGCACGCTGAAGTTCATCGTGAAGGGCGACGGGAAGACGCTCGCCGAGTCGCCGGTGCTGACCGCCACCTCGAAAGGCTTCGAGTTCAACGTCGACATCGCGGGCGTGAAGATCCTCACCCTCGAGGCCGACTCCACCGCTGACGGCAACGGCAACGACCACGCCGACTGGGGCCTCGCCCGCGTCGTGTGTGGAGACGAGGTCGACACCACGGGCCCGACCATCGAGCCCCTGCGTGACGCGGCCGGCACCGTCGGCAAGGCGTTCAGCGTCCAGGTCAAGGCGCAGGATCCGTCCACGCCGCTCGCCTACTCGGCCACCGGCCTCCCGGCTGGTGTGACGATCGACGCGAAGACGGGCCTCATCTCGGGCACGCCGACCGCCGAGGGCGACCACACGGTCACCGTCACGGTCACCGACGCGCTCGGCAACTCGTCCGAGGCGACGTTCGCGCTCAAGATCTCGAAGGAGGCCGACACGACCGCTCCCGTGATCGAGAAGATCGCCGACCAGGCCGGCACCGTCGGCAAGGCGTTCAGCATCCAGGTCAAGGCGCAGGATCCGTCCACGCCGCTCGCCTACTCGGCCACCGGCCTCCCGGCAGGTGTGACGATCGACGCGAAGACGGGCCTCATCTCGGGCACGCCGACCAAGGCGGGCGCAAGCCAGGTCAAGGTCACGGTCAAGGATGCGAAGGGCAACGAGACGACGATCGGCTTCAAGCTGCAGGTCGCCCCGGCGGCCAAGCCCACCCCGAAGCCGACGCCGACCAAGCCGAAGCCGAACTTCGAGCGGACCGCTCCGTACACCCTTGCGGGCCTGCACAACATCAACGGCCGCATGTGGTTCACCCAGTGTGAGGCGTACTCGCAGACCGAGCGCTGCCGCACCGACATCTGGGCGACGACGGTCACGAAGGACTCGCGCGGACGCTACACCGTGCAGCAGCGTTGGGCGTTCAACAACCTGACCTACCTGCCGTACATGACCCGTGCGCAGTGGGCCAAGAACCCGCTCGGTTACACCAACTCCTGGACGTCGACCGACGGCCGCAGGTGGAGGACCGAGTGCGACACCGCCGCGACTGGTAAGAACGCCTGCCGTTCCTACACGCTCGCGACCGTGTACTCGGCAAAGGCCAAGGCCGGAGGGGGTTACACCTTTTCCGAGTCCCAGAAGTGGGTGTTCAACAACATCGTGATGTTCAAGTGACCCACTGAACGCCACACAGGCAGGCCCCCGGCTCCGCAAGGAGTCGGGGGCCTGCCCGTTGGTCGAGGCCGTCAGTCGGTCGTCTGGACCGCGGGCAGGTTCTCGGCGTCGGCCAGGGTCAGGCCGACGCTGAAGGTGGTGAGGCCCGGGCGGGAGGCAACGTCGACGAGGCCGCCCCAGCCCTCGACCATGGCCTTGACGATCGCGAGCCCGAGGCCGGTGGACTGGGTGGCGGTGTGGGCTCGGGCCTCGTCGGCCTTCGTGAACCGCTCGAAGACGCGAGGCAGCGTGTCCTCCGGGATGCCCGGGCCGTCGTCGGCGACCTGGATCACGGCCCTGCCGTCCACGATCCGCACGCTGGTGTGCACCGTGGTGCCGGGTGGGGTGTGCGTGCGGGCGTTGGCGAGCAGGTTGACCATCACCTGGTGCAGCTGGTCGGGGTCGGCGAGCACGGTGATCTCCGAGGTGGGCACGTCGAGCAGCCAACGGTGGTCGCTGCTGGCGGCCTGTGCGTCGGAGACGGCGTTGAGCACCACCTCGACGGCGTCGACGGGCCTCGGCTCGACCTGGGCGTCGGAGTCCAGCCGGGCGAGCAGGAGCAGGTCGTTGACCAGCTTCGCCATCCGCGTCGACTCCGACTCGATGCGGCCCATGGCGAACTGCGAGTCGGTGGCGTCCGGAGCGCGCTGGGCGAGCTCGGCGTAGCCGCGGATCGCCGCGAGCGGGTTGCGCAGCTCGTGCGACGCGTCCGCCACGAACCGGCGCAGCTTCTTCTCCGACGCCTCGCGGGCGGTGAAGGCGCTCTCGACGTTGCCGAGCATCCGGTTGAAGGCCGAGGACAGTCGCGTCACCTCGTTGTTCTCGTGCGCCTCAGCCGTTTCGACCCGAGGCACCTCGACGGCGCCGCGCACCAGCTCGAGCTGGCTCACCTCGTCGGCGGTGTTGGTCAACGTCACCAGGTTCCTCGTCGCCCGGGTCAGGACGGTCCGGGTGGCGATGGCGGTCGCGGCGAGCGCGATCAGCGACAGGCCGATGCTGAAGGTGGTCAGTCGCAGGAGCGTGGTCTCGACGCGGCCAACGGGGACACCGACGGTGACCTCGCCGAAGGGGGTGTCGTAGGCAAGCGCGCGGTACTTGCCTCCGACCTGGAGATTCACCGTGTGCAGCTTTCCGTCCGCGGGAACCCTCCGCAGATCATCGGCGCTCGGTGGCTTTGTTCCCTCCGGGGCCAGGATGAAGGGGATCGGCCCCCGCTCCGTCGGAGCGAGGATGACGGTCCCGTCGGGGATGCCGGAGGAGGAGTGGAGCCCGGCCAGGGGGTCGTCCGGGCGCATCCCGCCGATCTGGCGGTCCTTGACCGTCAGGACGTCACGGTCCAACTGGTCGAACAGGATCACGCGCGCGGACAGCACGGTGCCAAGACACATCAGCAACGCCATGACGGCGACCGTCACGACGATGCTGAGCTGGAGCTGGGCGGCGAGCGAGCCGCCGCGTCGAGGGCTCATGCGCCCGCTGGCCTCAGCACGTAGCCCGCCCCGCGCATCGTGTGGATCATCGGCTCACGGTTGGCGTCGATCTTCTTGCGCAGATACGAGATGTACAGCTCGACGACGTTGGCCTGGCCGCCGAAGTCGTAGTTCCACACCCGGTCGAGGATCTGCGCCTTCGACAGCACCCGCTTGGGGTTGCGCATCAGGAAGCGCAGCAGCTCGAACTCGGTCGCGGTCAGATGGATCGGCTCGCCCGCCCTCGTCACCTCGTGCGAGTCCTCGTCGAGGATCAGGTCTCCGACCACGATCTGGGTGTCGGGGCGCACGGTCGTCGCGCCCGAGCGGCGCAGCAGGCCGCGCAGCCGGGCGATCACCTCCTCGAGGGAGAAGGGCTTGGTGACGTAGTCGTCGCCGCCGGCGGTCAGGCCGTTGATCCGGTCGCTGACGCCGTCCTTCGCGGTGAGGAAGATCACGGGCACGTCGGGCTGCTCCGTGCGGATCCGGCGCATGACCTCGAGGCCGTCGAAGTCGGGAAGCATCATGTCGAGCACGAGCGCGTCCGGACGGACCTCGCGCGCGACCTTCACCGCCTCGCTCCCGGAGGCGGCGGTGTGCACGTCCCAGCCCTCGTAGCGCATCGCCATGGAGAGCAGCTCGATCAGGCTGGGCTCGTCGTCGACGGTGAGGATGCGGATCGGCGTGCCGTCGGGGCGGGAGAGGGGGTCCGTGATGGCCATGGCTCTACTCTCGCACCGCGGAACCGGGAAAGGCTATGAGAAGCCTGTGTGGATCCTGTGAGGTCAGGCCGCGTCGCGCACGTAGCGCGGATCCTCCTGGATCAGCTCGCCGTCCCCTCCCGAGGGGCGGATGAAGAGGTGGTCGAGGCCTGCCCGGCCGGAGCCGAAGGCGAGGAAAAGCAGTCCGATGGCCGCGAGGACCGCGTTGTACTCCCAGCCGCCCTCGTGGACGTAGAAGCCGCCGTCGGCCCGCGTGGTGAGGATGATCGCCACGTTCATCACCGCCATACCAAGCCCGACCAGCGGGGTCGCGAGGCCGAAGACGAGCAGGGCGCCTCCGACCATCTCGAAGATGACGGTGGCGATGGCAAGGCCCTGCGCAGCGGGGAGGCCGGAGCCCTCGAGGACGACGACCTGCAGGTCGACGCCCGTGATCTGCCAGCGGTACCAGCCATGGGCCACGAGGATCACGCCGGTGACGATCCGTGCGATGAGCAGCGCGATGTCGCGCACGACTCTCAGGAATGCTTCCACTGGCGCCTCCTCGGCTACTGCGGCTGGGCGTCCTCAGGCTTCGGCGCCACGTCCTCGCCGTGCATCAGTTTGCCCGACACACCGGAGCCTAGCCGCTGAAGGGCCAATCTTCCGACCAGTTGCTGGTTGGTGACCACGCGCTGCGAGCGGCCATTGGTGACGAACGTCAATGCCCAGCTGAGCAGGGTGGTGACCCTCTGCTTGAAGCCGGCGATGTAGAGCAGGTGCAGGAACAGCCAGGCGAACCAGGCGAGGATGCCGGTCAGGTGGAACTTGCCGATCTTCGCCACAGCGGAGAACTTCGAGATGGTGGCCATCGAGCCCTTGTCGAAGTACTTGAACGGGCCGGGCGGGTCGGTGTGCGACAGCCGCGCCTTGATGGTCTTCGCGGCGTACTTCGCCTCCTGGATGGCGCCCTGGGCGACACCGGGCACGCCCTCGACGGACGCCATGTCGCCGATCACGAAGACCTCGGGGTGGCCGGGAAGCGTCAGGTTCTCGTTGACCACGACCTGGTTTGCGCGGTTGAGTTCGGCGCCGGACTGCTCGGCGAGGATCGTGCCGAGCTCGCTTCCCTTCACCCCTGCCGCCCACACCTTGCAGGTGGCCTCGATCCGTTCGACGGTGCCGTCCCTCAGCTTCACGCTGAGGCCGTCCTCGTCGACCTCGGTGACCATGGCGTTGAGCATCACCTCGACGCCCAGCTTCTCCAGCACCTTCTCGGTCTTCTTCCCGAGGCTCGGGCCGAACGGGGGGAGGACCTGCGAGGCGCCGTCGATCAGGACCACCTTCGCGGTGGTGGGGTCGATCGAGCGGAACTCGTTACGCAGCGTCGAGGTGGCGAGCTCACGGATCTGGCCTGCCATCTCGACGCCCGTCGGGCCTGCGCCGACGACCACGAAGGTGAGCAGGCGGCGTCGCTCCTCCTCGTCGGTGGTGAACTCCGCGACCTCGAACGCCTTGAGGATGCGGGCGCGCAGCTCGAGCGCGTCGTCGATGGACTTCATGCCGGGGGCGAAGGTGGCGAAGTGGTCGTTGCCGAAGTACGACTGCCCGGCGCCTGCCGCGACGATCAGCTCGTCGTAGGGCGTCTCGTGGTAGTGGTTGTGGAAGCGCCACTTGACCACGCGGTTGGTCAGGTCGATGTCGTCGACCAGCCCGAGCAGGACCTGGACGTTGGCCTGCCTGCGCAGGATCTCGCGGGTGGCGGGGGCGATCTCGCCCTCCGACAGGACGCCCGTCGCCACCTGGTACAGCAGCGGCTGGAACAGGTGGGTGGTGGTCTTGGCGATCAGCTTGATGTCGACGTCGGCGTGCTTGAGCGCCTTGGCGGCGAACAGGCCTCCGAAGCCGGAACCGATGATCACGACGCGCTTGCGGGTCATGCGTCCTCCCCGAGTCGTGTCTACGCGCGACCCGACGGGGTCGCCCGCGACGGTGTGGTCTCCTCCAAGCCTAACCCGACCGGCCCCGATCTCCCATCCCTTGCCATCCGCGGCAGGATAGGCTGGTCCGGCTCGGAGTGGCGGCGCACGGTGCCCGACCCTCCCGTGAAGACAGAGGGGAAGCGTGTGAGACTGCCGTGGTTGCGGACCTGTCCGTCGGCGGGCACGGGGCGCCCATGGCTGTGGGTGGCCCTCGGCCTGTTGGCCGTCGTCGTGATCATCGGGGCCCACACCGCAGACCTGGCTGGCCTGCTCGAGGTCCGGGCCAGCTGGTGGCGGCCGCTGATCGCCGTCCCCGCGACCGGGCTGCTGCTGCTTGCATGGTGGCAACTCGGCCCGACTTGGCGGCATCCGTTGCTGACCGCCGCGATCTGGATCGCTCCCATGCTGTTCGCGCTTCCCATGCACTCCCGCGACGCCTACGCCTACGCTGCGACGGGCTGGCAGGTGGCGCACGGGATCAACCCGTATGAGACGCCGATCGGCGACGCGGGGCTCGCGGGGCTGTTGGTGGGCGTGCACTGGTACAAGACGACGTCGGTCTACCCGTCGCTCTCGCTCGACATGTTCGGCCTGATCTCGCAGATGACCGGGGGAGACCTGTACTGGACCCTCGTCGCGCTGCGGCTGCCGAGCCTGCTCGCGCTCGTCATCCTCGCCTTCTGCCTCCCACGCTTGGCGCGACGGTTCGGCATCGACCCACGGCTCGCGCTGTGGGCGGGACTGCTGAACCCGATCATGCTCGTGCAGTGGGTCGGCGGCGTGCACAACGACGCCCTGATGGTCGCGCTCGGCGTCGCCGCGCTGCTCGCCGCGACCGACCTCGGCTGGAGGGGCTGGCGCGGGCTCGTCGTGGCCGGTGTGCTGCTCGGCCTCGCCATGGGGATCAAGCAGTCCGCCGCCCTGTACGGGCTCGGCGTGGTCGCCGTCGGATGGGGGCTACGGTTCCGCGACGGGGAGAAGCTCGGCGGCTGGCCGCGGCTCATCACCGTCGCGGTCGTGCCCGGCCTGATCACGATCGCCACGTTCCTCGTCTCCTCGCTGTCGTGGGGACTCGGCTGGCGCAACCCGACGGCTGGCAGCCCGGTCGAGGCGACGAGCAACGCGCCGCTGTCGTGGGTCGCCTCCTTCCTGCGCTACAACGAACTGCTGCCGCACCCGACGGCCAACGCGCTCGTCACCGGCCTGTCGACGCTGCTGATCGTGGTGGCCATCGTGCTGGTCTGGGTCCGCGTCGGGCCGACGGGAGCGAGGATCGGCCGACCGTGGCTGTTCACCGTCCTCGTCCTCGCGGCCTTCAACGTGTTCGGGCCCGCGCTGCAGCCGTGGTACCTGACCCTCTTCCTGCCGCTGTATGTGTTCCTGCGCGGTGACCCCGGATGGAACCGGGTCTGGCTCGTGGTCGTCGCGGCCTTCGCGCTGCTCGCCCCGCTCCAGGACATCCTCCCGTCCTACGTGTCGATGGCAGTGGTCGGCGTGCCGCTCTGGTTCGCCTGGCGCGCCCTCGCCCGCCGCGCAATCGACCCGCTACCTGCGTCGGATCCGGAGCTCGACCCCTTCAAGACCCCGGTGTGATGTCCGTTCCCGGTGGCGAGGCTAGTCTCGCCGGTATGTCTGCCGTCCCCTGGAATCAGCGCGCCTCCGAGTGGGCCATCCAGGCGACGGACCTCACGAAGCGCTACGGGGGCAGGGCCGTGCTCGACGGGCTCAACCTCAACGTCCCACGCGGGGGAGTGCACGGCCTGCTCGGGCCGAACGGCTCGGGGAAGACCACCTCCATCCGGATCATGCTCGGGCTCGTGCGGGCCAACGGAGGAAGCGTGCAGATCCTCGGCCACCCCGTCCCGAAGGCGCTGCCGAGGGTGATCGGGCAGGTCGGGGCGATCGTCGAGTCGCCGAAGTTCTCGCCGCGCATGTCTGGGCGGCACAACCTCAACGTGCTCGCCGACTCGATCGGAGCCCCGCATCGCCGGGTCAGCGAGGTGCTGCTCGAGGTCGGCCTGACCGCCGACGCCGAGCGCCACTTCACCACCTACTCGCTCGGCATGAAGCAGCGCCTCGCGATCGCCGCGACGCTGCTGAAGCGCCCCGAGGTGCTGATCTTCGACGAGCCGACCAACGGCCTCGACCCCGTCGGCATCCACGACATCCGGGCGACCATGCGCGGGCTCGCCGACGCGGGCCGCACCGTGCTCGTCTCCTCGCACATCCTCTCCGAGATCGAACAGATCGCAGACTCCGTCTCGATCATCGCGCGCGGAAGGGTGGTCGCCGAGGGCTCCATCGCGGACTTCCTCAGTGACGGCGCGCCCCACGTGCGGGTCCGCCTCGAGCATGCGCTGGAGGCCACCGACCTGCTGCGTGCCGCGGGCTGGAAGGTCGACACGGACGAGTCCGGGCTCCGGGTCTCCGCGCGCGACGGAGGGGTGCCCGATGCCGCCGTCATCGCCGAGACCCTCGGCCGGGTGGGGCTGTGGCCCCAGGAACTGACCACGGAACGCAGGAGCCTCGAGCAGGTGTTCCTGCACCTGACCTCCGGTGCCCACCTCGGCAGCTCGCAGTCGGGGAGGCGCTGATGTTCACCAACCTGATGCGCTCCGAGCTCTCCAGGCTGCGTTACCGACGCCGCGCCTGGGGCAGCGTGATCCTGGTCATCCTGGCCGGGGTGTTCCTCCCGGCGTCGTGGGCCGACCAGATCCGCCAGCCAGGCAGCCAGGAGATCCTGCTCGCCCAGGTCGACCTGGTCAGGATGCAGGCCACCGGCGAGTGCCCCGACTGCACCCTGGACAACGTCGTCTACTTCCTCACCTTCGACGAGGCGGTCGTCACCGTCCTGCCACAGGCAGCCCTCGTCCTGGCGTTCATCGCGTTCATGATCGTGGTCACCTATGTCGGGGCCGACTTCACGTCCGGGGCGCTTGCGACGCAGCTGACCTTCACGCCGCAGCGCGGCATTCTGCTCGCTGCCCGCACGCTCGCCTGCGGGGTGCTCGGGGCGGTGCTCACGCTGGTCGGGATCGGCACGACGGTCGCGTCGATGGTGGTCAGTTACATGGCCGTCAACGGGATCGGGTCGATCGGGCCCGCGCACGGCCTGCTCGAGTTGATCGCCTCGACCATGTTCTACGGGTTCATCGTCGGCCTGATCGCGGCGCTGGTCACGTTCACCATCCGCAGCACGCCGCTGTCGATGGCCGCGGCGGTCGCCGTCCTCGTGGTCAACCTGCTGGTCGACGACATGGGCGTGGTCGGTCGCGACGCGTGGGTCTACCACCTGCTTCCCTTGCGCAACGCCATCGCCATGATCTACGGCCGCTCCGACCTGACCGACCCGTTCTCCGACGGCCCCATCTTCGGCGTGGTCACCCGCGGGGAGTCGCTGATCTTCCACCTCTGCGTGATCGCGGTGCTCGCCGTCGTGGCAGGCCTCGTGTTCGAACGACGCGACGTCAAGGGCTGAGCCTGGTCAGCGGCCCGATCGTCGTGCGCCTCCCCACTAGAATCCGTGCCATGCGTTACGTCTCCACGCGCTCGGCCGCTCCGGGCAAGCCGTTCAGCGACATCCTGCTCGAGGGGCTCTCGGCCGACGGCGGCCTCTACCTGCCGGAGAGCTACCCGCAGGTCTCCGCGGAGACCCTCGGGCGGTGGCGCACTCTGCTCGCCGAGCAGGGCTACGCCGCGCTCGCGTTCGAGATCGTGCGGCTGTTCGTCGATGACATCGACGAAGCCGACCTGCGCGGCATCGTCGAGCGCGCCTACGAGCCGGGCAAGTTCATCGACCCGGCGGTCGTGCCGGTCACCGAGCTGTCGGGTGGGCTGTGGCTCGCCCACCTGAGCAACGGCCCCACCGCCGCCTTCAAGGACATGGCGATGCAGCTGCTCGGCGAGCTGTTCGAGTACGAGCTCGAGCGAAGGGGCCAGAGCATCAACATCGTCGGCGCGACCAGCGGCGACACCGGCTCGTCTGCCGAGTACGCGCTGCTCGGCAAGCCTGCGGTGCGGGTCTTCATGCTCTCGCCGAAGGGGAGGATGACGCCGTTCCAGCAGGCGCAGATGTTCTCCGTCGACGATCCGGGCATCGTAAACATCGCCGTCGACGGGGTGTTCGACGACTGCCAGGACATCGTCAAGCAGCTCAACTCCGACCCCGAGTTCAAGTCGGCGCACCGCCTGGGCGCGGTCAACTCGATCAACTGGGCACGCCTGATGGCCCAGATCGTCTACTACTTCGCCGCCTGGCTGCAGGTCTCCGACGGGGAGCCGGTCAGCTTCGCCGTCCCGTCGGGCAACTTCGGCAACATCGCGGCAGGCCACATCGCCCGCGAAATGGGGCTGCCCATCCACCGCCTGATCCTCGCCACCAACGAGAACAACGTGCTCGAGGAGTTCTTCCGCACCGGCGCCTACCGCGTGCGCGGCGCCGACGAGACGCTCGCCACGAGCTCGCCGTCCATGGACATCTCGAAGGCGTCGAACTTCGAGCGCTTCGTCTTCGACCTGCTCGGCCGCGACCCCCGCCGCACCGCGGAACTGTTCGGGGAACGGCTCACGCAGGAGCGCGCCTTCGACCTCGCGGACTCGGACGAGTTCCGCGGCCAGGTCGAGCGCTTCGGCTTCGTCTCCGGCGCCTCCACCCACGCCGACCGGCTCGCCGAGATCCGCCGCGTCTACGACGAGGACCGGGTCGTGATCGACCCGCACACCGCCGACGGGGTGCACGTCGCCCGCAGATCAGGGGTCGAGGGGCCGATCATCGTGCTGGAGACCGCACTGCCGATCAAGTTCTCCGACACCATCGTCGAGGCGATCGGCATGGTGCCACCGCTTCCCGCGCGCTTCGAGGACCTGATGGACCTGCCGCGCCACGTCATCGACGCGCCCAACGACGCCGCCGCGGTGCGCGCCATCATCGAGGAGCGCGCGGGCGTGTAGCGGGCGGGCGCGGCCCGAGCTCAGCTGAACCGCACGATGTTGTTGAACCGCCAGGCGTTCTCCCAGCGGTACGCCCGCGCCCCGGAGGAGGTCGTGTACGTGGCGATCGCCGTCGACCAGATGTAGCTGCGGCAGCCGCCGCGCCCTGTCGCCGCCGTGTCGCATTCGGTCCGCCATCTGCGCCCGTCGGTTGCAGTCCAACTGCCGGTCGTGCCGAGCGGGTTGCCCTTCCACTGCGCCCGCGGGCTCGGCTTGTAGGTGAGGTTGTTGAACACCCAGCCGTTGCTGACCACGAAGCGCGAGCCCTGCTGGGTCACCGTCGTGGCCCAGATGTCGGTGCGACAGCGCTCGGTCGTGCTCGAGTACTTCGAGCAGGTCGTGTTCCAGCGCCGTCCGTTGATCGTGTGCTGGCCCGGGGTGGTGTACGGGTCGGTCGTGGCGGGCGGCTGCGTCGGTGGCTTCGGATCGGGGTAGACGGCCTTGTAGTTGGCGGCGGCGGTGTGCCGGTTGCCGAGCGGGCCGGCGGCCGCGGAGGTGATCACGTTGGCGATCACCTTCTTCGCGAAGGCGACGGACTGGCTCGGATAGGTGATGCCGGGGGTCAGCGCGTACGCGAAGCCCATGGTGCCGAGGTTGAACACACCCGCCTTTGATGCTGCGACGTAGTAGGTGATGTCGCTCCAGCCCTGCCTGGTCGAGCACTGGAAGGCGCTGTGCGACGCGACGTGCACGGAGGCGGGGGAGTAGGGGCCGGCCTTGTCGACCTCGTGCCCGATCAGCTTCGGGTATCGGCTACCAGCCTTCGCGCCGGTGCCAGCGAACGCCCAGAACGCCGGGTTCACGACGACGAGGTCGGTCTGGGGCATGGCACCGTCGCAGTCGTACTGTGAGCCGATCAGCCGCGCCTCGGGGTTCGCGTACGGCTCGGCCCGGAACGTCGTGGTCGTCTCCGGGGACTGGATCGGATCGAGTTCTGCGACCTTGTAGGACGTGACCCTCGTGTTGTCCGCGTTCCAGCGGATCCGGTAGTACATGGTGTTCGAGCCGAGGAAGACGAGGTTGGTCCCCCTGTCGCGCAGCGTCTGCAGGTTGGTGCGCATGGCAAGCGACCAGTACTCGTCGTGGCCGAGGGTGACCAGCGCCCGCGCCCCCTTGTAGACGTCGGCGCCGTCGTCGAGTTGGCCGTTGGTCGTGTAGGCGAGCGGCACGCCGAGCGACTCCAGGTACTGGATGAGGCCGAGCTCGTAGCGGAAGATCTTGTCCGCGCCGTTGCCGCGGTCGGAACGGTTCAGGCTGACGGTGTGCGCCCTGTCGTGGCCGCTTCCGGTCGGTCCGACGTAGAGCGAGTGGCCGCCTGTGGTGTTGTAGGCGGCGTGGGTCGCCGTCGACGACATCAGCGTCACCTTCCCGGAGAAGCTCGTCGAGCGCACGATGGTCGGCACGTAGCGGTCTCGGCCGAGGTTGTCGATCAGCTTGGCGAAGTACAGGCCCGGCTCCCAGCCGGTCGTCGCGACCGTGTGCGTCACGCTCCAGTTGCCGCAGTCGACGGTGCGGTCGACGACGGTGCACGCCGGTTGGCGCTTCAGGGCCTGACTCGGCAACTGGGCCACGAGCTTCGCGCCTGCGCCGCCGTAGTGGCCCATCCGGAAGATGTCGACGCGCACGCTCGCCGCCTTGCCGTCGACCTTGAGCCGCAGTGGCTGGCCGGGGGTGATGGACTCGCCGACGGAGAAGCCGGCCAGGTCGGCCTCGGCGGCCTGGTTCTGCAGCTTCCACGTCGGCTCGGCGGCCGATGAGTGAGGAGCGACGGCAGGCAGCAACGCGACGGCGAGAGCAAGAACGAGAAGAAGGCGACGCATGGTTATCCCCCGGGATCGACGGTGATCTCGGGCCAGCCTATCCGGGGCCACCTGGCTGCATCCGCCGGGGTGGCACGCCGGTCGCCGGGTTTGACCCAGGGGCACGTCCTGGCACCGTCGCGGCCTAGGGTTGGGCCATGGAAGAGCAACTGCCACAGCGTCGGATCCGGGCGAGCGACGCGGAGCGTGACCAGATCCTCACCGTCGTGCAGCGCGCCTATGAGGCGGGAAGGCTCGATCTCTCCGAGATGAAGGACCGCCAGGACCTCGCCCTGCGGGCCACCTATCTCGACGACCTCCCCGAGATCGTGGCGGACCTTCCGGAGGGGAGGGGGCTCGCCCCGCTCGGTGAGGGCGCCGTGGTCGAGCCGGTCGAGGACTACCGCACGAGCGTCCCGGAGACTGCCCCGAGCGATGCAGGCTTCACCATGTCGGTGATGTCCGGCCGCGACGTGCGCGTGGAGTCGGGAACCCGGACGCTGAGGAACTTCGCCTGGTGGGGAGGCAACAACTACGACCTCACCGACGCCATGGGCCCGGGGCGGATCGTCACGCTCACACTCAACGCCGTGATGGGCGGCAACGACATCGTCGTCCCCGAGGGGGTGCGCGTGGTCGACCAGTCGCTGGCGATCATGGCGGGCAATGACATCGAGCGCGAGGCGTTGGGCGACGGCTCGAACGGCACCCTCGTGCTCAAGGGCTTCCTGTGGTGGGCAGGCAACAACGTCCGGGTCGCGGGCGAGGACGTCCGCCGGAGGCGGCGCCGCTGAGTCAGGCGTCGAGCAGCAGCGGCAGCTGCATCCGCTGGGCCTGGTGCGTGAGCTCACGGAAGACGGCGAGCCCGAAAACGCCCCAGGCGGTCAGGTACTCGGGCGCCTGCTCCGGGGTGGGCGGCCCGTCGACGCCGGGCCCGCCGAGCAGCAGGGCCTCCGCGAGGGCAGAACCGGGCACGCCGAGCCCCTTGCTCAGGGTGTCGAGCTCGTTCTCCAGCAGGTCGAGGGTGCTCATCGGCACCATCTCACCCTGGAAGCCGCTGCCGGTGAAGGTCGCGGAGAGGCCGGCGAGCGGGAGCCACCACTGAGCCCCGCCGAGCAGGCTCGGGAACATGGCGCTTCCGTCCTGCTGGGAGGCCTGGAATGCGGCGGAGGCCTGGAAGTCGGCCGGGTCGTCGGTGTCAGAGGCAAGCTGCGGTCGCTCGAGCCGGGCGGCGAGGATGAGCAGGGCGCCGTAGCCGAGCCAGTGCGGCTGGTCGGTCGCGTAGGGGGCGTCCGGGTTGTCGTCCCACGCCTTCTCCACGCCGAGCGCCTCGGTCATGGCGCTCTGCCAGGAGTGGACCATCTCGACGACCTCGTCGGTGTCAGGCGCGTCTTCGGGGGCGGTGTCGTCGAGCCGGATGGTGGTGAACTCGATGCCCTCGGCCTCGGCGGCCTGGGCCATGACGGTCTTCCAGTCGCCGGTCAGGTAGCGAGTGAAGGGGCCCACGTAGATGTCCAATCCCATGCTCCGATCCTTGCAGGATAGGCACGACTACTCCAGACACGCGCCAGAAGTTTCGCCCGATCCGGGAATACCCACCCACGCCGGGCCGTTGTACTGATAGACCAACTTGAGTCCACCCGGCTCAACCTGAAACTTGAGCGTGGCTGACTCATATGCTTAACTTGAGTCAACCCCGCTCAAGGGAATCGAAACAGAAACTTATCCATCCAGGAGGAATCCACATGGCACGTGCAGTAGGTATCGACCTCGGCACCACCAACTCGGTCGTCGCTGTCCTCGAGGGCGGCGAGCCGACTGTCATCCCCAACGCTGAAGGTTCGCGCACGACGCCGTCCGTCGTCGCGTTCACCCCGTCCGGCGAGGTCCTCGTCGGCGAGGTCGCCAAGCGTCAGGCGGTCACCAACACCGATCGCACCATCCGCTCCGTCAAGCGCCACATGGGCACTGACTGGGAGGTCGACATCGACGGTAAGCAATACCGTCCCCAGCAGATCTCCGCTTTCGTGCTGCAGAAGCTGAAGCGCGACGCTGAGGCCTACCTCGGTGAGTCGGTCACCAACGCCGTCATCACCGTCCCGGCCTACTTCGGCGACGCCGAGCGTCAGGCCACGAAGGAGGCCGGCGAGATCGCGGGCCTGTCCGTCGACCGCATCATCAACGAGCCCACCGCGGCCGCCCTGGCCTACGGCCTCGACAAGTCCGACCTCGAGCAGACCGTCCTGGTCTTCGACCTCGGTGGCGGCACGTTCGACGTCTCCCTGCTCGACATCGCCGACGGCGTGTTCGAGGTCAAGGCCACCAAGGGCGACAATCGCCTCGGTGGTGACGACTGGGACGCCGTCGTCGTCGACTGGCTCGTCACGCAGTTCAAGAACAAGAACGGCGTCGACCTTTCCAAGGACAAGATGGCCCGCCAGCGCCTGCAGGAGGCCGCCGAGCGCGCCAAGATCGAGCTGAGCTCCGCCTCGGAGACCACGATCAACCTGCCCTACATCACCGCCTCGGCGGAGGGCCCGCTGCACCTCGACGAGAAGCTGACCCGCGCTGAGTTCCAGCGCATGACCCAGCCGCTCCTCGACCGCTGCCGCGCGCCGTTCAACGCGGTCATCTCCGACGCGAAGACCTCGGTCGACAAGATCGACACGGTCCTGCTCGTCGGTGGCTCGACCCGCATGCCCGCCGTCGCTGAGCTCGTCAAGGAGCTGACCGGTGGCAAGGAGCCAAGCAAGGGCGTCAACCCGGACGAGGTCGTCGCTCTCGGCGCTTCGCTCCAGGCCGGCGTGCTCAAGGGCGAGGTCAAGGACGTGCTGCTGCTCGACGTCACCCCGCTCAGCCTCGGCATCGAGACCAAGGGTGGCGTGATGACCAAGATCATCGAGCGCAACACCACGATCCCGACCAAGCGTTCCGAGGTGTTCACCACGGCCGAGGACAACCAGCCCTCCGTGATGATCCAGGTCTACCAGGGCGAGCGCGAGTTCGCGCGCGACAACAAGTCGCTCGGCAACTTCGAGCTGACCGGCATCCTTCCTGCCCCCCGCTCGGTCCCGCAGATCGAGGTCACCTTCGACATCGACGCCAACGGCATCGTGCACGTCGCGGCGAAGGACCTGGCCACCGGCAAGGAGCAGTCGATGACCGTCACCGGCGGCTCCGCCCTCGGCAAGGACGA
>RRZU010120350.1_pt1 | contig 16644 bp, 15 predicted proteins | sample 2165561 | NCBI WGS metagenome assembly RRZU01 (sample SAMN10456909, study PRJNA506462) | wastewater metagenome | isolation source: wastewater sludge | place: USA: Moscow, Idaho
ATAAAGCGATTGCCAAGCGGGCCGCGCCCCTGTCACAGTTTCGTTATCACATGGATCTGGGACAGGGGGTCTTGATGGCAAGGGAACATAATGCGGCGGTCGACCCGGTGGATGAAATCCTGCCGCCGCTGCGCATGGCCACGCTGGGATTGCAGCATGTGCTGGTGATGTATGCCGGCGCGGTGGCGGTGCCGCTGATCGTGGGCCGGGCGCTGAACCTTGCGCCCGAGGATGTGGCATTCCTGATTTCGGCCGATCTGTTTTGCTGCGGCATCGCGACCATCATCCAGTCGCTGGGCGTGACGCGCTGGTTCGGGATCCAGCTGCCGGTGATGATGGGGGTGACATTCGCCTCGGTCGGGCCGATGGTGGCGATGGCCAATGCCTATCCGGGGCCGGACGGCGCGCGCATGATCTTTGGCGCCATCATCGGCGCGGGCATCGTCGCCATGCTGATCGCGCCCTTTATCGGGCGGATGCTGCGTTTTTTCCCGCCGCTGGTGACCGGCACGATCATTCTGGTGATCGGGGTCACGCTGATGCGGGTGGGCATCAACTGGATCTTTGGCAACCCGGTCGGGCCGACGGCGCCGCGGCTGGTCGATCCGGTGGCTGCGGGCTGGCTGAACAATATCAAGGAAATGGCGGGCGAGGGCGTGGTGCCCGCGATCCCCGACAGCCTGAAAGTGGCGCCCAGCGTGCAAAACCCGCTTTACGCGCGCCCGGTCAATATCGTGATTTCGGGTGTCGTGCTGGTGGCGATCCTGTTGATCGCGCGGTTCGGGCGCGGATTTGTCGCCAATATCGCGGTGCTTCTGGGCATGCTGATCGGGGCGGCGCTGACCATCCTTCTGGGGCAGATGACCTTTGACAAGGTGGCCGAGGCGCATTGGTTCGGGATCGTCACGCCCTTTCATTTCGGCATGCCGATATTCGATCCGGTGCTGATCGTGACCATGGTGCTGGTGATGATCGTGGTGATGATCGAATCGACCGGGATGTTTCTGGCGCTTGGCGACATGACCGGCCGCAGGATCACCCCCGAGCGACTGAGCGCGGGCCTGCGTACGGATGGGCTGGGTACGCTGATCGGCGGGGTTTTCAACACCTTTCCCTATACCTCGTTTTCCCAGAATGTGGGGCTGGTCGGCGTCACCGGCATCAAAAGCCGCTATATCTGCGTGGCGGGCGGGCTGATCCTGATCCTGTTCGGGCTGGTGCCCAAGATGGGGGCTGCGGTGGAATCGCTGCCGACGGCGGTGCTGGGGGGCGCGGGTCTGGTGATGTTCGGCATGGTCGCGGCGACCGGGATCCGCATCCTGTCGACGGTGGATTTCGCCGGCAACCGCAACAACCTGTTCGTGGTGGCGGTGGCGCTTGGCTTCGGGATGATCCCGCTGATCGCGCCCGATTTCAAGCAATGGCTGCCCCATGCCATCCATCCGCTGATCGAGTCGGGCATTCTTTTGGCGACCATCGCGGCCGTGGTGCTGAACGCCTTTTTCAACGGCGCCGGCAATAGCCTCGAGGATGCGAAACGAGCCGCCAGCATGGCCGATCATTAAGGGAAACCGGGCCGGAACCTGCGCCCCGATCCGCGGCGGGGCGCAGCCGTTCCGGCGGCGGCGCGATAATGGCGTCCCGCCGCGCCCGGCGGGCGGTTCCGGTTCAGAACGGGAAATCGTCCACCACGCGCACCCATTGGCTGCGCCATTGCGGTGGGGCATAGGGATCGGGCCAATATTCGACCTGCCTGCGGATCAGGTTGTTTTCCACGCTGTGAAAGGTGACGGCGCGGGCGGTTACGGTCCCGTCCGTCACTTCGACATCCGAAACGGCCTCATGACCATCGGCCACGACCGAGCGAACGGCAAAGCGCCATTTCCCGGCGGCCGGATAGGCGGTGGTGAGCGCCGCAAAAGCCTCGGGTCCCCGAAGATATTCCCGTGTCTGCGGCATGTAATATTCGAATGCGGGATCCAGCCAGCGGCTTGCATGATGAAAGTCGTTCGTGGCCATGGCCTTCCAGAAGGCAAGGATCAGTTCCCGGGACAAGCGTCTCTCCTGTTGGTCGTGCGGCAAGGGGGGCGTTGAAATACCGGCCTATTCCACGGTTTCCAGCGGCCGGACCCGCAGCCGGGTGATGCGGTTTTCGCGCCGTGCCACCACCTCGAAACGATAGCCTTCAAAGGAAAACACCTGCCCGGGCGTCGGGATCGACTGGGCCATGTGGATGACCAGCCCGGCCAGGGTATTGGCCTCGTCATCGGGCAGGGTCCAGTCCAGCGCCCGGTTCAGGTCGCGGATGGTCATGGCGCCATCGACCAGATAATCGCCCTGCGGATCGGGGGACAGCGACTGCACGGCATCGGTGTCATGTTCGTCGGTGATCTCGCCGACGATTTCCTCAAGGATATCTTCCAGCGTGATCAGCCCGCGCAGGCTGCCATATTCGTCGACGACCAGCGCAAAATGCGTGTGCCGGCGCAGAAATTCGCGCAGCTGTTCGTCCAGCGCCGTGGTGTCGGGCACGAAATAGGGCGGCATGGCGGTGCTGAGCACGTCGAAATCCTTCAACGCCTCGGGGCCCTTGTCCTGAATCGCTCGGCGCACGCCGCGCAACAGATCCTTGGCATGGATGACGCCGACCACATTCTCGCGCTCGCCGCGATAGACGGGCAGGCGGGTATGGGGGCTTTTGAGCACCTGTTCCAGCACCGCGTCGGCGGGCAGTTCGGCGTCCAGCATCTGGATCCCCGAACGGTGCAGCATGATTTCCTCGACCGAGCGTTCGCCCAGATCCAGCGCCCCCATCAGAAGGTCGCGTTCCTCTTTTTGCACGGCGCCGCTGGAATGGCCGATGGCCAGCGCGCCGGCGATTTCCTCCTGCACGGAAAAGACCAGGCCCGAGCCATCGGCGCGGATCCCGAAAAGCGCAAGGATCCCGCGCACGATCAGCCGCACCACGGTCACGATGGGCGACATGATCCGGGTCACGATGCCGATGGGCCGGGCGACACGACTGGCCAGATCCTCGGGCGCGAGAATGGCATAGGTCTTGGGCAGGACCTCGGAAAAGATCAGGACCAGCACCGTCATCACCAGCGTCGCCGCCGCCACGCCGCTGCTGCCCAGAAGTCGGGTAAAGAGCGCGGTCGCAAGGCTGGCGGAAAGGATGTTGACGACATTGTTGCCCAAGAGGATCGAACCGATCAGCCGCTCGCTGTCCTCGGTCACCGAAAGCGCCCGCTGCGCGCCCCGGTCGCCCTTGTCGGCGCGCGCCCGCAGCTTGGCCCGGCTTGACGCCGTGAGCGCCGTCTCGGACCCCGAAAAGAACCCCGAAAGCGCCAAAAGCACCACGATCGCACCCGCCGTCAGCCACAGCGTCAGGTCATAGCCCGGCGCGGCGGCAGCGGCGGCTTCGGTCGTGGCGACGGCGGTGCCTGCGGCAGCGGCCGGGGCGGTCAGGGAAAACATCGCTTACTCTTCGTTCCGGGGCGGTTGGGCCAGCGGGTGATGGTTCAGCACCAGATCGCGCATGCGCGCATCCAGCACATGGGTATAGATTTCGGTCGTGCCCAGATCGGCATGGCCAAGCAGCGTCTGGATCGCGCGCAGATCGGCGCCGCCCTCCAGCAGATGGGTGGCAAAGGCGTGGCGGATCACATGCGGCGAGACGCGGGCCGGATCGACGCCCGCCAGCGCGGCGAGTTGCCCCAGAAGCGCGTTCATCGCCTGTCGGGTCATGTGCCCCTGTTGGCTGGGGGCGGGAAAGAGCCAGCGCGCGCCGCGCCCGGCAACCAGTTTGCCCAGCGGGCCGTCGGCGGGCGCGCGGTCGCGCAGGACCAGCCACGCGCTCAGCGCCCGCCGCGCCGGCGCGCTGAGCGGCACCATGCGTTCCTTGCCGCCCTTGCCCCGGATCAAAAGCAGCGCCGGATCGCCCCGGCAGGCGCTGACCGGCAGCGAGACCAGCTCGCTGACCCGCATGCCGGTGGCATAGATCAGCTCGACCAGCACCAGATTGCGGGCGCGTTCCAGATCGTTGCGGCCCAGCCGGGGCAGGGCGTCGAGCATGGCCTGAACCTCGGCCCGGTCCAGCGTTCTGGGCAGGCGCTGGGTGCGGCCGGGACCGTGGATGCGGCCGGCGGGGTCGTCCTCGCGCCAGCCCTCGTCCAGCGCAAAGCGGGTGAATTGCCGGATCGAAGAGAGCCGCCGCGCCCGCGTCGCCCGCGACAGGCCCTCGGCGTCGCAATGGGTCAGGTAATCCTCGACCCCTTCGCGCGGAACCGTGAGCAGGTCCTGACCGCGCGCCGCCAGCCAGTCGCTGAAATCCATCAGATCGCGCCCATAAGCCAGAAGCGTGTTGCGCGCGGCCCCGGATTCGGCCGCCTGCGCGTCCAGAAACGCCGAGATGCGGTTGCCGGCCCGGCCCCCCGTGCCGGGGGCGGCGGTGCTGGCTTTCCTTCCGCCGGCCATCGCGCCCCTACCTTTGGCTGCGGGTGCCGGGCTGGGCGATCAGCACCGGCGCCAGGATCAGCTCGACGGCGGCCTGACGGGCGATTTCCTGTTGGCCCAGAGCGCGCAGCGTGCGCAGCCCCTGGGCCGCGCGGTTCAGATCGCCGTCGAGGCCCGCATCGGTATCCGCGATGGCGCCCAGCATCGCCTCGCCGCGCTTGCCGGCCAATATCAGCGCCGCCGCCGCCTGTGGAACATCCCGTTCCGAGGGGCCGAGAAACGCGGGAAACAGCAAAGCCGCGCGCGCCGCGGGTTCCCCCGCGCCGGGGGGCGGGGCCGCTTCGGGTTCGCCAGCGGCGAAACGCAGCAGCCATTGGTCGAACTCGGTCAGATCGGCGGCGGGTTTCTCGACCACCTGCGGCTGCGCGGCCTGCAAGGCCAGCCAAAGCGCGATCTGGCCCGGCCGCCCGGTCAGCCCCGATGCGCCAAGCTCGGCCCCGGTCATATCGGCCAGCGCCGGCCCCAGCCCGGCGGCCAGCATCGTCTCATAGGCCGTGGGCAGCGCCTTGGCCAAGGCTTCGGGATCGCGCGCCGCCAAGGCCGCGTCCAGCGCCTGAATCGCCGTCGCCCGGTCCCAGACCCCGCCCGAGGCGGCCGGCCGCTGTTCCAGATAGATCATGCGCAGCTGCGAGGCGGGAATGGCGCCCGCGCGCGCCAGCCGTTCGGCCGCGTCGAGCCGCGCCTTCCAGCCGCCATGGTGATCCAGATCGGCCAGCGCAAAGGCCAAGGGCAGGTTCGTCGAGGGCAGGGGCTGGCCGATCGCCTCATGCAGGCGCAATTGCAGGGGCGTCACCACCTCGGGCGGGGTCAGTTCCTCGGTCTGGTCGGAATAGCCGTCATCCAGATATTGCGCGAGCAGGGCCGACATCTGCGGGTCGATCTTGCCCATGGTTTCGGCGCCGTGAAAGACCAGCGCCGCCGCCGGCCAGTCGCCGCCAAGCGCGAGACAGAAGATGCGGGCCGGAAAGCTGGGCGCGACACCGGGGGTGCGGTCCATGATCTCGCAGGCGCGGGCCTCGTCGCGCGACAAAAGATCGATATCGAAAAGCCGCCGAAAGCGTTCGGGATGGGCGGGGCCGGCGGCTTGCAGCAATTCCTTGGCCGCGCCCGTCGCCCCCATGTCCAGAAGCTTGTCGACACGGGCCAGAAACAGCGCGCCTTCCTGACCGGGGCCGGCGGCCGGCGGTTGCAGCTGGGCGGCAAGGATGCGGCGTTCCAGCCGGCGCAGCGCCGGCAGGCGCGGGGCCGGGCCGCCGATCAGCCGCACCAGCGTCTCGACATCGCTGGGCCCCCACAGATTCGGCGTCAGCCCGGCGCTGCGCGGCGAAACCGTGCCCTTGCCATCGGCATTGCCTTCGCCCAGCCGGGTGACGCCGACCGGCTCGACCGCGCCGGTCGCCGCGATCTCGCGCTGGGTGTTGCTGCGCAGATTGGGCGGGCGTTTGTCGCCGGGGCGCCAGGACGAGATATTGTCAGGCTGCTTGACGCTGCCCGACAGCCAGTCGCTGGCCGAAAGCGGGGTCTCGGCCAGCGCGGGGGTCGCGGTCACGCCCAGAACAGCCAAGAGCAGCGGGCGAAGTCGGAAAAGATCAGTCGAGGTCATTTTGTCCAGCCACCGCGCCGTGATCGGTCGCGGCGGTCGCATCCGGGGTGTCCTGTCCGGCGGGCGCGGCATCTGCGCCCGCATCGGAATTTCCTGTCGCATCGGCGGCCGCATCCGCGCCGGCGGCCGGAGCGGGGGCTTCGACCCCAAGATCCAGCTGCACCGGCATGCGCATCTCTTGCGGGTCCGAGCTCATGTCGCCGAAATAGGCGTAGCCGGCCAGTGCCGCCAGAACCAGGACCAGCAAAACCACCACCACTTTCAAAAGCCGCATGAAAAGCCCTTTCCGCCTCGAATTTATCTTGTCGCACCGGTCTTATGCCGGGCCGCGCGAAATATATATGGCATTTCCGGAAAGATCACGCCATCAGTCACACGGTTTCAAACGGAGGGGCCCGGACGGGTGATGCGGCAAAACATCGTGCTGATCGGAATGATGGGGGCGGGCAAAACCGCAATCGGGGGCGAACTTTCGCGCCGGTTGGGTCGCCCCTTCTCGGATACCGATGTCGAGATCGAGCGCGCCGCCGCCATGACCATCCCCGAAATTTTCGCCCGCGACGGCGAGGAATTCTTTCGCGCCCGCGAATCAGAGGTGCTGGGCCGGGTGCTGGCGTCGGGGCGGGGAATCGTCTCGACCGGGGGCGGCGCGTGGCTGCGGCCGGAAAACCGGGCGCGCATCGGCGCGCATGGGGTTTCGGTCTGGCTGGATTGCGATCTGGAAACGCTGTGGCACCGGGTCCGGCAGCGCCCGACGCGGCCCTTGCTGCAGACCGCCGATCCGCGCGGCACGCTGGAACGGCTCTTGAACGAACGCAGGCCGGTCTATGCGCTGGCCGATATCCGCGTCGCCGCCCGACGCGGCGACAGCATCGAAGAAACCGCGAATCGCGCCATCGAGGCGATTCACAGCCATGATCCCGCCATCCTGGAGACCATATGATGACCGAGACCGTCCGTGTCGATCTGGGCGCGCGTTCCTATGACGTGCGGATCGGGCAGGGGCTGCTGGCCCGTGCGGGACAGGAAATCACCGCCCTTGCGGGACCCCGGCGCGCGGCGATCCTGACCGATGAAACCGTGGCAGCGCTGCATCTGCCGGCCTTGCAGGCGGGGCTGGCTGAGGCGGGGATCACGGCCACGTCGCTGGCGCTGCCCGCGGGCGAGGCGACCAAGAACTGGACCGCGCTCGGTCAGGCGACCGAATGGCTGTTGTCCCAAAAGATCGAGCGCCGCGATCTTGTGATCGCGCTTGGCGGCGGGGTGATCGGCGATCTGGCCGGTTTCGCCGCCGCGATCCTGCGGCGCGGCGTGCGTTTCGTGCAGATCCCGACCTCGCTTCTGGCACAGGTGGACAGTTCGGTCGGCGGCAAGACCGGCATCAACAGCCCGCAGGGCAAGAACCTGATCGGCGCCTTTCATCAGCCGTCGCTGGTTCTGGCCGATATCGACGTGCTGACGACGCTGACCCCGCGCGATTTCCGCGCCGGCTACGGCGAGGTGGCGAAATACGGCCTTTTGGGCGATGAGGGCTTTTTCGACTGGCTCGAGGTCAATGCCGCCGGGCTGGCCGGGGATGCGGCCCTGCGCCAGCGCGCGGTGCGCCATTCGGTGCAGATGAAGGCCGATATCGTCCAGCGCGACGAAACCGAACAGGGGGATCGGGCGCTGCTCAATCTGGGCCATACCTTCGGGCATGCGCTGGAAGCGGCGACCGGCTATTCGGACCGGCTTTTGCATGGCGAGGGGGTGGCGATCGGCTGCACCCTGGCATTCGAGCTGTCGGCGAAGATGGGGCTTTGCAGCCAGGAGGCGCCGTCACGGGTCGCCGCGCATTTCGCCGCGATGGGCCTGCCGTCGCGCATCGGCGACATTCCCGGCCATCTGCCCGATGACGAGGCGCTGATCGCGCTGATGGCGCAGGACAAGAAGGTTCAGGACGGCCGGCTGCGTTTCATTCTGGCACGCGGGATCGGACATGCCTTTGTGACCGACGATGTCGATCCGGCCCAGCTGCGCCAGGTGCTGGCGCAGTCGCGCTAAGGACCGCCGTCGCCGTCGGACCTTTCGGCGGACGGCCGCATCCGGGGCGGCACGATTTCGTCATGGCCCAGCTTGGTGTCGCGGTCGCGGCGCAGCGCCGCGCGGCCCAGCATCAAAAGCGTGATCGGCGTGGTGACGGTGATGAAGATGCCGATGACCAGTTCATGGACGACGGCGCGCCCCTCAAGCAGGGAAAACATCAGCATCGAGGCGATGATGATAAGAAGCGTGCCGCCGCTATAGCCCAGCGTCTGGGCATGCAGGCGCTGGTAAAAGCTTTTCAGCCGCACCACGCCAATCCCGCCCAGCAAGGTCATGCTGGCCCCGATCACCACGCATAGCGCGACGAGAATTGCGGCCCAGGGCGGCAATTGTTCAAGATGTCTCATTCGATGACCTCGCCGCGCATCAGGAATTTGGCCGCGCAGACCGTCGCCACGAAACCCAGCACCGCGATGACCAGCGCCGCCTCGAAGAAAAAGACATTGCCATTGCCCATGCCGATGACCAGAAACAGCAGCATCGCGTTGATATACATGGTGTCGAGGCCCAGCACCCGGTCCTGTGCGCGCGGGCCGCGCAGCATCCGCCAGCAGGCCAGCGCAAGCGCCAGGATCAGCGCGATCTGCGCATAGGTCAGCGCCAGGTTCAGGATCAGCGCGCTCATTCGAAAATCTCCATCAACAGGGCCTCATAGCGGTCGCGGATCAGGCTTTGCCAATCGGCATCGCTGCGCAGGTCCAGCACATGCAGCAAAAGCCGGCTGTCGCGGCGTTCATATTCCACCCAGGCCGTGCCCGGCGTCGCCGTCAGAACCAGCGCCAGAACGGCGATGGCATTGGGATCGCGCAGCCGCAGGTTCAGCTCGATGAACCCGGAATGATAGCTCGGGTGATCCGGCCCAAGGATCAGGATCCGCGCGACCGCGATATTCGATCGCACGACATCGCGCGCGACGATCCCCAACAGCCGCGGCACCAGCCACCAGCGCCGGAAATGTGGGCGCGGGGGATGCATGTGCCCCACCACCCAGCCCGCGACCAGCGCGATCACCCCGCCAAGCAGCAGATGGCCCAGCGAGAATGCCGTCAGCAGCATCCAGACCAGAACCAGCGCCGCCGACAGCACCGGATGCGGGATCAGGCGGTTCATTCGGCAGCCCCCTCATCCTTGGGCGCGGGCAGGTCGGGGGCGATATTGGCGGCGGGGGCCGCGCGCACATCCATGGCCCCGGCCAGCACCGCGTCGCGATAGGTCCCCGGCACCAGAAGCGCCGCCGCCGTGGCCTGGGTATAGTTCAACAGCACATCCGCCCGCAGCGTCTGCAACCCGATCATGCCCAGAAGGATCAGCACCGGGATCACCTCAAGCGCAAGGATGCGCGGCGCCGGCCCCTCATGCCCCCAAAAGCGGCGGATGCCGAAACGCATCAGCGCGATCAGCGCCCCAAGCCCCGACAGGATCAAAAGCGTGGCATAGACCCAAAGCAGCACCGGCAATTCGCCGGTGGGCTGCATATTGTCCTGAACCGCGCCGCGCAGGATCGCGAATTTGCCGATAAAGCCCGGCAGCGGCGGCAACCCCGCCAGCATCCCCGCGACCAGCGCGAAACAGACCCCCATGGTCAGCCAGCTGGCGGTGCGGGTGCTGGCGGGGGCGGTGGTGTCCTCGACCGTGTCCAGCCCCATCGGCGCCCAGTCATTGGCGCCCGCATCGTCATCGGCGCGCGCCTCGTCGGGATCGTCGCGGCGGCGCACCGGCTCGGCGATCAGGAAAAAGGCCGCGATGGCCGCGGTCGAGCCGATCATATAGTAAAGCGCGCCCCCCAGCATCAGGGCGCCGCCGCCAGCCTGCGCGAAACCGATGGCCGACAGCACCGTCCCTGACGAGATGATCGCCAGATAGCCGCCCTTGCGGCCAAGATCGTCGGTGCCCAGAATGCCGATGGTGCCAAAGCCCATGGTCAGCATGCCGGCAATCATCAGCGCCGGCGCCCCGAACCCCGCCGATGGCCCCGCATCCGGCCCCAGCACCAGAAGCGACAGCCGCAGGATGACGTAAAGCCCGACCTTGGTCATGATCGCCATCATCGCCGCCGCCGGCGGCGAGGCCGCCGCATAGGTCGGCGGCAACCAGAAGCATAGCGGCCATGCCGCCGCCTTGATCAGGAAGGCCAGCCCCAGAAAGGCGGCGGCGGCATGCAAAAGCGCCCGGTCCGGCCCGTCCAGCCAATGCAGCGCCCGCCCGATATCGGCCATGTTGAGCGTCCCGGTGGTGCCATAGATCAGCGCGACCCCGACCAGAAACAACAGCGATGCCGCAAGGTTGATGGCGATGTAATGCAGCCCGGCCTTGATCCGCTCGGGCCCCGATCCGTGCAGCATCAGCCCATAGGACGCCGCCAGCATCACCTCGAAAAAGACGAACAGGTTGAAAAGGTCCCCGGTCAGAAAGGCGCCGTTGACGCCGGCCAGCAGGAACTGGAACATGCTGTGATAATGCTGGCCCTTGCCGTGCCAGCCGGCGGCCGCATAGATCAGCGAGGGCGCCGCCAGAAGCGCGGTCAGCATCACCATCAGCACCGAAAGCCGGTCCAGCACCAGCACGATCCCGATCGGCACCGGCCAGTCGCCCAGCCGGTAAAGCCCGACCACGGTGCCGCCGCGCTCGGTCGCGGATTTCACATCGGCCACCAGCTCAAGCGAGACAAGGAATGTCAGCGCCACCGCCACCAGCCCGATCAGCAGCTTGGTCTGGCGAAAGCGGTCGTTGTAAAACAGCATGATCGCGCCCGCGACCAGCGGGATCAGGATCGGCGCGGCGATGATGTGATCGGGGGCAATACCTTCATTCATGGTGGTCACGCTCGCGCCCGTCGACATGGTCGGTGCCGGTGACGCCGCGCGCGGCGATCATCACCACCAGAAACAGCGCCGTGGTGGCAAAGCTGATCACGATGGCGGTCAGCACCAGCGATTGCGGCAAGGGATCGGCATAGGCGGTCGGGTCGACAAAGCCGCCCTTGGGCATGATGGGTGCGGCGCCGACATAAAGCCGGCCCATGGCAAAGATGAACAGGTTCACCCCGTAAGCCAGCAGGCAAAGCCCGACGATGACCTGATAGGATCTGGGCCGCAGCATCAGCCAGACGCCGGATCCGACCAGCACGCCAATGGCCAGGGCAAGGATGATTTCCATCGTTCTCAGCCCTCCTTTCCGGGATTGTCGCCGCGGCGCGGGCGCGGGGCCACGCGCAGCGACTGGTGGGCGATGGCGATCAGCATCAGCACGATGGCACCCAGCACCAGCGCAAAGACCCCCAGATCGAAGAGCATCGCGGTCGAAAACGGCACTTTGCCGATCACCGGGATATCCAGATATTGCGCATGCGCGGTCAGGAACGGATAGCCAAAGACCCATGATCCGACGCCGACCGAGGCCGCTGTGATCAGCCCGACCCCCATCCAGCGCATCGGCAGCACCGTCAACCGCGCCTCGACCCAGCGCGCGCTGGTGGCCACATATTGCAGCAAGAAACCGACGGCCAGCGTGACCCCGGCGGCGAACCCGCCCCCCGGCAGGTCATGGCCGCGAAAGAACAGATAGGCCGAAAGCGCGATGATCGGCGCAAACATCCATTGCATCAGCACCGCCGGCACAAACAGGTAATCCTCAAGCGCCTGTTCCTCGGCATCGCGTTGCGGGCGCGGGCGGGTCACGCTTTCGGGGGCCGGGCGGAACCGGCGCAGCAGCGCATAGACGGTCAGCCCGACCACCGCCAGCACGGTGATTTCGCCGAATGTGTCAAAGGCGCGGAAATCGACCAGAATGACGTTGACGACATTGGTGCCGCCGCCCTCGACATAGGAATTGCGCAGGAACCAGTCCCCGACCGAGGCGCCCGGCCGCGTCAGCAGCACCGCCAGCGCCATCGCGGTCATGCCGCTGCCGCAGGCAAGCGCGATCAGAAGGTCGCGAAAGCGCCGCGCCCGGGCCGGCAGGTGGCGGTCGCCCAGGATTTCCTCGTCACGCTTGGGCAGCCAGCGCAGTCCCAGAAGCAAAAGCGCGGTGGTCGCGATTTCGACCAGAAGCTGGGTCACCGCCAGATCGGGCGCCGAAAGCCAGACGAAGGTCGCACAGGTCACCAGTCCCGCGCCCCCCATCAGGATCAGGGCCGCGAAACGGTGATATTTGGCCTGCCATGCCGCGCCGATGGCACAGGCGCCGCCAACGATCCAGAGCGCGGCGAAGACCAGCTCGCGTGCCGTGGGCTGGTTCAGATCGATATTCCAGTCCAGATCGCGCAGCGCGAACCAGCCGCCGGCCAGCGCCAGAAGCACCGCCGCGCGCAGCTGCGCCTGCAAGCCATGGGCCGAAAGCAGGCGCAACAGGCTGCGCGGCAGGCGCATGGTCAAAAGCTCCATCCCTCGGTTGTATTGACGGGCCAGATCCAGCTGCCGCATCAGGCGGGTGCTGTCCTCGCCCGAATCGATGATGCCGCGCGGCAGCAGATAGATCAGCACACCCAGCCCCATCGCGATCAGGCTCATGATCAAAGCCGGGTTCACGCCATGCCAGATCTTGAGGCTGAAATACGGCAGATCCGGCCCGAGCAGCGCCGCGCTTGCGGTTTTCAGCCAGCCGCCCAGCACCTCCTGGGGCAGGATACCGACCGCCAGACAGATCGCCACCAGCACCGCGACCGGCAACCGCATCAGCAGGGGCGGCTCATGCGGCTGTTGCGGCAGATCGGTGGCGGGTGGCCCGAAAAAGACCTTGACGATGAAGCGCAGCGAATAGGCCGTGCTGAAGGCCGCCGCCAGCACCGCGATATAGGGCGCCGCATTGTCGAGCGGGCTGCCATTGTTCCAGACATAGGTCGCCTCGAAGAACATTTCCTTGGACAGGAACCCGTTCAGAAGCGGCACCCCCGCCATCGCCCCCGAGGCGATGATCGCCAGCGTCGCCGTGATCGGCATCACCCGCGCCAGCCCCGACAGCCGACGCATGTCGCGGGTGCCGGTTTCATGGTCGATGATGCCGGCGGCCATGAACAGCGAGGCCTTGAAGACCGCGTGATTGACGATGTGGAACACCGCCGCGATCAGCGCCATCGGCGTGCCGATCCCGGCCAGCGCGGTGATCAGCCCCAGATGACTGATCGTCGAATAGGCCAGAAGCCCCTTGAGATCGTGTTTGAACAGCGCCACCGCCGCGCCCATCAGCATGGTCGCAAGCCCGATCCCGGTGACCAGCTGGAACCATTCATCGGTGCCCCCGAGCGCCGGCTGGAACCGCAAAAGCACGAATACCCCGGCCTTTACCATGGTCGCGGAATGCAGATAGGCCGAAACCGGTGTCGGCGCGGCCATGGCATTGGGCAGCCAGAAATGGAACGGAAACTGCGCCGATTTGGTAAAGGCGCCCAAAAGGAACAGGATCAGCACGGTGGGATAAAGCCGGTGGCCGGTGATCTGCGGCCCGGCCCGCAGCACGTCCGCAAGCTGATAGCTGCCGGCGATCTGGCCGATCAGCACCATCGCCACCAAAAGGCAAAGCCCCCCCGACGCGGTCACGATCAGCGACATCCGCGCGCCCGCCCGCGCATCCTGTCGGTGATACCAATAGCCGATCAGCAGAAATGAAATCAGGCTGGTCAGTTCCCAGAACACCACCAGCATGATGATATTGCCCGAAAGCACCATGCCCGACATGGCGCCCGCAAATGCCAGAAGACAGGAATGCAGCCGGGGCACCGGGTCCTCGGGCGCCATGTAATAGCGCGCGTAAAGAAAGACCATAAGGCCGATTCCCGCGACCAGAACCATGAAAAGCCACGAAAAACCGTCCAGCCGAAAGGTCAGGTCCAGCCCGATGATGCCGATCCAGTCGACCCGGCCCTCGATGCTGTGGCCGTTCGTCACCTCGGGGTAAAGCGCGCCCAGCACGACCAGCACCAGCAGCATGGTCAGCCCCGCCAGCCATGTTTCCGCGTTGCGCGCATGGGCGGGCAGGGTGGCGGCCAGCGCGGCCGCGACAAATGGCGCCAGAACAAGCACAAGCAACAGGTTCTGCGCGACCATCGCAATCCTTTCCGATAAGGGGGCTTGCGCGATGATAGTCGTGCAGGTGCAGAAAACACAACCGGATCGGTCGGGAAATTCGCCGCCAAATTCGCGGCTTCAGCAAGTTGTTATCGCGCGCCGTCCGGGCGGGTGGGATCGGTGGCGCGGTGGGGGCGATCCTCGCCGATCCGGGTGATGTCCCGAAGCTGTCCGCCCGTCATCAAGACCTCGCGCGGCAGGGGATGGCCGATGAAATAAAGCGGGCTGGCGCTGGGACCATAGGCGCCGCAGGCATGGATGGCGATCAGGTCGCCCGCCTCGAGCCGGGGCAGGACGACCCCGCCGCCCAGCTTGTCGATCGAGGTGCAGAGCGGGCCGGAAATATCCTGCTTTTCGATTGGCCGCGCGCCATCTTCGTCGCCGCCGATGCGGTGAATGAGATAGTTGCGCCGCAGCACCATGCCGAAATTGCCCGAGGCCGCCAGATTGGCGTTCATCCCGCCGTCACAGATCGCGATCCGCGTGCCACGCGACTGTTTGACCGACACGACGCGGGTGACAAACCAGCCGGCCGGACCGATCAGATAGCGGCCCAGCTCAAGCACCAGCCTGGTGCCGGCAAAGCGCGGATCGGCGCGGAACGCATCCAGTTCGGGGCCGATGGCCGCCGCGATCGCCCCCAGATCCAGCGTCGCATCGCCGGGGTGATAGGGAATGCCCAGCCCGGCCCCGAAGATCAGCTTTTCGGGGCGCAGGTTTTGGGCGGTGCAGATGTCGGAAAACACCTGCATGAAGATGCGCCAGTTCTCGCAGATCGCGTCGGGTTTGAGGCATTGGGTGCCGGAATAGATATGCAACCCGATGATGCGCAGATGCGGCAAGCGGGCGATCCGGGGCAGGATCTCGGCCGCGTCCTCGACATCGATGCCAAAGGGGCTGGGCCGGCCGGCCATCTGGTCGCCAAAGCCCTTGGGCACGCGGGCCGGCGCGATGCGCACTAGAACCGGCTGCACGCGACCGGTCCGGGCGGCGATGGCATTGGCCAGCTCGGCCTCGCGCAGGCTTTCCAGCACCAGCTCGCCGAGACCGGTCTCGATGGCGGCGCGCAGTTCAAGTTCCTGTTTGGCGGGTCCGGTAAAGCTGATCCGGGCCGGATCCCAGCCGGCCTGTCGGCTCAGCGCCAGTTCCCCCCCCGACGAGATGTCCAGAAAATCCAGCCGATCCCGCATCCAGTCCAGAAGCGCGGGGTTGGGATTGCTTTTGACGGCAAAGCTGATTGCGAACCAGCGCCCCAGATGGGCGCGCAGATCGGTCAGCCGCTCGCCGGCCAGATCGGTGCAATAGACGTAGGACGGCGTGCCGAACCGTGCCGCCGCCGCGCCCAGACGGGCGTCGAGGAGTGGCGTTGCGACAGGGGCGATTGATGCGGGGACGGGGGGTGCGGGGTTGGCCGATACCGTCTCGGCCGAAATGGGTCGGGGGGACGCCTCTGCGGTCCCGGCGGGCGCGGGTGCGGCGGCGTCGGGGCCGGGGGCGCGCGACTCAGCCAAGGCCCGCGACATATCCGAGAATGGCGTCGATGCTGTCGAAATTGTCCAGCGTGACATCGCCTGGCTGGACCTGCATGCCGGTCTTTTGTTCGACAAAGGCAATCAGCCCGATCATCGACACCGAATCCAGCATCCCCGAGGAAAACAGCTCTGTCTCACCCGAGATCGGCTCGTCGATATTCAGCTCGGTCTGGACATAGGTGATAAGATCGTCCCTGCTCAGCGTCATGCGGCTTGCCTTTCCCTAGTCTTGCGGCGCGGCGGCCATGGCGGCCGCCACGATGGCGGGGCGGTCCAGTTTGCCGCTGGCGGTGCGCGGCATGGCCCCGTCCCAACTATAAACATGTCGCGGCCGCATGTAATGGGCCAGGGCGCGGGCGCAATACATGCCAAGCGCCTGGGCGTCGCCCTGCGGCAGATAGGTCACGGCGACATGGACCGCCTGACCCAGATCCGGGTCCTCGACGCCCCAGGCCACGACATCGCCGACCAGCCCGCTTTGGGCGATGGCGTCCTCGACCTCGGTGGGCGAAAGCCGGAAGCCCAGCGTCTTGATCATCTCGTCCATGCGGCTGACGAACCACAGATCGCCATCCGCGTCCACCCGCACCAGATCGCCCGACCAGACCACGGGCTGATCGCCGATCAGATGCGACAGCTCGGCGCAGGGGCGGATTTTCTGCGCCGTCACCTCGGGCTTTTCCCAATAGCCCATGCTGACCAGCGGCCCGGCATGGACCAGTTCCCCCTGTTCGCCGGGGCCGGCAATCCCGATCCCGGGCTTGATGGCAAAGACCTGGGCATTCGGGATCTGGCGCCCGATCGATCCCATCTTGGCGGCGAATTTCGACGGCGGCAGATAGGTCGA
>RRZU010402589.1_pt1 | contig 16642 bp, 15 predicted proteins | sample 2165561 | NCBI WGS metagenome assembly RRZU01 (sample SAMN10456909, study PRJNA506462) | wastewater metagenome | isolation source: wastewater sludge | place: USA: Moscow, Idaho
CCCAAGCAATATCCGACCCCTGTGTTATGAACGAATAGCACCATGAGCTAGCGCATTATGTCGGGCGTCCTAGCCCAATGTAGCATGCCCAACGCTGGTCCTCTCCCCTGGAAAGTACTCAAATCTATCTCAAGCGTGAAGACTTAAACCACACCGGCGCCCATAAAATTAACAATGCCATCGGTCAGGCGCTGTTGGCGCGCCGGATGGGTAAAAAACGGGTGATTGCCGAGACCGGTGCCGGTCAACATGGTGTGGCAACCGCTACGGTGGCGGCCCGTTATGGGATGGAATGTATTGTTTACATGGGGGCAGAAGATGTGCAGCGCCAAGCACCTAACGTCTTCCGCATGAAACTGCTTGGTGCCACAGTGGTGCCGGTGGAATCGGGTTCGCGTAGCTTAAAAGACGCCCTGAACGAAGCCATGCGCGATTGGGTGACCAATGTCGATTCGACGTTCTACATCTTAGGCACGGCAGCTGGCCCACATCCTTACCCAATGATCGTGCGTGATTTTGTGTCGGTGATTGGTGATGAATGTTTGACCCAAATGCCGGCCATGTTGGGGCGGCAACCTGATGCGGTGGTGGCCTGCGTTGGCGGTGGTTCTAACGCTATCGGCATCTTCTATCCCTATATTCCCCATGCTGATGTGCGCTTGATTGGCGTGGAAGCCGGTGGGGATGGTGTTGAAACCGGTCGCCATGCTGCGCCGTTAAACGCTGGTCGGCCGGGGGTGTTGCACGGGGCACGGATGTATCTGATGCAAGACGAAAACGGCCAAATTGCGGAAGCGCATTCGGTATCGGCTGGCCTCGATTATCCAGGGGTGGGCCCCGAGCATAGCTATTTGAAAGACATTGGCCGCGCTGAATATGTAGCGGTAACCGATAGCGAAGCCCTAGCAGCTTTTGATGATCTGTGTCGCTTCGAAGGGATTATCCCTGCCTTAGAGTCAAGTCATGCCTTGGCCTATGCTAAAAAATTGGCGCCAACTTTGCCGGCCGATCAGGTGATTTTGGTCAATCTGTCAGGACGTGGCGATAAAGACATCAATACTGTGGCGCGGATGCGGGGGTTGGAACTGTAATGGACAATCGTATTGATCGTTGTTTTGCTGCGTTAAACGGGCGGAAGGCGTTGATTCCTTTTATTACCGCCGGTGATCCTGATGCCACACAAACCGTACCGCTGATGCTGGCATTGGTGGCCGGTGGCGCTGACATCATTGAATTGGGTGTGCCTTTTTCCGATCCGATGGCCGATGGTCCGACCATCCAGCGCGCCTCGGAGCGGGCACTGGCCAAAGGCGTCAGCCTGCGCCAGGTGCTCTCGATGGTCGCGAATTTTCGCGCCGACGATAACGAGACCCCGGTCGTACTCATGGGCTACGCCAACCCGATCGAGGCCATGGGCCTGCGCACCTTTGCCGCCGCGGCTTTCGATGCCGGCGTCGACGGCGTGCTGGTGGTCGATTACCCCCCCGAGGAGGCGGTCGAGTTTGCCGAGGCCATGAGCGAACACGCCCTTGATCCCATTTTCCTGATCGCGCCGACGTCGACGCCCGAGCGCATCGAGCAGGTCGCGGCGCTGGCCAGCGGCTACGTCTATTACGTGTCGCTCAAAGGTGTGACCGGTTCGGCGGCGCTCGATGTTGCCTCGGTTGCCGCGCGCATCCCGGCGATTCGCGCCAGCACCGGTGTTCCGGTCGGTGTCGGCTTCGGGATCCGCGATGCGGCGACGGCCGGGGCGGTTGCCGCGGTCGCCGATGCAGTCGTCGTCGGCAGCCGCATCATCGAGGAAGTCGAGCGTGCGCCGGCTGGCGAGGCTTGCGCCCGGGTCAAGGCGCTGGTCGCCGACCTGCGGCGCGGCATCGACGCGGCCCATCCGTAACCCATTACTGGAGTCATCCCATGAGCTGGTTGAGCAAATTGCTCCCCCCAAAGATCAAGCGGCAGGACGGTGAGGCACGCAAGTCGCCCTTGCCCGAGGGCTTGTGGAGCAAGTGTCCGGCGTGCGAGGCGGTGCTCTACGCAGCCGATCTGGAGAAGAACGCTCAGGTCTGCCCGAAGTGCGGGCATCACCACCGCCTGTCGGCGCGGGCGCGCATCGACCTGCTGCTCGATCCCGAGGCCCGGTTCGAAGTCGGCGCCGAGGTGCAACCCGTCGATGCGCTGAAGTTCAAGGACAGCAAGCGCTACAGCGACCGTCTGCGCGATGCGGCCAAGAGCACCGGCGAGGACGACTCCTTGATCGTGGTGCGCGGGGCGCTTAAAGGACAGCCCATTGTCGTTGCCGTTTTCGAGTTCGACTTCATGGGCGGCTCGATGGGTTCAGTGCTCGGCGAACGTTTCGTTCGCGGCGTCCAGGCGGCGCTGGCGCTTGGAGCCCCTTTTGTTTGCGTGACTGCCTCGGGCGGGGCGCGCATGCAGGAAGGGCTCTTCTCGCTGATGCAGATGGCCAAAACGACAGCCGCCCTGGCCAAGCTCGCCGAGGCGCGCTTGCCTTTTGTCTCGATTCTCACCGACCCGACGATGGGTGGCGTGTCGGCCTCGTTTGCCTTCATCGGTGACGTGGTGATCGCCGAGCCCAAGGCCTTGATCGGCTTTGCCGGGCCGCGCGTGATCGAACAGACCGTGCGCCAGAAGCTGCCCGAGGGCTTTCAGCGCGCCGAATTCCTGCTCGACAAGGGCGCGGTCGACCTGATCGTCGACCGGCGCGAACTGCGTGACCGGCTCGCTGCGCTGCTGACCATGCTCTCCCGTCAGCCGGCGGCGGCCTGAGCGTTCGGAAGAGGCTTGCTTTCCGGCGGCTGCGGCCGCCGGCTTTGTTTGGAGTGCGGGGATCGTGGAGTTGAGCGTGAACGACCGGAATTTGAACGACTGGCTGGCGCATCTCGAAAGCCTGCATCCCAAGGGGCAAGGGGGCATCGAGCTCGGGCTTGAGCGCGTCGCGCGGGTCAAGGCGGCGCTCGGGCAGGCGCAGCATTGCCCGGTGATCGTCGTCGGCGGCACCAACGGCAAAGGGTCGACCTGCGCCTTTTTGGACGCGATCTACACTTCCGCCGGCTACCGGGTTGGCTGTTACACCTCGCCGCACCTGCTTGCCTATAACGAACGCGTGCGCGTTGGGGCGGCTCCGATCGACGACGCTGCGCTGTGTGCGGCCTTCGCTCGCGTCGAGGCGGCGCGCCAGTCGGCGGGCGAGCAGGGCGCCGAAGTGGCGCTGACCTATTTCGAATTCGGCACCCTGGCCGCGTGGGAGGTGTTTGCGGCGGCGCGGGTCGAGGTCGCCATCCTCGAGGTCGGTCTCGGCGGTCGCCTCGATGCGGTCAATGTCTACGACGCCGACTGTGCCGTGGTGACCGGCATCGCGCTCGATCACACCGACTGGCTGGGGGACACGCGGGACGCGATCGGTTTCGAGAAGGCGGGCATCTTTCGTGCCGGCAAACCGGCCTTGTGCGCCGACCCCGAGCCGCCGGCAAGCCTCGTGGCGCATGCCCAAGCCATTGGTGCCCACCTGTCCTTGATCGGACGTGATTATGCCGCCGAGCCTGAGGCGGCTGGTTGGCGTTGGCGCGGGCCGTGGGGCTTGGGTGATGCCGTCTTGCCGCGCCCCGGCTTGCCGGGAGCCTGGCAACTCAACAATGCTGCAACGGTTCGCTACGTGGTCGAACTCCTGGCCGAGCGCCTGCCGGTTCGGGCCGAGGCCTTTGCGGCCGGCTTGAGCCGAGCGCGGCTCAGCGGACGTTTCCAGGTGTTGCCCGGGCGTCCGACCGTGATCCTCGATGTGGCTCACAATCCGCAGGCGGCGGCGGGCCTGGTCGCCAACCTTGCGGCGCAGACGGGCTTTGGGCGAACCTTGATGGTGGTCGGCATGCTGGCCGACAAGGACATCGAAGGGGCGCTGGCGGCCCTTGCCGGTGCCGTCGATGCGTGGTTCCTGGCCCGTCTCGATGTGCCGCGCGGCGCGTCGGCCGAACGTTTGGCCGAGGCGTTGCAGACCGTGGACGCGCGCGGCTCGGTCGCGCGTTGCGCCTCACCGGCCGAGGCGCTGGAACGGGCCGCCAAGGAGGCTGGCGAAAATGATAGAATTGTCGTCTGCGGATCGTTTTACACGGTAGCCGCAGCCTTGGGCGCGCAGCAGAGTGAGCTGCGCTGACCGAAGACGTCTCTTTTCCTTCTTTTCTTGCCTCGAACCACGATGTCCGATGCCGTTGATGCACAGTTGCAGCTGAAAAAGCGAGCCCGGCGCCGGCTGATCGGTGCCATCGCCTTCGCTGGCTTGGCCGCGGTCGTTCTGCCGATGGTCATGGATCAGGAGCCGAAGCAGCAGGTTCAGGACGTCCAGATTCGCATTCCCGGCCAGGACTTGCCGCCGCCCAAACTCGCGCGTTCGGCTGAACCGCAAGCGCGGGCGCCCGAATCCTTGCCGCCGGCCGAGCGTGCTGCGCTTCCGGTGGCAGAGAAGCCGGTCGAGAAACCGGTTGATAAGGCTGCTGAAAAGAAACAGGTCGAGAAGCCCGCCGAGAAAACCGTTGAGAAAGCAGCGGAAAAAACGGCTGAGAAAGCGCCTGAGAAAAAGCCCGAAAAACCCGCGGAAAAGCCAGCCGAAAAACCAGCTGACAAGGCAAAACCCGGTCGCAGCCAGGAGAGCGATGCCCAGCGTGCCGCGGCAATCCTCGCCGGGAAAATGCCCGACGAACCGGCCAAGCCGGCGGCGAACGGCAACGGCCAGTACGTGGTCCTGATCGGCGCTTTTTCCAATCCGGCCAACGTCAAGCAGTTGCAGAGCAAGCTTGGCGAGTTATCGATCCCGGTGTTCACCGAACCGCTCGATACCCCGGATGGACGCAAAACCCGGGTCCGCGCCGGCCCGTTCGGCGGCCGGGAAGCCGCCGAGCGCGCGCTCGACAAGATGAAGCGGATCGGCGTCGGTGGCGTCGTTGCGGCCAAACAATGACGGGTTTCGATTACGTCGTGGCGACCTTGGTGCTCGCCTCGGTGCTGCTGGGGGCATGGCGCGGCGTGGTCGGTGAAATTATCGCTTTAACGGCCTGGGTGCTTGCCTTCTTCGCGGCCCGTTGGTGGGGTGCGGAAATCGCCCAGGTCCTTTTCCATGAGGTGATCACCGATCCGGCGTTGCGCATCGTCGCCGGCTGGGTGGTCGTATTCATTGGCGTGCTGATCCTGATGGGACTGTTGCGCCTGGCTGTGCGCGGGATGCTCAAGGCTTTCGGCCTCGGGCTCAGCGACCGTCTGCTGGGGGTCGTTTTCGGCCTCGCGCGCGGCCTTCTGGTGGTGCTCGTACTGGTGGCGCTCGGCGGCATGACGTCACTGCCCAAAGAGCGGTGGTGGCGCGAAGCTCATCTTTCGCCCCCTTTTGAAACGGCGGTGCTGGCCAGTCAGCACTGGTTGCCGCCGGAAGTGTCTAAACGGATTCGTTTCAGGTAGGAATTTTTATGTGCGGAATTCTCGGGGTTGCAGCGCATACGCCGGTCAACCAGCTTCTTTATGACGGATTGATGGTGCTCCAGCACCGCGGCCAGGATGCGGCAGGCATCGCCACGGCCGAAGGCGACGCCTTTCACATGCACAAGGGCCAGGGCCTGGTGCGCGACGTCTTCCGCACGCGCAACATGCGCGCCTTGCCGGGCAACTTCGGCATCGCCCATTGCCGTTATCCGACCGCCGGTTCGTGCTCGGATTCGGCCGAGTCGCAGCCCTTCTACGTGAACTCCCCCTTCGGTCTGGTCCTCGCTCACAACGGCAACCTGACCAATACCGTGCAGTTGCAGGAGGAAATGTTCCGCCTAGACCGCCGGCACATCAACACCAGCTCCGATTCGGAAGTGTTGCTCAACGTCTTCGCGCACGAACTGCAGACGCACGCCAAGGACTACATCCTCAACCTCGATGCCGTCTTCGCCGCGGTGGCCGGCGTGCATCGGCGCTGTCGTGGCGCCTATGCCGTCGTGATGCTGATCGCCGGTTACGGCCTGCTGGCCTTCCGCGATCCGTACGGCATTCGCCCGCTGGTGATCGGCGTCAACGAGACCGCGCAAGGTCCGGAGTACATGCTGGCCTCGGAGTCGGTTGCACTTGACACCTTGGGCTTCAAGGTGCTGCGCGACGTGGCACCGGGCGAAGCGGTGTTCATCGACAACGCCTACCAGCTCCATCAGCGCCAATGCGCCGACCAGCCGCAGCTCTCGCCGTGCATCTTCGAGTACGTCTATCTGGCGCGTCCCGACTCCGTGATCGACGGCGTCTCGGTGTACGAAACCCGTCTGCGCATGGGCGAATACTTGGCCGACAAGGTGGCGGCGCAGTTGCCGGTGTCGGAGATCGACGTCGTCATCCCGATCCCCGATTCGAGCCGTCCGGCGGCGATGCAGCTCGCTCAGCGCCTCGGCGTGCCGTACCGCGAAGGCTTCGTGAAGAACCGCTACATCGGCCGTACCTTCATCATGCCCGGCCAGTCGACGCGCAAGAAATCGGTGCGCCAGAAGCTCAACACCGTGAGCCAGGAATTCAAGGGCAAGCGCGTGCTGCTGGTCGACGACTCGGTGGTGCGCGGCACGACCAGCCGCGAGATCGTCGAGATGGCCCGCGCTGCCGGCGCGCTGAAGGTCTACTTTGCCTCGGCCGCGCCCCCCGTCCGCTTCCCCAATGTTTATGGCATTGACATGCCGACGCGCGGCGAGCTGATCGCCACCGGGCGCAACGTCGACGAAATCGCGGCGGCAATCGCCGCCGATGCCTTGGTCTATCAGGATCTCGAGGCACTGCAGGCGTCGATCACCGACCTGCGTGCCGACCTCAAGCGCTTCGACTGTTCCTGTTTCAACGGCGAGTACGTGACCGGCGACGTGACGCCCGAGTATCTCGACGCGATCGAGCAGCAGCGCCAGCGCCCGGCGCCGGCCGAAGGGACGGGGACCGTGCATCGTACTGAACGGATGATCGTTCCCTGCGCCGAACGCCAATGACACGCGAAATGGATTCCCAGGGCGGGTCTGACCCGTTCCGCCTCGAAACGCTGGCGGTGCGTGCCGGGCAGGAGCGCAGCCAGTTTGGCGAGCACGCCGAGGCGCTTTACCTGACCTCGAGTTTCGTCTTTGAGAGCGCGGCGCAGGCCGCTGCGCGCTTTTCCGGCGAGGAGGCGGGCAACGTTTATTCGCGCTTCACCAACCCGACCGTGACGGCCTTTCAGGCGCGGCTGGCCGCCCTGGAGGGCGCCGAAGCCTGCGTCGCCACGGCTTCGGGGATGTCGGCCATCCTGTCGCTGGTGATGGGTTTGTGCAGTGCCGGCGATCACATCGTCGCCTCGAGCGGCCTGTTCGGCGCGACGCAGCAACTCTTCTCGACCATCCTGCCGCGTTTCGGGGTGAACACCACCTTCGTCTCGCAGACCGATGCCTCGACCTGGGACGCGGCGATTCGCCCGGAAACCAAGCTCTTTTTCCTCGAGACGCCGTCCAACCCGCTGACCGAAATCGCCGACATTCCGGCGCTGGTTGCCATCGCGCGGGCACGAGGGATTCGCGTCGCGGTCGATAACTGCTTTTGCACTCCCATCCTGCAGCGGCCGCTTGAACTCGGCGCCGATCTTGTCGTGCACTCGGCGACCAAGTACATCGATGGCCAAGGCCGGGTGCTTGGCGGCGCCGTGGCCGGTGCCAAGGTGCTGACCGACGAAGTCCTCAAGTTTTTGCGCACCGCCGGTCCGACGCTGTCGGCCTTCAATGCCTGGGTCTTGCTCAAGGGCATGGAGACGCTGAAGCTGCGCATGGAGGCGCAGTCGGCCGCCGCGCTCGAACTGGCCCGCTGGCTCGAAGCGCATCCCAAGGTCGCGCGCGTTTATTATCCGGGCCTGCCGTCGCACCCACAGCACGCGCTGGCGCTGCGCCAGCAGAAGACCGGCGGGGCGATCGTGGCCTTTGAAGTCAAAGGTGACCGCCGCGCGGCCTGGACGGTGGTCGACCGCTGCCGACTGCTGTCGATTACCGCCAATCTCGGGGATACCAAAACGACGATCACGCACCCTGCCTCGACGACGCACGGCCGCATCACGCCGGAGCAGCGCGCGGCGAGCGGGATTCGCGAAGGCCTGCTGCGGATTGCGGTCGGGCTCGAGGCGGTTGCCGATCTGCAGGCCGATCTGGAACGCGGGCTGGCACAGGTCTGATCTTTCCTCGGCGCTGGGTTTCGTGCCCGGCGCCGAGCGTTTCTCCATCGCTGCGTTTTTGTCGCGCACGCCTCGACCACCGGGTTTCACGCCTGGCGTGTGGGTGACTTTTTTTGCGCGCCCAATGCGGCGCACGTCGTTCTTGGATTCGCCAAAAGGCTCCTCCGCAAGGCCCGTCTTTATTGGCCTGCAGCGCCGCTGTCGCACGCGTCAATATTGGGCCTTGGACGGTGCGATCTCAGCGTGCCGTATTCCCGCTCCGGGTCTCGTGCTCAAGCGCCTGCCTCGCCGCATTCGGCAACATCAGCCAGGTGAGCAGGCTGGCGCAGGCGCAGATCAGCCAGAAAAACAGGAAACCCAGGGAGTAGGTGGTCAGGGGCGGCAGGGTGACCGGCTGCCCGAGCAGGTAAAGTTGTTGCGGGTCGATGAGGGTGAAGAAGACCGATTCGGCGATTCCGGCGGCGATGAAGGCCGGCCAACAGACCCAGATGATCGTTTTCATGTTGTGCCTCCCTCCACAGTGTTGCCAATGCATATGCACCGGCCTTGGTATGACTGGCCGGGCGGGAGGCGGTTCCTTGGTCTTTGCGGCGACTGCGGTGCCTCAGAAAAACTTCCGGCGCCCTGGGGCGCCGGAAATGCCTGCGGTTGGGGGCTTGCGCCGGACGGCTTACTTCGGAACCCAGTCGGTCGGCGACTTGAAGGAATCGCGCAAGAGGTAGCTCATCGGCAGTTTGAGGTTGATCTGCTGCGGCGGGATCGGCGACTCGAACCATTTTTTGTAGATGGCGTTGATTTCGCCGGTCTGAATCAGGCGCAGGATTTCCCCGTCGACGATTTTCTTGAACGCCGGATCGTCCTTGCGCAGGATGATCGCGGTCGGCTGGATTTCCAAAACTTCGCGCGCGAGAACGTAATCGTCGGGTTTTTTCGAACCGGCCTTGAGGCTCGCGAGGATGACTTCCTTCATGACGAAGGCTTGGGCCTTGCCTTGCGCGAGGTTCTCAAAGGCTTCTTCATGGTCCTTGGCGAGGAGCACCTTGGCGTGGAGGGAGCGGTCGGCGTTGAGTTGGTTCACCATTTTTTCGTAGCTGGTGCCACGGGTCGTGGTGATGGTCTTGCCCGCCAGGTCGTAAATGCTGTTGACACCGGCATCCTTGCGCACCAGGACGCGTCCCAGGTCGAGGTAGGGCGGAATCGAGAAGGCGACATCCTTGAGCCGGTCCTGGGTGCTGGTGCTCGAGCCGCATTCCATGTCGATCTTGCCGTCGACCAGCGACGAGATGCGCGTCGACGAGACGACGAGTTCGTGCTTGATGGCGAGGTCGGGGCGTTTGAGTTCGCGTTTGAGCGCGTCGGCGATCTTGTAGCAGATGTCGAGCATGTAACCCAGGGGTTTCTGGGTCGTGTCATCGACGTAGGACAGCGGGGCCGAAGCATCGCGGTGGCCGAGAACCAGAGTGCCGCTCTTGGCGACTTTCTCGAGGGTTCCGCTGGCGCTCGCCTTGTGGGGAGCGACCAGGGTCAGGCACAACAGCGCCAAGCTGCAACAAAGGGCAGGGCGGGGCGAAAAAGGTGAAAGCATCGTGCGCAAGCTCCTGATATTGAATTGGAATGGGGTGCATGGCCGAGCAGAAACACGTGACGTTGAATTGGCAGTCGTGTCACGCAGTGAAGTATTCTCAGGCGTCGTCTCCGGGCTGGCAATATGTCTTTGGGTATAGGCGCGGGGGCGGGCCGGGGCGGCTAGAAGCGGCCCCAGCCCTGTCGTTTATTGAGGCAGCCAGTCGGTCGGGGCCTTGAACGAGTCGCGCAGGAGGTAGCTCATCGGCAACTTCAGGTTGATCTGATTCGGCGGAATCGGCGACTCGAACCACTTGCGGTAGAGGGTGTTGATTTCCCCCTGGGTAATGGCCCGGTGCAGTTCGCTGTCCACGAGTTTCTTGAAGGCCGCGTCGTCCTTGCGCAGCATGATGGCAAGCGGTTCGATCGTCAGCGGGTCGCGGGTCAGCGCGTATTTGTCCGGGTCTTTGCTCGATGCCCGGAGCGTGGCGAGCAGGACGTCGTCCATCATGAAGGCGTCGGCCTTGCCGGCTTCGAGGAGCGCGAAGGATTCGTTGTGATCCTTGCCAAGCACCAGGTTGGCGCGCAGAGTGTGGTTCTTGTTGAGGTCGTTGAAGAGGGCTTCGCTGCTGGTGCCCTTGGTGGTGACGACGGTTTTTCCACCCAGATCGTAGATCGATTTGATCCCGCTCTTGCTCGGCGCGAGGAGGCGTACAGCGGCAACGAAGGTGGGGATCGTCGAGGCAACCTGTTTGCGGCGCTCAGCGGTGCTGGTCGTCGAGCCGCATTCGAGGTCGATTTCGCCCGAAGTGAGCGCGGTCAGCCGCGTTGCCGCACTGACCGGGACGTATTTGACGGCGAGATCGTTGCGCTTGAGGTCGCGTTTGATGGCATCGACGATTTTCAGGCAGATGTCGAGCGAGTAACCGACGGGGCGCTTGTTTTCGTCGAGATAGGCGAAGGGCGCGGCGGCGTCGCGGTAGCCGAGAACAACGCTGCCGGACTTGGCGATCTTGTCGAGGGTGGGCGGGGCGGCGGCAGCGGAGAGGCAGGCAATGCCGATAAGAAAACCGACCAAGCCGCGTCGCTTGGTCGGGCTGATTTCCTTGAGCTGCAACAGCATTTCATCCTCCGTTCGAATCCAAGTGGTTGAAAACGGCGAGCGTTGCGGCGCAGTGATGCAGCGTCGCGTGCATGAATCATGGCGGCGAGGCAGCGTCGAGTGGAGCAGAAACGGTTTCTGGGTCGTTACGGCAACCACTCGGTCGGCGACTTGAAGGAGTCGCGCAAAAGGTAGCTCATCGGCAGCTTGAGATTGACTTGGTTGGGCGGAATCGGCGACTCGAACCACTTACGGTACATGCCGTTGATTTCGCCCTGGGTGATCAGGCGGTGAATTTCGCCGGTGACGATTTTGCGAAACGCATCGTCGTTCTTGCGCAGGGTCAGCGACAGGGGGTCGATGGTCAGTGGGTCGCGGGTGAGGACGTAGCGGTCAGGGGTCTTGGACGTGCTGCGCACCGAGGCGAGCAGGATGTCGTTGTGCATGAAGGCGTCGGCCTTCCCAGCCTCGAGCAAGGCGAACGATTCGTCGTGCGTGTTGCCGAGTACCGTCTTGGCGCGCAGGGTATGGTTCTTGTTGATCTCGGCGAAGAGCTTTTCCTGCGTCGTGCCCTTGGTCATCACCACGGTCTTGCCGGCGAGGTCGTAGACCGACTTGATGCCACTGTCACTCTTGACGAGCAGCCGGGTCGAGGCGATGTAGGTCGGGATGGTGAAGTCGGCCAGTTTGCGCCGCTCGGCGCTGGCGTTGGTCGAGCCGCATTCGAGGTCGATTTCCCCGGATTCGAGCGATTTCAGCCGCGTTTCCGTGGTGACCTTCACGTATTTGACATTCAGGTCGTTGCGCTTGATCTCGCGCTTGAGCGCATCGACAATTTTGAGGCAGATGTCGATCGAGTAGCCGATCGGGCGTTTGTCGGCATTGAGGTAGGAAAACGGCAGCGAGTTGTCCCGATAGCCGAGCGAAACCACTCCGCTTTTCGCCACCTTGTCGAGGGTGCTCGCGGCCGTCGCCGGCAGGCTGGAGAGGATAAGCAAGGCGCCGCAAACGGCATGCAGGGCGAATGCGGTGCGAGTTCGGGTCGATGTGTCCGAGATGTGCATGAAATTCCCCGTCGGTAAGGCTCGTTATTATGACGTGCGCGCATGGTCGGGCACGTGTCCCGTATGGTAACCGATATCGGGCGCAGGTGTTTCCCGTCACTCGCCGTCGTTTGCGCGGCTGGCGCGGGGGAGTAATATTCGGGAATGTGGTCGCCATTGGCGGCAGCCGTTCGGCGCAAGGAACAAGGAGAAGACGTTGGGAATGGAATCCTTCAAGGGGTATTTGATCGAGGAGTCGGAAGGGCGGGTGCAGGCCAGTTTCGCTGATCTGGACGCGACGCGCCTCGATCCGGGCAACGTGGTCGTGCGCGTGGCCTACTCGTGCGTGAACTACAAGGATGCCTTGGCGGCGACCGGCGCCGGTCGCATCATCCGCCGTTTTCCCTGCGTCGGCGGCATCGACCTGGCGGGCATCGTCGAAACCAGCGCCGACCCGCGCTTTTCGCCGGGCGATGCGGTCCTGGCCACGGGGTATGACCTTGGCGTTGCGCATCACGGCGGTTATGCCCAGTACGCGCGCCTGCCGGGCGATTGGCTGTTCCCCTTGCCGTCAGGCTTAAGCTTATTCGAGGCGATGGCCTTGGGTACTGCGGGCTTCACCGCTGCGCTTGGCATCCAGCGCATGGAAGAGAATGGTTTGCGTCCGGAAAACGGGCCGGTGATCGTCAGCGGCGCCACCGGTGGCGTCGGGGGCCTGGCCGTCGACATGCTGGCGCAAGCCGGTTATCAGGTGACCGCGCTGACCGGCAAGGCCGCGAGCGTCGATTACCTGCGCGGCCTCGGGGCGAGCGAAGTGCGCTTGCGCGGTGAACTCGATCTGGCGCGCATCCGGCCGCTCGACAAAGCCCTGTGGGCGGGGGCGGTGGATAACCTGGGCGGTGCGGTGCTGGCCTGGATTCTGAGCGGCATGCAGTACGGCGGAACGGTGGCCAGCATCGGCCTTGCGGCCGATACCGCACTCAACACCACGGTGATGCCCTTCATCCTGCGCGGCGTCAGCTTGCTCGGCATCGATTCGAGCCAGACGGCGCATGCCCGTCGCGAGCAGGTCTGGGCGCGTCTGGCGAGCGACCTGCGGCCGCGCCATCTGGCGCAGATGGCGCGTCGGGTTCAGTTCGCGGAATTGCCCGGCGTGTTCGATGACTTCCTCAAGGGGCGGATCCAGGGGCGGGTGGTGGTTGAGGTCGGCGGGGACTGAGGCGATGCCTGAGGGAAAGGGGATGGGCGTCGATTTGTCGTCGACTCCGCTGCCGACTTCGTCGCCGGAACGGCCGCGCATCCTGATCGTGGACGAGTCGCGCATGGCGCGGGCCATGCTCGGCAAGACCTTGCGCGAGCATTTCGACGTGCGCGAGGAGTCGGATGGCGAATCGGCCTGGCAGGTGCTGGTGCTCGATCATTCGATCCGGCTGGTGATCTGCGCGCTGGCTTTGCCGGTCCTTGATGGCGATGGGTTGTTGCAGCGTTTGCGTGGGTCACGCCTGCAGCGTCTGGCGCGTGTGCCGATGCTGATGGTTTCCGGCGATGACGATGCCGCGGTCGAGCGCGCCCGCAATCACGGCGCGTCGGACTTCATCGCCCGCAGCGCCGGAACCGCAGAGCTGCTGACGCGCGTCTCGACCCTGCTGACCCTGGGGCGGACGCAGCAGGATCTGCAGGAAAACCTCGAGCAGCACGTTCAAAATCCCCAGACCGGCCTTTTTACCCGCAAGTACATCGAACTCCAGGCCGCCCAGGCCTTGTCGCATGCCTTGCGCCACGGCAGCGAAGTCAGCGCCGTCGTGCTCAGCTTCGACAATGTTGGCGCCCTACGCGAGACCTATGGCGACGAGATCGTCAACGAACTGCAGAAGCGTTTCATCGGCATGCTGGGCGGCAAGGTTCGGCGCGAGGACAGCCTTGGGCACTTCGCTGGCAGCCAGTTGGTGGTGATTTCGCCGGGAACTTCCTATCCGGCTTGCGCGGCCTTCGGTGTCCGTCTTCGCGATGCGCTCTCGGCGGCCAGCATCAGCGTGCATGGGCGGCGATTGAACCTCTCGGTCAGTGTTGGGGTCAGTAACAGTCCTGCCGACATCGTGACTTCGGCGGGGGCTTTGATCGAGCTGGCGGCCAAGCGCCTGGGCGAGGCCCAGCAGGCGGGAGGCAATCGCATCGTGACCTGTCAGGAGGTTTATGCGCCCGCGGCTGCTCCGCAGGCACCGCCTCCGCCGGGCCTTGCGGACGGGCAGGAGATGAGCCTCGAGTTAGCGCTCGAGTGGATCAGTACCGGGCGGGAGGCGCAGTTGCGCCCCTACATGCCGAATCTGCTCAACGCCCTCTTGCCTTTGTTGCAGCAGCTTGAGCGTGAGTACGGCATGGGACTGCCGCTCGCGGACTTGGAACGACGTTGTGCTGACCTGGTGCAAGGAAAAAAAGACGCCGGGCAGAAGTAGTATGACCAGTGCAGGTGTGTCGCATCCGCGAAGGATCTCGTATGACGACCATCCAGGCCTTTCATCAGCAATCGATCGAAAATCCCGACGCCTTCTGGGCCGCTGAGGCCCAGCGCATCGATTGGCAGACGCCTTTCGAAAAAACGCTGGACTACTCGCGTCCGCCCTTTGCCCGCTGGTTCGTCGGCGGGCGCACCAACCTCTGTCATAACGCCGTCGACCGGCATGCAGCCAAGCGTCCGAACGATCGGGCCCTGGTCTTCATCTCCACCGAAACCGAGCGCGAAGTCGTTTATTCATTCGCCGAGTTGCGCACCGAGGTGATGCGCATGGCAGCGGTGATGCAGCGGCTCGGCGTCGGCCGGGGCGACCGGGTGCTGATCTACATGCCGATGATTCCCGAAGCGGCGTTTGCCATGCTTGCCTGCGCGCGCATCGGCGCCATCCATTCGGTCGTCTTCGGCGGCTTTGCCTCGGGTTCGCTCGCTACGCGCATCGACGACGCGACGCCCAAGCTGATTGTTTCGTCCGACGCCGGCATGCGCGGCGGCAAGGCCGTGCCCTACAAGCACCTGCTCGACGATGCCATCAAACTCGCCCGGCATCAGCCCGAGCATGTGTTGATGGTCGATCGTGGCATCGACGTCGGCTTCAACACGGTGCCGGGGCGCGACGTCGATTACGCCGCGTTGCGCGCGGAGTGTCTTGACGCCGACGTGCCAGTGGTGTGGCTCGAATCGTCCGAGCCTTCATACATCCTCTACACCTCGGGCACCACCGGCAAACCCAAAGGCGTGCAGCGCGACACCGGCGGTTACGCCGTGGCGCTGGCCGCTTCGATGGCCTACATCTACTGCGGCGGCGAAGGCGAGACGATGTTCTCAACCTCCGACATCGGCTGGGTCGTCGGTCATTCCTACATCATCTACGGGCCCTTGATCGCCGGGATGTGCACGATCATGTACGAGGGCACGCCCTTGCGTCCGGATCCGGGCATCTGGTGGCAGATCGTCGAGAAGTACCGGGTTAACGTCATGTTCTCGGCGCCGACCGCGGCGCGGGTGCTGAAAAAGCACGACCTCGCCTACATGCGCAAGCATGACCTCTCCAGTCTCAAGCACCTCTTCCTTGCCGGCGAGCCGCTTGACCAGCCGACGCACGAGTGGATGATGAACGCCCTCGGTAAGCCGGTGATCGACAACTACTGGCAGACCGAGACCGGTTGGCCGATCCTGGCGGCGATGCCGGGCATCGAGAAGACCGAGATCCGCTATGGCACGCCGAGCTTTCCGGTTTACGGCTACAACCTCAAGGTCTTCCGCGAAGACGGTACGGTCTGCGATGCCGACGAGAAAGGCATCGTCGGCATCGTGCCGCCCTTGCCACCGGGCTGTCTGTCGACCGTCTGGGGCGACGATGCGCGTTTCGTGTCGACGTACTTTTCGCTCTTCCGCGAGCCGCTGGTCTATTCCTCCTTTGACTGGGGGATCAAGGACAAGGAGGGCTACCACTACATCCTCGGGCGCACCGACGACGTGATCAACGTCGCCGGTCATCGCCTCGGCACACGCGAGATCGAGGAGGCGGTGCAGGGGCACCCGGCGATCGCCGAAGTGGCGGTGGTCGGCGTCGCCGATCCGCTCAAGGGGCAGATGCCGATGGCCTTCGCTGTGGTCAAGGACGCGGCGAGCATCGCCACGCCCGAGAAACGCGCCGAGCTCGAAAAGGCGGTGTTCAAGCAGGTTGATGACAGCCTGGGGGCGATCGCTCGCCCGAGTCGCGTGCATTTCCTCACCGTGCTGCCCAAGACGCGCTCGGGCAAGCTCCTGCGCCGCTCGATCCAGGCGCTGGCCGAGGGGCGCGATCCGGGCGACTTGACGACCATCGAGGACCCCGCGGCGCTTGAGCAGCTGCAACAGGCGCTGGGTCGAGTGGCGGCCTGAACGGGGATGGCTCCGGCAAGGCGGCCCGCCAGCGTGGGCCGCCTGGAGCGTAAGCTGCGTGAGGCTGGGAAACGCATTGATTTTCAAGCCGTACTGCGAGTATAATCGCCCGCTTTTCCACCTTGCCCCACCGTTCGCATGGCGGGGGGCTTTAACCGTAAGGAGCGTTCATGCGTCATTACGAAATTGTGTTCATCGTCCACCCGGACCAAAGCGAGCAGGTCCCGGCGATGGTCGAGCGTTACAAGACGCTCGTCACCTCGACCGGCGGGCAGATCCTCCGTCTTGAGGACTGGGGTCGTCGCCAGCTCGCCTACCCGATCCAGAAGCTGCACAAGGCGCAC